>Ga0116181_1002664_pt1 | contig 14379 bp, 13 predicted proteins | sample AD_UKC075_MetaG_FD_89752 | JGI IMG/M metagenome (GOLD analysis project Ga0116181, IMG submission 89752) | Active sludge microbial communities of municipal wastewater-treating anaerobic digesters from USA - AD_UKC075_MetaG | ecosystem: Engineered > Bioreactor > Anaerobic > Digestate | place: USA...
CTGTGTGAGTGACGGTAATCCCCCGCACTTCCAGGTCCTTTTTGTGATCCTGAAACAAGTAGCGATCTATGTCTTTGTGTCTGTAGTACATCTCCAGGTTATTATACCCGGAAGGTATGGGAGTCTTTGCAAAAACGGAAGAACTTAAGGCAAAAAACACTAAGAGTACAGACACAAACTGTAGCTTCTTAAAAGCTCTGAGTTGCTTCAACCAGTTCACCTCGTGCTTTGAATCATGCTTTTGGCAATGGCAATTGCCTGGTCTTTTTGGAGCTGTCCGATGACGTCGTAGCGGACGCTGCCAAGGAAAAAGTGCAGTTCTGCTGTTTCCTCACTGGCGCTAACATATCCGGTGTACCCCAACAGATCCACTTCTTCGAAACCGTAGTACTCCCAAGATGACGCTACTTTTTCTTGGGTAATCGTGATGAAGCGGATAAGCCCATCTACGCTTGATGCCGATTCGCTGTAGGTCAGAGTAACGTTTTCTACCTGGTCTTCGGTTCCGGTTCCTGTAATCGACTCCAGTTCAAAACCAAGCGGGATGTTACCTGGGGTAAGGAACCCTTCGCCAAATGCGTCCCGCGCTTCCTCCACAGATACAAAGCTCCAGCTGTTCACATCCATTGCCATGAAGTGGGAGATCTCGGGCGCGCCAAGTGGCGAGGACAGTGTTTTAAGCTGCATAATACCCATTTCGGTGCTGCCGTCTTCCGGCATGCTCTGCGGGCTTTCCGGCCAGAAGGCAATACCCAGAATCAGCATGATAGACGCTGCAGCTAATGCGGGAACTAAGAAACGAACGGTATTGGGCTTGCGATAAAGTTTTACCAGAGTTTTTTCTTTGAGCTCTGCTCTCACGTTGACATTTGCCATGGACTCATCTGCAATTCGCCTAAAATCTTTCATCTGCGTCACCGAAATCAACCCTCCCTTCCAGCCGTTCTTTGAGAATCTGCCTTGCTCTGTGAAGCCTACTCCTTACTGTACCTTCCTTAACTTTTAGGATCTCGCTAATCTCCTTTGTGTCGTAGCCGTGGTAGTAGTAAAGCAGTATGACGTCTTTGAACTCGGTCTTGAGGTTCATTACCTCTGAAAACAAGAGTTTGTCCTCTGCATCCTGCGCCACTCTGCTTTCTAGAGATTCTCCTTCTTGAGGCAGTTCTTCTTCCACAGGTTTGTCTGTGAGTAGGGCCCGCTTTAGCCAGGCACTTCTCAAGACGTCTTTGCAGAGGTTGATCGTGATCCTGATGATCCAACTTTTTTCGCTAGACCGACCTTGGAAGGTTTCGTACTTTCTAAAGACCCTGATGAAGACCTCCTGAAAAACGTCTTCTGCTTTCTGGAGATCTTTTAGGTACATATAGGCCGTCCTCAAGACATCCTGGCCATAAAGGTCGATTAGTCGGTTTATTTCTTTTTCCAAATGCGCTTTCGATGAGTTCGTCGTCTGCAAAAAAAACATTGGAGTTCCTCCTGTTAGCCGCGCCTATTTGTTAGACGAACCAGGCGCGTTTTGCGCTCCCGGGTAGGTTACCGGGGTTATGTATAAGGACACTGGAGTTGAGAAAAAGCAGTGCATTCCCAAATGTGCAACAAGTGGATACCGGCGTTTTAGTCATGCCCAAAAACTAGACGGACTTGGTTATCCACCTGTATACGCTTTAAAGATGTGTTACTTGCGGTTCTTAAATGTTCCTACCTATCTCCTATACAGACACACTCCCACGTCAACTGTCATCGCAAGAACCTGCTGTGCCATTTCCGGGGTTGTTAAGTCAAGTTGCTACGTCACATTGGCCAATGAAAACCGGGGCTTTCCAATGAAGCTCCGGTTCTGTCTCGAGTTTTACCGCACCCATTGCAAGTTTCCCTTCCAATCAAAGTTTTGCTAAACAACCCGATTTCCCTCTGTCGTCAGCAAAATACGAACGGTTTTGTCACGCAGGCCAATCGCTTGTCTCCCTGTTTCTTTTTACTCCTCATATAAAAAAGGACCCTTCCGGGGAGTCCTTTTTTAATCAGTGGTTAAGCGGCTCGTTCCTGGTTATTGCTGCCGGCAAAGTAGTTAACCGTGGCGATCCCAAGGGCAACCAAAACCAAAGCAGCTACGATGCCTACGGTCAGCTTTTCTCCCGGTACTAGCAGAGCAGAAAGGAGCGAACCGGAGATCGGAATGACGAACCTGTAAATAGTGATCTCTCCGGCTTTGTTGTACTTCAGTAGATTGTACCAGATGGAAAATGCGGCACTGGACAAAAAGGCCGAATAGATCAACAGTGCCCAGAACTTGGGTGTGAAGGTGATGTGAGGCTGAATCCCTCCGGGGAGCCCTGCACCGATTAAAAGCAGCGAACCGAAAAAGAGCTGGTAGGCGTTGATCAACGCCGGATTGAGCTTGCCCGAGAGTCTCTTGGCACCGAAGGTTGCCACCGTACTGGTAAGACCGGACATGATCATGAAACCTTCGCCGAGAAGAGTGAAGTTCCAACTCATGCCGGCAGCTTCAGGGGTCCAATTTACGATAACAATGCCTAAGAATCCGGTCAAAAGGCCGAACGCTTTGGCAAAGGTCAGCTTGTCGTTCTTGTAGATGAAGTGGGCAAAAATCACAACGAAGAAGTTCCCGATGGAACTCAAAATCGCAGACTTAACACCGCTCACGTGAGCGATGCCGCTGTAGAAGAAGAAGTACTGGAGGCCAGTCTGAAAAATCCCCAAAAAAATTAGGGGCAGCACCCACTTCTTGGATATTGTCATCTCACTCTTCATACCGAACCTAACCACTATAAAGGTCATGACAGACGCCAAGAAGAACCTGGCTCCGGCAAGAAGGAGCCTCCCCGAGACATCGTCGGGTCTCAGATTTAACTCGGCGTAGGTTGCCTTCAGCACGGGGAAGGCACTTCCCCACAGCACGCATGCAATTATTGCTAAAACTGCAGCAGTGTACTTGTTGGTCCAAATGTTGATCTTCAATTCTTGTCCCTCTTTCAGTTCTTTTAAATGCTAAGTTTTGCATTGTTTTGCTAGATTAGTTCACTCTCTGCTTTGTACTAGCCTTTATGAAGGAAGTACACTTGTCCTTTAATATGTTACCTTACGGGAGACAGTTTACCCAAATCGGCGGCAAAAAGGAAGGATGCAGATGCTTGGTTTAAACTTAGAAGCTCACACTTTGCCAAAGCACAAGGTTTTGCAAATGCTCGGAGCAAATCCCGGAGCAGGCCTTACAGAAAAGGAAGCAGGAGGCCGCAAAGCTCGGCACGGTCCAAACGAACTTGTCAAAGCAAAAAAACGCACGCTCATCCAGAAGCTCGTCGATCAGCTGAGCGACTTTTTGATCCTCATTCTGGTAGGAGCGGCCTTCATCTCCTGCCTGGTGGGCGAATATATAGATGCTCTCCTGATTGTGTCCATTGTGGTCGTAAACGCGGTCTTCGGACTGGTACAGGAAAGCAAAGCAGACAAAGCCTTAGAAGCCCTCAAAGATATGAGCGCTCCCAAAGCGAAAGTGCTGAGGAGCGGAAAAAAATCCCAGGTTGATGCCAAGGAGCTTGTCCCTGGAGACATCGTTTATCTGGAGGCGGGAGACAGCGTCCCTGCAGATCTCAGGCTTATTGAAACAAGTAACTTGGAGATCCAAGAGGCAGCTCTCACCGGGGAATCGGTTCCTTCGGGTAAAGATGCAGACCGAGTCTATCCCAAAGAAACGGCAGTAGGCGATCGGCAGAACATGGCCTACATGAGTACAATTGTAACATACGGAAGGGGAACTGGAGTTGTTGTTGCTACGGGAATGCAGACGGAAATTGGCAGGATAGCCCATGCTATAAGCACAATAGACACATCCCCTACTCCTCTGCAGGTTAAACTCAACGACCTGAGTAAGAAGATCGGTATCGCTGTGCTTGTAATCTGCGGCGTCGTGTTTCTTACAGGTTTTCTGAAGTCTTTGGAAAGTCCCCTGCACCTGTTCCTGACTGCCATTGCCCTGGCAGTTGCAGCGGTTCCAGAAGGCTTGCCTGCGGTAGTCACCGTCATCCTCGCTATGGGCATGACCAGAATGAGCAGGCAAAACGCCATAGTACGTAAGCTACTTGCAGTAGAGACTTTAGGCACCACTACGGTTATCTGTTCGGACAAAACCGGGACTCTCACGGAAAACGCCATGACCGTCGTGAAGATCTATCTTCCGTCGGGCAGGTTTGACATCTCCGGTATCGGCTACGATCCTTCGGGAAGCTTCGAACTTACGAGCGGCAGAAGGAGCGGTCTGAACGAACTTCTCACAGCAGGTGTTCTTTGCAATGACGCCATCTACACCAACAAAGATGGCAGGCACACCGTAATCGGCGATCCTACAGAGGGAGCGCTGCTCGTTGCAGCTGCAAAAGGCGGTCTCCACAAAGAAGATCTGGAACATCTCTATCCCAGAGTGATGGACCTGCCATTTGAATCCAGCCGCAAAAAGATGAGCACCCTCCACAAAACCAGCAGCAGTTACCGCCTTTTTGTGAAAGGCGCCCCCGATGAAATCCTGAAAAACTGCACGCAAGTACTTTTGGACGGCACTATAACTACTCTCACTCCCGTGCTCAGGCGGACTATCGCTCGAGAAATGGAAACCATGTCCGATCAAGCCCTGCGGATCCTGGGCTTTGCTTTCAAGGACTATGTCAAACTCCCGAAGAAGCTTACCCCATCAGACGAAAGCGGTTTGGTTTTCCTCGGCCTGATGGGCATGATCGATCCTCCAAGAAGCGAGGCCAAAGAAGCCATCTTCAAAGCTCGTCTTGCGGGGGTTACCCCCAAGATGGTAACAGGAGACTATTCCCGGACCGCTCTTGCAGTGGGAAGGTTGATCGGTCTTGCAGGCGAAGGCGATCGGGTTCTCACCGGCACGGACATCGATCGGCTTACAGAAAGCCAGTTGAGATTAGAAGTGGAAAAGGTAAACATCTACGCCAGGGTATCGCCGGAACACAAAGTGAAAATCGTTGACGCTCTAAAGGCCAACGGACACATTGTGGCCATGACCGGAGACGGAGTCAATGATGCTATGGCACTGAAAAAAGCCGACATCGGAGTTTCTATGGGTATCTCCGGAACCGATGTTGCCAAACAAACCTCAGACATGGTCCTTGCCGATGACAACTTCGCTACCATCGTCAATGCTATCAAAGAAGGTCGTATCATCTATGCCAACATCAAGAAAGTGATCTTCTTCCTTCTCTCCTGCAACATTGCAGAGGTCTTGGTGATCTTCATCTCAATGCTTTTTTCCCTGCCCATACCCCTCGGTCCGGTGCACCTTCTCTGGATAAATCTGGTAACCGACGCTCTTCCAGCACTGGCACTCGGAGTTGAACAGGGCGAAAAGGATATCATGAAGCAGAAGCCCCGAGACCCCAAAGAACCTCTCTTAAACAGTTCCGCCTGGGGCATGATCTTTTTCCACGCTTTTGTCCTGGCTTTTTCAGTCCTAATCGCTTTTCTCATCGGTTTGACTACTCGGGGCAGCCTGCAGGTTGCGCGCACCATGGCCTTTCTTACCATCATCTGCGGAGAGCTGTTCCGGGCTTTCAGCTGTAGATCTGAAAAAGCTTCCATCTGGAAAACAGGCTTTTTCAAGAACCCCCTGATGGTATGGGCGGTGGTCGTTACGATTCTCCTGATGGTGCCGCTGTTTGCTTTCCCCGCCCTTGGCAGGGCTTTCTCACTAGCGGCCCTCTCCGGGCAGGAGTGGCTTGCGATTTTCGGTCTAAGCCTCTTGCCGCTGATCTTCGGGGAGGTTTCCAAAATGGTTGCTCCAGACCGAAGATAGTTAATAATCTGGAAAATGAAAGGTGACCGCATTTTCGGTCACCTTCTTTGCTTTCCTATATAATCTCCACTTCCACATCGAAGACCTCTGCATCGGTGTTTTGTTCGATAAACCTAATGATCTCCTGCAGAGCTGCATCCAAGTGGCTTTTGCTTGATGATACGCACCCGAGCCCCAGCACTATGGTCTGGTGGACATCTGTCATATCCGCTTCGCAAACCGAAACATTGAACTTGTTGCGGACTCTTTTTGTCAGCTTCTGCACTTCAGACCGTTTCTCTTTTAAAGAATGCACCCAAGGCGCATGCAGCTTGACGATGGCAGTTCCCACAAACATCGCGTGTTGACCCCTTCCCTTAGTCTTTTAGCTGTGCTAAAGACGTTTTTTCAGGAAAGCTGATTCCCAGATACAGGTTTCCTTCGGAGTGTATTGTATTATTGAAGTATAGCACATTTTTTGTGCATTTCCTTTTTTCCTGGGTATGGGTATGATAGTACTGAGCAACTTACATAGGCATTGGCCTGTGATTCTTACCGCTGCGGAGGGGAAGTTCATGTACATTGTCATTGTTGGAGACGGTAAAGTTGGCACTTCCTTAACCAAACATCTTTCCGCCGAAGGCTATGACGTTGCAGTCATAGACAAAGATCCGGAGGTTATTGAAGAAGCCGTTAACACCTACGATGTGATCGGGGTCTGTGGCAACGGCGCAAACTACCAGGTACAGCTAGAAGCAGGTGTTGACAAAGCGGACATCTTCATTGCAGTGACGTCTTCCGACGAAATCAACATTTTCTGCTGCCTGACCGCAAAGAAACTGGGAGCAAGGCATACTGTTGCCCGGGTGAGAAATCCCGACTACAGAAACCAGCTGATCTTTATGCGGGAAGAGCTGGGTCTCAGCATGGTGGTAAACCCTGAACGGGATACCGCAGTAGAAATCGCTAGAATGATCAGCTCCCCTGCAACCATTACTAGAGACGTATTCAGCAGGGGCAGAATGGAGCTTGCCGAGCTTAAGATCGGCGAAACAAATCCCCTTCGTGAGAGGACTCTAGCTTCGCTGAAGCAGCACAACCTGAAGGTTTTGGTCTGCGCGGTGCAAAGGGACGACGACGTATACATCCCAAGCGGAAACTTTACCCTAAAAGCCAGCGACAAGATTTACGTAACCGGATCCCCAAAGAACCTCAACAATTTCATTGAGTTCTGCGGACTGGGCTCAACTAGAATCAAAGATGTGATGATCATCGGGGGAGGTAAAATCACCTACTACCTGGCACAGCGGCTAGAAGAGCTAGGCGTACAGATGAAGATCATCGAGCAGGACAGACAACGCTGCCTGGAGCTGAGTAGAAACCTTAAAAGGGCAGAGATCATCCACGGAGATGGGGCAAATCAGGATCTCCTCCTGGAAGAAGGTTTGGAACGGGCTGGAGCTCTCATCTCTTTGACGGACATGGACGAGGAAAACATCGTCATTTCCATGTACGCTAGGTCCTTAGGTGTGGAAAAGATCATTACGAAAGTAAACAGCGACGCTTTCAGCAGGATCCTAGAAAGCCTGGAGATCGGCAGCATCGTCTCGCCGAAAGAAACCGTTGTAAACCGCATCCTGCCCTACGTTCGCGCTATGCACAACGCTGCTGAAAGCAGCAACGTAGAAACCCTGTACAAGATCGTCGGCGGCCAGGTAGAAGCTTTAGAGTTCAAGGTTAAGGAAAACGCAAGGTATACTGGGGTGCCATTAAAGAACCTTGCTATAAAACCCAACATTTTGATCGCAGGGATTGTCAGGGACGATGCAGTTATTATTCCATCTGGTGATGACTTCATCCAAAAAATGGACAGCGTGATTATTGTGACTACCAATACGGCCATTGGCGATTTAGGTGACATCCTGGACTAACTCAAGCTAAGAGGTATTGCACATGAACTACACAATGGTTTTCTTCATTTTAAGGAAATTCATCGGGATGACGGCCATTTTGATGCTGCTTCCCCTACTAGTGAGCGTGATCTACGGAGAAGCCAACTTCTGGGCTTTCCTCGTTCCCAGCCTCACCCTGCTTCTTCTTTCCTTTGCCACCAGAAAGATGAAGCCGAAAAACACCACCATCTACGCCAAAGAAGGATACCTGATCGTGGCGCTCGCCTGGCTTATCGTGTCGCTCATTGGAGCTCTACCCTACTACCTCTCCAACGTGGGGTTGAGCTACTTGCACTCCCTTTTTGAAGCTGTCTCCGGCTTCACCACTACAGGAAGCAGCGTTCTAGCTAACGTCGAAACAATGCCCTATAGCCTATTGTTTTGGCGCAGCTTCACTAACTGGATCGGTGGTATGGGGGTTTTGGTTTTCCTCCTTGCTATTCTCCCGCAAACCAACTCTAGATCCGTCCACGTGATGAGAGCGGAGATGACCGGACACCAGGTGGGCAAGCTTGTGTCCAAGGTCAAAAATACCGTGATAATTCTCTACGGAATCTACATCTTAATGACCCTTGTTCTCATAGGGTTACTGCTTCTAGGGAGAATGCCCCTTTTTGACAGCATTGTGACTGCCTTTGCCACTGCAGGAACAGGCGGTTTTGCCATCAAAAACTTGAGCATCGCTTTTTACCGCAGTCCATATATCGAGACCATTATCGGCATTTTCATGATTCTGTTCGGCATCAACTTCAACCTGTACTTTCTAGCTTTTACCGCTCACATAAAAAACGCTCTGAAAAGCGAAGAGCTCTGGTGGTATCTGGGCATCATACTAGTATCTACCGTCGCTATCGCGTGCAACATCTACTCAACTTACCAAAACGCGGTGCAATCCTTGAGATACGGCTTCTTCCAGGTTTCATCTATTATCACCACCACAGGCTTTACTACAGCAGACTACAACCTCTGGCCGAACTTCTCCAAAACAATTCTTGTGCTTCTGATGTTTGTCGGCGGGATGGCCGGCTCTACCGCCGGCGGTCTTAAAGTCTCCCGCCTAGTGATACTTGTCAAGTCCATGCTCAGAGAAGTAAGAACCCTCATCTCTCCTCGGTCGGTCAAGGTCATTAAACTCGACGGTCAAGGCCTAAACGATAGAGTCGTAAGCGACGTTAACATCTACTTCTTTACCCTGATGGTGCTTCTGGCTTTCTCGGTCCTGCTTTTGTCACTAGACAACCTCGACTTGGTGACTGCTTTTACTGCAGCGGTAACGTCCATAAACAACGTTGGACCAGGTCTAAACGGAGTAGGACCCTTCAAAAGTCTCGATGGTCTCTCCAATCTGTCGCTTCTGGTTCTGATCTTCGACATGCTTGTAGGGAGGCTTGAGATCTTCCCCATTATCATGCTCTTTTCACCGAGCATTTGGAAGAAAAAATAAGCAGAAATCAGCCCTCTCCCCATGGAAGAGGGCTGATTTTTCAGTTTGAACAGCGTTTAGGTGCAGCTTTGAAGAGACTGAAAACAAAACTATCAGTGCGACCGCTAACGGGAAACGTACAATCGCTTCTAGGAGAGAGCCGCTGAGGCTCTCTACTTTTTCCCCCAACATCTCCAACTACTGCTAACTGCACCTACCAATGCTAAAAGGTGCAGTTCATTTTACCGATGACCTCGGGAATCGCTCTTTGGAGCGTTAAGTCTCCGGTTGCTTCAAGGCCACAAGGAGGTGAAAAGTGACAGTGCTTACCTCAATCATCTCCGTATGTTCTCCTTTTCTGAGAACGGCGTGATTCAACACGATCTTTATCCTGGCCCTTTCGTTTTCATCGACAAATGTCATCTCTTCTGTAGAAAGCACCGTTCTTTCGGAGTTTAAAACCAGCCCTCTTACCATTTCGCCAAAATCTAAAGAGTAGATCTCTTCATTTCTATAAAAGACCGCAAGGCGCTCGTTATCTTCGCTGAGCATAAACCGCACATCATTTTCAGATGGAGTCTCTTCCGTATCTTGGATGTAGTCAGCGTAGACAAGGATATAGTCGTATCCTGCGATATCGATGAAACCACGGTCCTCTCGACTGTAGTAGCGGAAAGAGTCAGGCAAACCATAACTTCTCGTGTATCGGAAACCGAAAACCTTTTCCATGTCCGCCAGATTGAAACCTGCGGGCAGATAGTGCAGCTCAGCGAAGCCGTCGTATTGGTCAAAGTATGCCAAAATACTACTGATCTCCACCTGATCATCTACGCTGACTACAGTATCGGGCTTTTTAACGGTTCCGCCTTCTAGCATATGGTACTTCTCCAAAAGACCTGTGAGGCGATTTCTTTGGCTGGCAAACGACACGCTGAAGGCACTCCACGGGCCGATCACTGACAAGATCACAAAAAGTGCAAGAGATGCGATCAGAAAAACATTTCGCCTACCTTTGAAAAACACGAAGTAAAGCATGGAAACCAACACCCAAGTTCCCAGAGCCAACACAAAGTAGCGATTTACAGTGACGCCGTGAGCAGCGATTCTGATGCCCATTGCTACAAACATCATAATCAAAAGAGGCAAAATCCAGATGCTGAGCACTTTAGTAAAGAGCTGAGCCCACCGAGACTCTTCTTTCAGCGGGTGGATAAGGAACATCACCAAGGTAGTGACAGCTCCGTACCAGAGAACTAGATTGGCGACAACCCCTTGAGGCATGCTAACCGAGATCAGGATCGTGAGAAAGTAAACGGAGATGATTGCAGTGTAGATCACGATCAGTGGCATAACAATGTACAGCATTAGAATCCTCAGTGCTTGAGGATAAACACGGTCTTTCAGTTCCTCAAGATCAACAGGGACGCCTGCAAGAAAGTGTATCGGTGCAAAGATCCCCATAATTAGGAACCAAAGGTGATCGTAGAAGCTGACGTAATATTTCAACGAAAACAGTAGTTGAATTGTAGCGAAGATGGCAGTGAAACCTACGCCCAAAACCAACGCAAAAACGAAGCTAACGGCAAACCGCTGAATTAAGCTGATGACCCACTGTTCAACGCTTCCATCCCTGCTGAAAAACGGAGTTGCAATTGCCGCTAGGTACAAGGCTAAACTTACAGCCAAGTATCTCGTCATGCCCAGCGCATCCGGATACCCATAGTGAGTTTCGTAGACCTCCAAAGGGGTTATTTTGGGCATTCCGAACAACGCATAAAGGACCACGAACAAAAGTCCTATGCCGTAGTATGCGAAAGCCCTGCCTAGAGAGAGATCCTCCAGCCTTTCCAGAGCAAGCTTCACGATTAAAGACACGGGAATCCCAAGCTGCAGTATCAACATTACCCTGAGAACGTCCATAGGCTGAAGGACATCACGTCTCAGAATCAAGCAGATTGTCAGCGCTGTAGTCAGCGCAACGGTAACTGGGAACCGCTTCACGCTCTTTAACAGAGCACCAAACATGCCTTTAACCTTTGCACCACTCATCAATCCCACTCACCCCACTATGCATATCTTACAGGTAAAATTCTGCAGCTGAGTGCGTTTTCCTAGTTCTTTCGGAAAAATGCTCATGTTCTCTTTTTATCCTAGTCGCGAAAACTCTCCCCCCGTCACCGACGTGACTTACGATTAAAAAAACAGGTAGGCTTGCGCCTACCTATTGTTATTTCTTGATTTCCCAGTAGCATCTCTTAGGAGAGACGATCTTCTCTTCCTGTTTGAGGGTTTTCATAATTTTGTCCACTTCTTTGCGATCGATCCCCGTGCCCTCTGCAACTTGACCTGCGCTCAGAGGCTTGTCTGCTTTTGCAAAGAAATCCAATACTTTTTGGTAGTTATCCATCAACTTATCCTCCTTCAGTTTGGTCAGTTTTCTAAAGAAGCCCGCTGCGCGAACCTTCCACTACTTCTCTATACCCCATTTGTGAGCTTTTAACCCAACATATTCGAGATTTCCAGAAAAACAGTTCGGCTCCTGCGTTCTTTATGAGGTAATTGTTTCATAACTTCATATATAGCACAGCACAGGTGAAAAGAGGCGGAACCATGAAAAACAGTTGGGCTTTTCTCAAGAGAATCTGGCCTTACCTTTCACCCTACAAACTGAGGGTCGCGTTAGTAGTTCTTTTTTCCTTCTTCACCTCCGGCTTAAACCTTTTGCCGATCCAGGTGATGGCTACTTTCGTTGATGTGGTGAGCTCAAGTCCGACAAAAAAAACCAGCACTTTTTGGGTCAGATACCTGGGGACAAATCCCATCAACTACATTCTGGCTTTTGCCCTCATCTATATAGCTTCCGGGGTCATACTACAGTTGTTCAGCCTGCTGATTTCAACTTTGGGGCTGAGGATCTGTGAAGACATGCGTAAAGATGCCTTTTCATGGGCCGTTGCAAGCCCTGCCAACACCCATAAGACCGGTGATGTGGTAGCCAGGATCATCAGCGACACCGAGATCGCCAGCGATGCGGTGGTGCTTCCACTAAGAGGGATCGTTGTAAGCACTTTGGAGCTTGCTTGGGCTCTTACCCTCCTCTACACCTGGAGTCCCCTCTTGAGCATTGTAGCCTTTTCCATCGTTCCGATCTTGTACGTTTTGTCTAAGTGGAGCTACATCCAGATCAAGGAACTTGCAAAGATGAGGCAAAGCTCCCTTGGAGGTCTAGCCGATGCCGTAAACGAGGCAATTGCTGGGGGTAAAACACCAAGAAACTACTTCGCGAAGAGACGCACCGATCAATCCACACTGCTGTTTTTTCAAAAAAGCAACGAAGAAGCCACCAGGTCTGCTGCGGGCATTACCAGCTTTTTCGTGAAATTTTGGCCTCTCGTTCGGACGATCATCGCCCTTGGCCTGGCGTTTACTGTAGGAATTGCCTTCAGGCTCCTCCAGCTCGGTACACTTGGACCTGAAGACATCATGGTCGCTTACCTCTACTGCCAGCGAGTCTACGACCCTATTTTGGAGTTTTCCAGGTACAATGTTATGATTTCCTCTGCTGATGCGGCCTTATCCCGAGTGCTGGAACTGCGGTCAACGAGAAGGTAAGAAGCGCAACCGCAAAAGAATAAAATAATCTTCTATGTATTGGGTAAATTCATGCACATCAGGTTTAGCCCGTCCACTTTCGGGGTATGTGACGATTACCAAAGTATTAGTGGCCTGATTTACTCTAATAATTGGGGGTTCTACTATGAAACACCTGTATAGAACTTTACTTATCGCTGCAGTTTTGCTGGTCGTAAGCGCTTTTGCCTTTGCCAGTGAAGAGACAGTAGGTGTAACCATTAACGCAACAGCACAGATTCCCACATTCATCCGCTTTTCGCTGTCAGCTATAGGAGACGTTTGGTCGGGGATAATAGGTCCCGATCAGTTTGCCAGTCTCTCGTCCGCACCCCTTTCGGAAGAAACCGTATCGCTGATTTTCGATAGCACTGCAGGCTTTGTGGACGAGAACTGGGAACCCGTTGAGAACCCAGATCCCGAAAGTGGAAATGTCTATATAGTTGCTCAGAGAAACCTTGTGGCAAGCATCGTCACCAATGCTAAATTTGAGTACATTGTTACCGCTGCTTACCTGACGCCTGAAGACGAAGACGATTATGTTACCCTACCCCTCGAACACAGCGTCAAAGTCGAAGGCGGTGAGGACTATTCAGAACCAAAACCCATTTCAGGTAAAACCGAAAAAATCTTGGAGGACGGCAGAAATGGCGCCACCTCCATCGAACACCGGTTCCGCATCCCGTTCTCTCTAGACTACCCAGCAGGAGTCTACACCGGTGCTATTGCCTTCAAAATCGTTACCCTTTAAGACCGACATGAAGTGTGACAAGGAAGCCTTCGGTTGGAAGGCTTCCTTTTTTTAACTTCTTGCCCCAACGTGGAAATGTGCCGTTTTTTCAGCTGCCATAGGATATGAACAAAAACCCGAAAATTTTACTATTGCCTTTTTCAAAAGATTCTTGTATGATTGTTCCTAAAGTAGTTCTTTAGTCCTAGTTGATCAAACCACACATACCGCAGCCTGTTTCCTGCAGGTGGAAGACTTGCCAAGCTTTTATTTCTACAGGATCCGTAAAAAAGTGTACTGCTGGTCTAGTGTTCATATCCCGATCACACCAGAGTCTGTTATCATCTCCGTTTAAAGTTTCAAACGCTTCAGGTGATACTCAGGCTTTTTTTGTGGCCCAAATCCCTGCAAAAAATCCCAAATTGTCAAAAGCCTGACAATTTCCCAGCTCTGCGTTTGCATTGATTTTTGAATGATTTTTGACAATTACACAAAACTGATCAAAAATTCCTTGACAGCCCTAGGACTTTAGTACTAGAATGATTAGTAGAATTGATAACCATTACTAATTTCATACTTATCTGGTTGCCGTACATACTACTTTCGAACTGGTGGTTATTATTCAAATATTATGCACAATCATCTCGAATCGCTTTTTTAACACCTAACCAAGAGGCCTTTTGGGGGTGCCTTTTAACTGTTGTTGGTTTTGGCGTTTTTTTAATAGCAGGTTTTGGTAGTCAAAGTAGCCTTTACTAAGAAAAGCTTGCGGTAGTTTTCTCCTCGTGGTATAAAGATGAAGTTGCCCTGCAACAAAGTATACTAACCTTTGGTTTTC
>Ga0116181_1002667_pt1 | contig 14375 bp, 14 predicted proteins | sample AD_UKC075_MetaG_FD_89752 | JGI IMG/M metagenome (GOLD analysis project Ga0116181, IMG submission 89752) | Active sludge microbial communities of municipal wastewater-treating anaerobic digesters from USA - AD_UKC075_MetaG | ecosystem: Engineered > Bioreactor > Anaerobic > Digestate | place: USA...
CCCCCTCTGTTAGATGTAGGTAAGCAACTGATTCATGTTGACCAAAGAAGTGAATGTATTGTCGAGCTTGTAAAGTAGTGATGCCACAAGGTGTAGCGGCACTCGACAATGTATCTGCTATACAGTCTAGGTCCAACTCTATACCAATGGTATTATGATGAATAAATTTATAAGCTTCATTTAACGCATGGCTATAACTAAGTTGTTCCCGGATGAAAATAGAATCATAAGTGTTGTAGTAGATGTCTTGATGCTGTTCTAATTCTTGAATGATTGGGGCACTGTTATAATTTTCGTGAAGCCCTATAAGTGCATATTTGTCTAAGTAGCCTTCATCTTTTGCATACCGAAACCCATTCCCACTATGCCGTCCTTCCTTTATCCTAAAATCACTATGGGCATCTAAATTCACACAATTGATTTTTTTGTTCATTGCACGACTAGCACCTTTTATATTCGGATAGGCATTGTTGTGGCCACCACCTATGACAATTGGGATTTTTCCTGTTGCAACTATAGTTTCGATTAAAGGATATACTTCCTCATCTATAGCAGCTACCATTCTTCTTAATTCCTCCAGAGTCGCATTCTTGCTTTCTGTCATCCAAGTTGTAAAATCAAAATGACCTAATACCAGCAAGTTTTTGCCGGACAAGAAAGGCGTATCTTGAATATTCAAAACCGCTTTTAATGCAGGTTGCCATAATGATTGTGTACCGCCGATACCTAAATTGGCACGCACACCGATATCTTCAGGAATACCTAGCAATACAAACTTAGCAGTGGAAGTTGCAAGCTCATTTTTCCAATCAGTTCCCTGAATGGTTTTTATGTTTTCGCCCAATTTAGTTTCACCTGCTCGATAGGAAATCAATTCGGAGATTTCAGTAGATTTTATAAATGAAAAATGCTTCATGGTATTAAGGATTTCTTAAAAAAGGATTATTTTATCCCTTAATCAATACTAACAATAAAGATACTAGGAAAGGATTAGTTAATTTCGCCCTCTAAAATTATTTAAAATCATGTATCCTACTGAATTTGTTATGCCGATGAAGGCAGAAATGACTGACAGAGGTTTTCAAGAATTGTTGAATGCGCAACAAGCTGACGAAGCCTTACAAAAAACCGGCACTACTTTATTATTTATAAATTCTGTTTGTGGATGTTCGGCAGGTACAGCACGTCCAGGTGTATTGTTAGCCGTTCAAAATGCTACGAAAAAGCCGGACCATCTTACTACTAGCTTTGCAGGTTACGATACTGAAGCCGTACAACAAGCACGTACCTATTTATTGCCTTATCCTCCTTCTTCACCATCTATTGCATTGTTGAAAGATGGCAAGTTGGTGCACATGCTTGAAAGACATAATATCGAAGGTCATTCAGCACAAATGATAGCCGCTAACTTAGCAGAAGCTTTTGAAAAATTTTGCTAGAACTTCAACAACACATAATACTCAATCGTCAGTTGTCATTTCCATAGCTGACGATTTTTTTTGTATTAATTGCTTTTGTTTGTCACTACTTCACTGAACTTAGTATCTTAGCACACCCAAAAATGTGGAGTACCTTGACTTCCGGTAAAATCATCATCATCACCGCTCCTTCCGGCTCTGGAAAAACAACACTCGTAAAACGATTATTGTCCGATTTCTCGTGGCTTAAGTTTTCAGTTTCTGCGTGTACCCGCCAGCCCAGAAATGGTGAGGTCGATGGAAAAGATTATCATTTTTATACAGAAGAAAGCTTTAAAAAATTAATTGAAGAAGATGCCTTTGCTGAATGGGAAATGGTATATCCAGGGAAATATTACGGCACATTAAAAGCAGAACTGAATAAGATATGGGCAGCAACACATACACCATTAGTAGATATTGATGTGCAAGGGGCGTTGGAAATTCAAACATCCTATCCGGATACTTCATTAACTGTTTTTATACAAGCACCTTCTTTAGAAGCCCTTCGGGAACGATTGATAAAAAGAGGAACAGAAACACCGCATAGCCTTGAAGAGCGTGTTAGCAAAGCCGGTTTAGAACTTAGCTTTGCGGCACAGTTTGATAAAATCATAATCAATGATGATTTAGAAGTGGCTTTGATTGAATTAAAACAAGCAGTCACAGATTTTATGGCATCATAGAATGCGAGCGCAAATAAAATACTGTGCTTCATAAAAAAACTATAAGCTCAACTTTGATGAGGTTGAGCTTTTGGATTTTTAATAGATAAGATGATTATCGAACGATACCTACGTAATTGTGTGGTGTTATCGCTTTCAATTCTTTTTTAATAGCCGCAGTTACTTTAAGGTTATCAATAAACGTACTGATATCTTCTTTTGAAATTCCTGCTTTACCTCTGGTAAGTTCTTTTAATGCCTCGTAAGGCTGCGGATAGTTTTCTCTTCTTAAAATTGTCTGTATTGCTTCGGCTACTACTGCCCAATTGTCTTCAAGGTCTGTTTTCATTTTGGCTTCGTTCAAGAGCAATTTTCCTAATCCTTTTTCAATAGAACGTAGTGCTAAAAAAGAATGTGCAACAGGCACTCCAATGTTTCGCAAAACAGTGCTATCGGTAAGGTCTCTTTGTAAACGACTGATAGGAAGCTTGGCAGACAAATGTTCATAAAGTGCATTAGCAATTCCCAAGTTACCTTCAGCATTTTCAAAGTCAATCGGATTTACTTTATGAGGCATTGCCGAAGAACCTACTTCTCCTTTTTTGGTTTGTTGTTTAAAATACTCCATAGAGATATAAGTCCAGATATCTCTACAAAAATCAATCAAGATGGTATTGATTCTTTTTAAACCATCAAACTGAGCAGCAAGATGGTCGTAGTGCTCAATTTGTGTGGTGTATTGCATCCGCTCAAGTCCTAATTTATTATTGACAAAATCGTTGGCAAATTTTACCCAGTCCTTTTTAGGGAATGCCACTACATGTGCATTGAAATTACCGGTAGCACCGCCAAATTTTGCTGCAATAGGTATATTGGAAAATAAAGCTAACTGTCCTTCTAAACGCTCTACAAAAACCATGATTTCTTTACCCAATGTAGTCGGAGATGCGGGTTGCCCATGAGTACGAGCTAGTATTGGAATGCCTTTCCAATCGGAAGCCATTTTCTTTAAACGCATCACAATATTATGAATAGCGGGAAGGTATTGTTCTTCCAATGCTTCTTTCCATGATAAAGGAATAGCGGTATTATTGACATCTTGCGACGTCAATCCAAAATGTACCCATTCCAATGCGGTATCAGCTCCTATTGTGCTTAGCTTTTCTTTTATGAAATACTCTACTGCCTTTACATCATGGTTGGTAGTCTTCTCAATAGCTTTAATTTGCGATGCATCTTCTTCCGTGAATTGCTCGTAAATAGCACGAAGTTTAGCGGGCTTAATAGTAGAAGGCAGCGAAAAGATTTTATGCTGAGCCAAAAACAAAAAATATTCTACCTCAATCCTCACTCTATATTTTATCAATCCGAATTCGGAGAAATAAGGAGCAAGAGCATCTAGTTGAGAACGATAGCGCCCATCAATAGGACTAATGGCAGAAAGCATGGATAAATTCATGCCGCAAAGATATAGGAAATGCTGGGGCTTAAAAATGCCCACTAAATTCTGTTTACTTCAGTTGGAAGCTGAATGGTAATGTGAAAAATACAGCAACGGGTTTCCCTTTATTTTTTCCGGGTATCCATTTAGGAAAGGACTTTACAATTCTTATTGCTTCTGCATCCATAGAAGGCCAAAGAGATCGTACAATTTTGATATGGTCAATGCTACCATCTTCCAAAACGGTAAACTTAACAACCACAAGACCTTCCTTTCCCGAATCAACGGCATCTTGTGGATAGTGCATCTCGGCATTAATATGATCGTAGAGCTTATCAAGCCCACCAGGGTATTCCGGCATTTGATCTACTCTTGTAAAGGTATTGTCAGCAGTGGCTTTAGCTGAATTTTTATCTTGAGCAATACAAACTATAGGACTTGCCACAAAAAGCAAAAAGATAAGATGAACTATTACTTTTTTCATGGTTGCTTGTTTGAAGATGAATTGAATTTAGTTTAGAATTTCATATAAAGCTAAGCAAATAAATTCTATACATTTTTAATAATGGAGAGGGTTCCATTAGTTATTAAATGAACTAGAAGCTACCAACTTCCACTAGCCCCACCGCCGCCAAAGCTACCACCACCAAAACCACCAAAGCCGCCACTACTACTGCCGCCACTCCAGCTACTACCACTTGATGAACCAAAACCACCACCCCAATAGCCGCTTCCAAAGCTGGAGCCTTTACCGCTCATGTAGCCGCCGCCGCCGCCACCACCGGGTGAAGAGAAGATAGCAATGATAACAATGATGATAAAAATAATGATGATGACTGTGCCAATAGAAAATTCTTCTTTATCCACCACGGGGTCAGCGGTGTATTCACCTTTAGTAGCTTTAATGATGGCATCTGTACCTTTATCAAACCCATCATAATAATTACCGGTTTTAAATGCAGGTACAATTTCATTTCTAATAATTCTTCCGCAGAGGGCATCTGTTAGAGCACCTTCCAAGCCATATCCTGTTGAGATGTTGATTTTTCTATCATCAATAGAAGCCAATAAAAGCACCCCATTATTCTTTGCGGCTCTTCCTATTTTCCAACGATTCGCAAGTTCTACAGCGTATTGAGCTACTTCATAATTGCCAATACTTTTTACCGTTACAATGGCTATTTGAGTAGAGGTTGTTTTGTCAAAGTCAACCAACTTAGCTTCCAAGGCAGCCACTTGATCTGCGGTCATGGTTTTTGCTAAATCATTTACTAAGTGTGGTGAAGCAGGAATAGGAGGGAAGTCGCTATCCGATTGAGCCAACAACAAACTGCTTTGGAAAACCAGTAGTAGGGCTAAAAGCCAAAAACGAAAATTAGTAGAATTTCTTAGGCTCATTTTCCAAATACAATTTCATCAGGAAGCTCATTCTTAAGTATGGTAGGGTCAAAAGGGAAATGAAGTTTTAGTAAGTCGCCCATTTCTTGAATGCAAGAAACGATACCTTCAGTTATTTTTCCTTGTTTCAAAAAATGTAGGAGGCGCTTGGCTGCTTGTTGCCAAAAAGTAGCACCTCCAAACTGTTGATATGCCTTTTCATCACCGTAGATAGCAAATTGATGGTCGTCTAATGCTATATACACAAGCACTGCATTATGCTGTTCGGTAAGACTCATTCTTAGTGAAGAAAAAATTTCTTTTGCCCTCTCTAATGCGTCCATGTAACGGCATTTTGATTCTATATATACTCTCACTTCGCCAGTCGTACTAGCTTCTACAGAACGTATTGCTGCAACAATACGTTCACAGTCGTCATTATCTAGAAGACGTTTCTTTTTTAAGAAGGAGAACATAAACGTTAAAATTGAACCTGTGGTGCTTTTTGAGCATTTTGATCAGCTTCAAACATGCCTTTTTGAGCAAAGCCCATCATCCCTGCAAAAATATTGTTAGGGAAAATACGCAATTGAGTATTGTATTGTTGCACTGCATCATTAAAGCTTTTTCTTGCTACGGTAATACGGTTTTCAGTACCTTCTAATTGTACTTGCAAGTCTCTGAAGGCTTCCGTGGCACGAAGTTGGGGATAGTTTTCTGTAACCATCATTAATCTGCCTAGCGCTTGACTTAATTGTCCTTGTGCAGCTTGGAATTCTTGTAATTTTTCAGGTGTCAGATTTTCAGGATTCACTTGAATAGAAGTTGCTTTAGCACGTGCTTCAATTACATCCGTAAGAGTTTTTTGTTCGAAGTTGGCTGCACCTTTTACAGTAGAAACCAAATTGGGCACTAAGTCTGCTCTACGTTGATACTGGTTTTGCACTTCACCCCATTTGCTTTTAGCATTTTCATCTAGTGTGACTAAGCTTTTCTGAACGTTGCATGTCATACAGCCGCCTATTAATAGCAAGGCTAATACGGCTAATAAGATTATTGAACTGCTTTTCATGTTGTGTTTGTTTGTTTAATATCATTCAAATATACAAGATGTGGTAGATGTAAAATCTAAGTGCCCATTATTTTTTTCTAAAAAATGATGTTCTTCTACAAAGCTTTTTTTGTCAGAAGGCAACAACGACTTTGTAAAATGTGAAGACTTATAACAATATAGAAAGAACAGCCTAGAAGATATCAATAAAAGAGGCTTGTAATTCCTACCTTCGCAAAAATTTTAAAAAATTGCGTCCAATACATTATATCACCATACTATCAGCTATAGCACTTACAGTACTCTTGTATTTTGTAAATACCAAGCCAATTAAAAACGGCGATAAAAAAGCGGCAGCACCTCAAGCAGTGACAACTGCAACTCCTCATTCGGTTCCAGCATCTTTTGATACTGTATTGACAGCCGCTAAAGTAGCATTACCGATGCATGCTAAAGAAGAAATTGCAGTTGCTGAACAGAACGTAGCTAAACAACAAGATTCTACGCAGATGGTAGGCGGTATGGAGCAACTAGCAAAGATCTGGCAAGAACATAAACACTTCCCTATTGCAGCACATTATTATTTATTAGCAGGAAAATTGGCAAATTCAGAAAAAAAGCTCAACTTCGCAGCCCAACTATTTTTGGACTTAGCTCGAAGGTCTCAATCTGAGTCGATGCAGGCTTGGGAAGGACAAATGGCGATTGAAGGTTTTACACGTGTGATAGCTTTAAATCCCGAGAACGATACTGCAACTGTGAACCTTGCCGAATGTTATATCGGTATGGGAGAAACCATGAAAGGAGTAATGATGCTTCGAGATTTTAGTCAAAAACGACCGGATAATATACCTGCCAACTTGATTTTAGGTCAGCAGGGAATTGTATCAGGGCAATTGGACAAAGCAGAAGAACGGTTTCATAAAGTTTTGGCAAGTGATAAAAACAATATGGAAGCCATGCTAGGTCTGGCTGAAGTTTATAAAAGTAAAGGGGAAAAATCTAAAGCGATAGAAATATTAGAGCGAGCCAAAGCAATCATGGACAATCCTGATTTTTCTAAAGATATAGACAACTACATTAAAACATTTTAATAACATATTAAATACTTAGAGTATGCCTTGTGGTAAAAAAAGAAAAAGACATAAAATAGCTACGCACAAACGCAAAAAGCGCTTGAGAAAGAATCGTCATAAGAAGAAGTAGTAGGAAAAATCGGCTGGTTATCTGGCTATTTTTCCATTCTCATATCTTATCTCTTACATCTTGATGGGAAATTTATTTCTTATCAAGGTGTAAGATTATTCTAGCTATCAATTAGCAAGGGTAAGATTGTTACTTATTTTAATGCTGTAAATAGTCGGTGCAGCCGAAATTATGTAATTGCATAAATGCGGCAGCATGAACAAAGAACTTATTATTAACTCCGCAAGTGAAGGTGTAGAAATCGCCTTACTTGAGGATAAAAAACTCGTGGAGCTTCATTATGAACATGTCCATGACCAATTCGCTGTAGGCGACCTTTATCTGGGTAAGATAAAGAAGCTTATGCCCGGATTGAATGCGGTTTTTGTAGATGTAGGCTACGAAAAAGACGCTTTTCTTCACTATACCGACCTTAGCCCTTACTTCCGTTCCTTATTAAAATTCACTAAAGAATCCATAGAGGGCAATACCTCTTGGGGGCATGATTTTGGTAAGTTTGAAAATGAAAGTGAAATATTAAAAACCGGTAAAGTAACGGATACCATTAGCGGTAAACCGGAAGTTTTGGTACAAATATTAAAAGAGCCAATTTCATCGAAAGGCCCTAGATTGAGTTGTGAGATATCTATTCCTGGGCGTTTTGTGGTCATGACTCCTTTTAACAATACGGTAGCCATATCCAGAAAAATTCATTCAGCTGATGAGCGTAAACGTCTTCAGAGAATAATTGAAAGTTTAAAGCCTAAAAACTTTGGAGTAATCGTAAGAACGGCAGCAGAAGGAAAAAATACTGCCGAACTTCACGCTGATTTGCTAGAAATAACAACAATGTGGCAAACCGTACAAACTAATTTGCAGCAAGCTAAGGCGCCTCAAAAAATTTTAGGCGAGCAAGATAAAACAACTTCCATCCTCAGAGATTTATTAAGTGATAGTTTTCAAAAAATAGTAATCAACGATAAAAAGTTGATGTCTGAAACGAGAGACTATATTGCGAGAATAGCTCCTGAAAAAGAAGCTATTGTTTCGTTGCATAATGCAGGACAAGCGATTTTTGATACTTATGGAATTACCAAACAAGTAAAGGCTTCTTTTGGTAAAACGGTCAACTTAGATACCGGAGCTTACCTAATAATAGAGCATACGGAAGCGTTGCATGTAATAGATGTAAACAGTGGCACCCGCAGTGCTGATGTAGGACAAGAACACAATGCTTTTACCACCAATTTAGAAGCAGCCCAAGAAATTGTACGTCAACTTAGATTGCGCGACCTAGGCGGCATCATCATCATTGACTTTATAGATATGAAACTTCCGGAAAATAGGAAGAATCTTTTCGAAGCAATGGAAAAGCTGATGGCTAATGACCGTGCAAAACATACCCTATTGCCGATATCCAAGTTTGGATTGATGCAAATAACTCGCCAACGGTTACGTCCTGAAATCAATATTTCTACTAGCGAGGTATGTCCGGAGTGTAAAGGAACGGGAAAGATTGGACCCTCTTTGATATTGGGTGATGAAATAGAAAAAGATTTTAAGTACTTGATCAACCAAGGGCATCGCCAGTTGGCTATTCATGTACATCCTATAGTGGCAGCATATCTTACTAAAGGGCTATTCTTTAGTTCTATCATAGCGAAATGGAAAAAGAAGTATGGAGTGAAGTTGAAAGTAGTAGAAAATAATGCAGCAACACTTACCCAATACCAGTTTTATGATAGCTCTACTGAAGAGTTAATCAAACTTTAGTGAGTCAATCGGGTTATTTTTTCTGCTGTTTTATGTATTTTTATGATTCATCAGCAAAGAATTGCGCTGTTTTCATAAGTAATAGCGTGTACTGATTTGAAGTCATTATAAAAATTACTACTCATGAAAAAATTATTCTTAGCTCTGTTTCTATTTGGCTTTCTACCGGAAGGCATTGCCAAAGATTTTAAGAAGCAACAACAGTCTCAAGTTAAGGTCATAAAATCTGCTTACAAGAAAGGTAGAATCACGGAAAGAGAATACGACAAACTGATGCGTGAGCAATACATCATAGAAGAAACAATCGATAAGTATTATACAGATGATGTGTTGACCCCTGCGGAAAAAAACAGGTTGTATGATAAGCTTGAAAGAGCTGAAAAGCGTTTGAAGCGCTATAAACGAAACGGTGAAGTTTATTAATTATGTTCTCTATATTTTTTATTAACACAGTCAGCAATGATTGTGTTTTTTTAATGGATATAAGTTGAATAGAAAAAGTAAAAGGGTGCAGCTTTGTTTCTTTAGTAAATACTTTTTTACACATTCATCCAATAATTTGTTGTTTATTTTTAGGAGCAAATCTTAAAACACATGGCACACCAACTATTACAAGGGAAAAAAGGAATCATATTCGGGGCATTAGATGAAAAATCTATTGCCTGGAAAACAGCATTGAGTGTGATAAAAGAAGGAGGAGAGGTGGTATTGTCCAATGCACCTATGGCTTTGAGAATGGGAAAAATTGAAGAACTAGCAAAAATCTGTAACGCTCCGGTTATCGCGGCTGATGCTACCTCAGTAGCCGACTTAGAACAATTGATGGATGAAACAATGTCTCATTTTGGTGGCCCTTTTGATTTCATTTTACACTCTATTGGTATGTCGCCTAATGTACGTAAGTGTATAGCATATACAGATACGAACTATGATAATTTTCTGAAGACACTGGATATCTCAGCTCTTTCCTTGCATAAAGTATTACAGACTGCCATGAAGAAAGATGCCTTGAAAGAATGGTCTTCGGTAGTGGCATTGTCGTATATAGCTGCTCAACGTACCTTTCCTAAATATAATGATATGGCAGAAGCTAAGGCATTGATGGAAAGCATTGCTCGTAGCTTTGGGTATCACTATGGGTTTAAAAAGAAAGTGCGTGTGAACACGGTATCACAATCGCCTACATTAACCACGGCGGGTTCCGGAGTATCGGGTTTTGATGCCTTTTATCAATATGCTGAAAAAATGTCGCCACTTGGAAATGCAAGCGCTGATGCATGTGCTGATTTTTGTACGATTTTGTTTAGCGATTACACAAGAATGGTGACTATGCAAAATCTATTTCATGATGGCGGCTTTTCTTTTACTGGTGTAAGTGAACCCCTTTTAGAAAATTTGTTGAACCTAAATTCATAATCAAAATTATTAGACAATATTCTTTGTGAGACTACGTTATCTTGCATAGCGATATGATGATGAATGGTGCCATCGCCACTAAAGCTTAATAGTAGTACAAACGGTGACGCCCAAAAATAGAATCCATACAAATGAAGATTAGACTTTTAATATTGATGTTTATAATGGTTGCTTTGGGGGCTTCAGCTCAAGTAACCGGAGGACGATATGCCATGGCGTTTTTACGAATGCCTAACTCGCCACATATATCTGCCTTGGGTGGGATAAATGTCGTCAATCCTGAGAATGATATTTCGTTTGCTTTACAAAATCCGGCATTAATGAGAGGAACTTTACACAATCAAATCGGATTGAATTATAACAATTATTATGCGGGCATTAAAGTGATAAATCTAAACTATGGTTATCATGTACCTCAAATCAAAACTTCGTTTGCACTAGGGGTGCAATATTTGAACTATGGAAACTTTGTTCAAACAGATTTTTTTGGCAATACACTAGGTGATTTTAAAGCACATGATTTTGCGGTGACGATGGCTGCCTCTCGCCAATACAAAGAACGGTGGCGCTATGGGGCTGCTATCAAGTATGCTTACTCCTCGCTCAACGACCGTGTCGCCTCAGCAGTACTAGCAGATGTGGGTGTGGTATATCATGATACTTCCAATCTTTTGACCATTGGTGCGGTGGCTAAAAACATTGGTTATATGACGACTCGTTACAATCCGCAACAACCAGCTGAGCCATTACCGTTTGATGTACAACTGGGAATCTCTAAACGTTTTGCACATTTACCACTACGATTGATGGCAACAATCCATCATCTTTACGAATGGGATATCCGCTACGACAACCCAGATGATGTAGAGGCAAATAGAATCTTTGGTACACCGGATACTAATGCTGCACCTAAGAAGTATTTTGCTGATAAACTATTTCGCCATTTTATCTTTAATGCAGAGCTGACACTTGCTAAACGGGTTACTGTAATTGTAGGTTATAATCATTTAAGAAGATCTGAGCTTGCATTGAAAGAACGAACCGCACTTTCTGGCTTTTCGTTTGGAGCTTCTTTATGGTTGAATCAGGTTCAGGTGCACTATGCTCGCTCGTACTATCATGTAGCCGGTGCATACAATGAATTTGGGTTCAACTTTGCTATGAATAAATTGCTGCATCTAAGCCGTGCCGGTAATTGGAATAGTAGTTATCCGGGTTGGTAAGTCCATTCTTAAATAAACAAAACCTCGTAAAGATTATTTCTGAGAAGGAAGCTGGAATAGCATATTCGTACCACTTCCTGCAACGGTAGTAGGATATTTTCCGTCCCATTTTTGAACTCTAATAAACTCAACATAGGTAGGCGTTAGAGATAATTGCTTACGGCGAATGGCTTCCGCTTCACCAGCCGCTTCAATAACCGCAGCCGCAGAATCTCCACGCGCCACAGCTATTTTTCTTTCTGCTTCTGCTATAGCAACAAATTTTTGATTTTCTGCTGCCTGTGCTTCTTGAATAGCTTTTGTTTTTTTCTCAATAGCTTCTCTAAGTGCTTGTGGAGGCTGAATGTTGGTACGTAGCTGAGAGATATTAAACCATTTCCCTACTCTTTTATTACATTCTTGAATAATGGCATTTTCAAACTCAGCACGATGATTGAAGATGGCATCAACTTCATAAAGATTGGCAACATCGTTCACTGAGCTGATTATAGCATTCTTCAACCAGCCTTGTTCTACTTCTTTTACTGATAGTCTAAGGTTTTGAAACATATCTCCAATAGAACCAGGATTGAGAGAATAGTTGAATGAAGGCTTAATTGTAGCTTCAAATCCACCTTTTGTAATTACACTTTGCTCCGGAAAATCAATATGCTGTTGAAAGGTAGGGAATTCATACAGTTTGCTAATCCAAGTATTATAGATGACCCAACCGGTTTTATATTCAAATTTTGAAACTCCTCTATTATCTCCGGTAAGGTTTACTTTAATACCCACATGGCCGGCATCTACACGTTTTACCACAAAAGGATTTACCAAAGCTATCAATAGGAAGATGGCAAAAATAGTAGCTGGTGTAGTGAACTTCTTATACTTAGGTCCTTGAATTTCTGTAGTAGAAATGAATTTGAAAAAGGCTATTAATAAACCAATGACAACAATAACTAGCGTAATCATTTTCTAAAAATAAGCTTTAATGTATGATAAAAGTATCTTCCATAAAAAAAGCTTACAATAACCGTTATCAGTACCCCTATGATGGTGAGTTTGGTATTCGATGCTTCGTTGATACAAAACTCAAATACCTGAGTCAGAAGATAGATGTATAATAAAGTGAGCGCTACAAAAAAGATTAATCGCTTAGTCATACTTCAAAGATGGAATTAAATCCGCTGAATTAAAGTTTTTTTTCAAAAGACTAAGAAGTTCTTGTTGGATACATACAGCTTTATCCTCATTATAAAATTTTTGTATCGCTAGTTTGATTTCTTCAACGGGAGTTCCTTGAGCCTTCAAGTCCGACCAGATTTGTTGAGCGGCGGCTGGTCTTGAGCTCCAATGGAATAGGTCACTCCCTTGTGCATCACGAACAATTACTACCGGAATAGATTTTGTGCCATTGGTTAGGTAGTTGTCGATTTCAGAATCTGTATCACGTAGTTGAATGTTTAAATGAATATTGGGATTCAATTGACTCATCAAGTAAATTATCGGTGTGATATGTGCTGCATCGCCACACCAAGGCTCGGTGATGAGTACCCAATTTTGTGGAGTAGCTATAGCAGCTATTACGTCTTTTGTTTCTTTAAGGATAGGTTCCGTCCTCAACCAACGTTTCATCCTTGCTTCGTTCATCTTTGTGTACTCTAGATACTCAGCATTGTTGTAAGGCTCAGCCGGTGCAGGGTTGGATAAAATAGCATGGGTATAATCTAAATAGTCGTTCCAAGTCATGATGTAGTTTTTTTATTTAGGCGCAAATGTACTGGATAGGAAAGCTAAGTAACCACATGGCTCCATAAATAAAGATTATTTAGTCTTAAATTAACGAATGAAAGGATTCTCTTGATCCCCAAAGGGAATACCGATAAACTATGATTATTTCTTTCTAAATTTGTGACAATTTTTCCCAATTCAAATTCTAGAAATCATTAATTCATGCTTAGAGTAGGCGTTTTTGGTGCCGGCCATTTAGGTAAAATTCATATTCAGCAATGGAAGGAAATACCTCAAGTGGAGCTGGTAGGCTTCTATGACCCCAATGATGAAAATGCGGCTACGACCATAGCGCAATATCAGATTTCTCGCTATACAGATATTGAAGCACTGCTAAGTGAAGTAGATATGGTAGATATCGTATCTACTACTACTACCCATTTTGAAATTGCTAAGATTTGTATTTTAAATAGCAAGCATGTTTTTATAGAAAAGCCTTTAGCGAATACCTTGGAAGAGGGAAGAGAATTGGTGAAGTTGGTCAATGAAGCGAATGTAAAATGCCAAGTAGGACATGTAGAGCGTTATAATCCTGCTTTACTTGCGTTAAAGAATCAAGCGCTACAACCTATGTTTATCGAAGCTCATCGGCTGGCTCAATTCAATCCAAGAGGGACGGATGTAGCGGTAGTATTGGATTTAATGATACATGACATTGACATTGTACTTCATTTAGTGAAATCTAATGTAAAGCGTATTTCTGCAAGTGGTGTAGCAGTGATTAGTGAAACCGCCGACATTGCCAATGCAAGAATTGAATTTGATAATGGATGTGTAGCAAACTTAACAGCTAGTAGAATCTCCTTGAAGAAAATGCGTAAGATGCGATTGTTTCAACGAGATGCTTACATTGGTATTGATTTTCTAAACAAGAATACAGAAGTGATTCGCATGAAAGACCCATCAGTAGAGCCGTTAGGTAAGATGGACTTTTCAATAGATACTCCCTCCGGTGATAAAAAAATTATCTCTGTACAAATGCCAGATGTGGCTACTAGCAATGCTATTCGTTCG
>Ga0116181_1002687_pt1 | contig 14292 bp, 14 predicted proteins | sample AD_UKC075_MetaG_FD_89752 | JGI IMG/M metagenome (GOLD analysis project Ga0116181, IMG submission 89752) | Active sludge microbial communities of municipal wastewater-treating anaerobic digesters from USA - AD_UKC075_MetaG | ecosystem: Engineered > Bioreactor > Anaerobic > Digestate | place: USA...
GTTTCAATCCGCGCCCGCCATTGCTGGCGGGCGAATCACTTCACATACAACGTCTTGTTTCCCATGGTTTCTTTCATTGCTTTTCGCGAACCACAATGCCGCACGCGAAAGCCAGCGTAATCTCGATTGCGTATTCACCCAAAACCATTGAAAAACAAGCCTTTACGAAGTGCGCGAACCTGTGGGGCAGCGTGGCATCACTTATGGTTCGCGTAGGGCAGCGTATCACGTCAAGCAGGTCTCTACAGCACCAGCGGTCCCTCGAAGTCAATCGCACTGAAATGGCCATGCTCGATAGCTTCAAACCCGCGCGTACCTGGCATGCGGTACAGCCGCAAGCAATCCAATGCAAGATCAATTTCAGCCAGCAAGCGCCGCTCCAAGGCTTCGAACTGGGCGATATCTATCTGACATTCAAAGACGGATTTCTGCACTCGTTGCCCTGTGCTCTCACACACCTTGGCCACGCGCCGCAAACGGCGTCGGCCGGCGCTGGTTTCGGTGTTCACGTCGTAGCAGACCAGCACCAACATGGCTTGTTTCCTTACCTGACGACAAAAGGCATATAGGGCATGGCGTCGTCGCGCACGGCACGTGCCAGCAGCCGGGCCTGCACCAGGGGCGCCAGGCCCAGAGGCAGGCTTTGCCCCAGCACCGGGTGGGTGATTTCGTCTTTCTTGCGCTCTTGATACGCCACCACCACGGCCTTTCGCGCATCGCCTTGCAACGCCACGCCGCCGCCTTCGCGCACATCAAAATCATCCGGCTGGATTTGCCCCCGGTTGATCAGGGTGAGCGCCAGGCGATCAGCCCAGGGACGAAACTCCTCCATCATGTCCAGCGCCAACGCAGCACGCCCCGGGCGCAGGGCGTGCAAGAAGCCCACCTGGGGATCGAGCCCGACGGCCTCCAAGGCGCTGCGGCAGTCGTTCATCCACATGGCGTAGAGAAAGGATAGCAAGGCGTTGAAGCGGTCACGAGGCGGGCGACGGGTGCGGCCCTGCATGGCGAAGTGCTCGCGCTGTTCCGGGCGCACCAGCAGGCTCAGGCCGCTGAAATACTGGCGCGCGGCTTCGCCCTCCACACCGCGCACCGCGTCCAGCGTCGCCGTTTCAGGCAATGCGCGCAAGCTGGCGGCGAGGTCATCGACGCGCCGGGTCAACACGCGGGCCTCCTCTTGGCTCTTGGCCTCGCGCGCGCCGCGCTGCAAGACCTGGCGCGTGTTCTTGATCTTGCCGGCAACAAAGGTGCGTGCCTGCTCCAGCGTAAAGGCCGTGTCCGCGCAGCGCGCAAACTGCGCCTGGCGCAAGAGCACGTTGCCGCTCACCGCGCCTTCGAGCCGCGCCTTGAAGCGGCCATTGGCGTCAAGCAGCACCAAGGTGATTCCCTCGTCGGCCAGGCGGTGCATCAGCGGCGCTGACAGGCCCACATGGCCAAAGCAGACCACCGCAGTGAGGTGGTGCAGCGGCACGCGCAGCCGGGTTTCGCGCTCCACCTCGATGCGCAGGTTGTCGTTATCCAGGCGCAGCCAGGCGTCGGGCAGGGTGACGTAAAGGGTGTTGAGCAGTTGCATGGCGGGCCTCAGGCCTCCGGGTCGAACAGGCTGCGCCGCGCTGCGGCCAAAAGCGGGGGCGTGGCCTGGGGCTGGCAGCGCTCGTACAGCGAGCACCCTTTGCAGCGCTGCACGGCCTGATCGCACACCAGGGGCGGCGGCAGTTGCCCGCTGGCCAGCATCTGGCGCACGGCCTGGGCGGTGTCTTCAACTTCCTGGCGCAGCGCGGCGGTGATGGACACGACGCGGCGGCGACGTGAGCTGGCGTAGTACAGCGCGCCCTCGGTCACGGCCTGGCCGGTCATGAACTCCAGGCACAACGCCTGCGCCGCCAGTTGCAGGTCGTCGCAGGCAGCAATATCGGGTGCCTTGTGGCGGCTTCCGTGCTTGTATTCCACTGGATAAGGCGTGCCGTCCGGCAAAAACTCCACCACGTCCGACTTGCCGATCAGCCCCAGTGCGTCGTGCCACAGCGGCAGTGCCCGCTCCACGCGCACGCCCTTGGCGCTTTGCACGCCGGGCAGATCGACCTTGGCGTGCACGGCTTGGCCGCGCAGGGTGTGCAGGTTGTCGTCAAACGCCTGCTCCAGGTGGATCAGGCCGCATTGGCGCGGGCAATACTTCCAGTGCTGCAAAGCAGACAGGGTAATGGGCTCCAATTCGGTGCTAGCGGGCGTGAGCATTGCGCAAGTCGCTATGGTTTTTTGCGTGGTGCGCGAACGGATTTCGCCTTGGGCGGCTGGAGCTGGGGGGCCGCGCCTTCTGCCGGGGGTGGCAGGTAATTGGCACCGGTCACCACCGGCTGGCCGGTTTGCGCTTCGAGCTGCTGGCGCGCCTGGCGGGCAATGCGGCCACCAGCGTGTGCCGCGCCCTTGTTCTCTTGCAGTCCGGTGGCGTCCTGGGCTGAAGCAATCTGGCGTGTAGAAAGCTCGGCCAGGGCGGTGAAGATCAACTCGGCCTCGCTCATGTGGTCGCGCAGGTTCTGGCTTTTCAGGCCCTTCTTGACCTTGTGCTGTGCCACCGACAGGCCCGCCCATTCCTGGTGGATGAGGTTGGTGAGCAGGGCAAATTCCTGCCCCGGTGCAATGCCGTGCTCGCTCCAGTAGTCGGTGAGCTTGTTGCGCGTTTCCTGCCCTGTCATGCGCTGCCGGATCCACTTGTCGCTGTGCCCAAGCTGCTGCCAGGTCTGGCGCGCACGGTCGAGCGCCTGGGCCGGGTCGGCCAGCTCCTGCATGCGCTCGTAGCCCACTTTGGCGAGCCACAGTTTGATGGGCTCGGCCTTGGGGCTGGGAATGGATTGCACGATGCGCAGCAGGCTCTCGGCCGTAGCGCAGTCGGTCAGGCGTTGCTTGCCATCCGCAGCGGGTAATTTCAACTGTCGACAAAATGTCGACAGTTCAGCCCCGTCCTCGGCCTTGACCCGCTGCTTCATCTTGAACCAGTAGTCGCGCGCGTTTTCGCTGTCGGTCAGGATTTGAACCACGTCGATGACCGAGAACCACCAGGTATCGGTGGCCTCGTCGTACACGCGGCGGATGGGCTGGCCGTCGAATTGGGTGGGCAGGATTTTCATGTGTGCCCCCCCGGGTCAGAAAAGCCGGGTCAAGGTCACGCCCGCTGCGGGTTGCAGCGATTGCCCCACCGCCAGACTTTGCCCGTCAAAAGCGACGGCATACGCATCAAAACTGCGCGCCACGGCACCGGCTTCTTTGGGCTGGACTTGCAGGCGCTCAAACAAAGCGTGTGCTGGGGCGTTGCCCAACTCGCTGTCGTGCTGGAACACGTACAGCCCGCGCGTGGACATTTCGCCGCGTGCCGCAGAGCGGTCGTGCTCGAACATCTGGCCCAGTGCCTGCCACAGCAGTTGCAGGTCGTCGGCGCCAAAGCCGGTTTGCTTGGCCAGGAAGGATGAGACAAAGCCATGCGCCACGTACACGCCATAGGGCACGGTGTGCTTGCGGCCTTGAATACCGATTTGCGCCTCAACTGGCTTATCTTCTGATCTGGCAGCGCACACCGTTATTGAGTGCTCCAGCGCTACGATGGGCTCGACCGAACGCGCAAACGTCAGCTGCACCGGGCCGCGCACCTGACCACAGCTCTTTGTTCCTGTGGACATCACCGCACCAAAGGTGCGCACGTCAAAGAAGTTCTGGCACATCCACTGACGCGCCAGGGTCGCTTCGTCGGCGCTGCCTTTGCGTTTTTCTTTGGCAGGCTTTTTCTTTTTGGCGTCGGTTGCTTCGTTTTCTGTAGCTGCTTGCGCTTGCTCCTCGGGCGTTACAGCCAGATTTAATGCGGAATAAGCGCGCTCATGCTGCAGGTTGAGGATGGCTTTTTCGCGCACGTAGATTTCAAAGCGCTTTTCGCCATCCACCGGGGCGCGCTCGTCTTGCTCTTTCACCAGCCCGACAAAGTTGCGCACTTTGCGCTTGAGCGATACGTCGGTGACCAGGCCATGGCCGGATTCAGCATCCAGGCGCGGCATGTTGCCCGCGTCGGGATCGCCGTTGGGATTGCCGTCTTTGACATCAAAAATCAGCACAAAGTCGTAGCGGTGGGCAAGGGGTTGGGCGGGGCTCATGCGGCTTCTCTTTCATTGATATTTGACGAGTCTTGAGGCTTGCGATGCTGACGTTGGTGGTAATAGCCCAGCGCGAAACGGCCTTGGTCGGGCAAAGACAAATGACTGGGGAACTCGTTCACGGAATCGAGTATTTCGCCAATCGATTTCTCGAACCATTGGGCAAGGCCAGGCCTATCAATTTTTTTCAGATGCGCATTCTTCAGGCGCAGCAAGGTGGTGAACACCGCCACGGGCGTGCTGGAGGCGGCGCCGTAATAGCGGTCGCGGATGGTGGCATTCAGCCCGGGGCTGGCTTCTTCCTGGATTTTTTCCAGCACCGCAAAGAGCCGCCCCAGGCGGTAGGCCGGGTGGGGGTTGCTGAGGTCAAGCATGGGCAAAAGCTCCTTTTCAAGTAAGTGCGGTGGCGCAGAAAGATTGGCTCGGCGTATCTGTCGATTGAGGCAGGCTTTAATGGCTGCTGCCCTGGCATACGGAACGTTCTGTGCCTGCGCGCCCTGTTGGGTTTTCTTGGTCTGCTCTGCACGGCAGCGCCCTACTGCGGCGTTGAGCCACATCGCTGGATAGGGGGCGTTCTCACCGGCAAAAATGGCATCCACGATGGCGCCGCCCAAATTAGGCGGCAGGCGATCCATGTCGCCAAAAGGCTGGCTGCTGGTGGCGAGGCAAACCGTTTGCAGTAAGCGTTTCAAACTGGGGTACTGCGCGTCGTGCGGGCCACGCACCAATGCCAAATCTTCGAAATGCTGGGCGATGCGCTGGCCCAGTTCCCCCAAAGTCACGCAGTGAAAAAAGCGGATGCTGATGCGTGCGGCGTTCGGCGCCAGCCCCAGCACGTAAAAGCGCAGGTGCTCGTCAGATTGCCCCCATTTGCCACTGTGTACGGCTTGCAGCAGGGCCTGCACGGCGCGGGTGCTTTCGTCGGGGTTGTCGGTGAAGATGTCGCCAAAAATGCTCTCGAACGGGTCTTGCTTTTCGGCCCAGAACACGGTGGAGGCATCGCCCACCTGAATACGCTGGGGCGAATCTTGGCGCAGCAGGTGGTTCAGCGCTGTGGTGTAAGCGAAGGCGGCAGCGCGACTGACCGGGGCGTTTTCGCCCTGGCGCTCGGTTTTGCCGTAGGACTCGAAGGCGCGCGCGTTGAACGAGACGATGTTCTTGAGGGCCATGGCGCCGGGTTTGTCCCATACACCCTTGATGGCTGTGTGCAAACGCTCTACCGGGGCCTGTTCGCCCGTCACCAGGCACATGGCCTGCGGCGCATCGTCTGCGCCAGCGGTGTAGAGCGCCGCCTGCACCACGGCGGGGCGCTGGCACACCAAGTCCAGGTCGCCGTGCAGGCGAAAGCTCAGTACCGGGTTGGTGGCCAACACATCAGCCCAGCCGGGCTGGCGCTGCAATGACTCTATATGGGCACTTTGCAAAAATTTCAGTACCGCGATGATTCCCGCATCCTGTAAAGCTGTTGCCGAAAGCGCCTGAATTCTTGCAAGAAACAGCGCTTGCATCTTTTTCAAGCGTTCGCGGTACTCGCCCTCCTTGTCCTTCTCTTTGCTCTCTGCCAGCTTCTTGGTGTCGGGCACGCCCAGTACGTATTCGGCGTTGTCCCACAGCAGGTTGGCGGCTATGCCGGAGGTCTTTTTGATACCCATCGGCACCTTGAAAACACGGCCCACTCTCTTTTTGCCTTGCACTTCGCGGGTGTCGCGCAGTTGCAGCAGTTCGCCCTCTGCGGTGATTTCCAGAATGAACGGGATTTCTTTTTGCTCCAGCCCGAACATGGGTAGGTGCTGCGCCGAGTCGGGGTCGTCGCACTTGCGGCGGTAATAGTCGCTCAGAGCTTGCAAAATCATCCGCGTGTCTCCTCGAACGGTGGCACCTGCACCATGCCGCGCTCCATCTTCGCGTTGAAAAAGCGCGGCTGCGGGTCGGCGGGGTCAGAAAAATCCAGGTCGTGCAGCATCCAGCCCAGCTCGCGCGTGTCCTCAATAGGTGGGGTTGGGGGCGTGTCGGCAGTAACCAAACGGAAGTCGGCGGCGAACTCGCGGCAGCCCAGGTAGGGCTGGTTCACGCACTGGCCTTTGCGGGCGCGGCGGGTGAACATTTCGGTGTATTTGGCCAAAGGCTCGGTGCAACCCGGTGCCAGCGCCAAATCGGCATGGATGCGGTAGGCCACGTCGCGCAAAAAGTAGCCCGCGCGCTGCACGCGGTCGTCTTCGACATACAAGCCCAAAACTCCGTGGCCTGCATGCATGGCCTGCTGCACCGTCGGTGTCTGCACTTTGGATTTGACTTCATTGCGCCGCAGGTTGATCCAGCGGATAGGCCGCAGCACCTCAATGCGCTGCACACGCCAGCGGATGGCGGGTTTCCACAAAATGGACTCGAACACGGCGCGGGCGGCAGACGGCGTCATCACGTCGTAGGACACGCGCTCCACCTTCATCTCCGGGCGGGTAAAGCAAGCGAAGGGGCCTGCAACTTCGAGGCAAAAGCGGGACGACATGGCACTCCTTTACAAGACAAAACCGCTGGGCTGGTAGAGGTCGGCATCGCCCACCAAACCCAGAATATCACTGTATAAATTATCAGCCTCCGCCAGCACGTACAACCCCGGCACGGGCAGCGAGAGGTCGCCTTGTGCCAGCATCTTGTCTGCCTCGCGCTTCGGGATGCTGACGGTGTAGCGCTGCAGCTTGCGCATCAGCCAGCGTTGCGGGCCTTGGGTGGTCAGGATGGCCAGCCATTGTTCGATGGCTTCGCGCTGCGGTGCGTAGCGCACCAGCACGGTGGCTTGATCGGCATCATCGATCAGCTTGAACTTCTCCGCAGCCGAGCGAAAGTTCACTGCCAAGCTGCGCGGCTCCACCTTGAGCAGGCTGACGATGCCGTGCTTGTCCAAATCCACCGAGTGGTAAAACTCTTTGAAATAGCGGTCAAACAAGCCCCGTGCCAGCGGGTCGTGCGCCCGACCATGCAGGGTGGTAATGCAGGCATCGGCCCCTTTGCGCAGGTGGCCCAACGGTGGCCGCTCGGGCGGCACAAACACCACCACGCGTCCCTTGCCTTGCAGCCGCCCTTCGCGGTTGCAGCGGCCTGCGGCCTGGGCGATGGAGTCCAGCCCGGCCAGCGCGCGGTACACCACGGGAAAGTCAATGTCTACGCCCGCCTCCACCAGTTGGGTGCTGACCACGCGCAGGGGGCGCAGATCGCGACCCTCACGTTTGGCTTGCAGGCGCTGTTTGATCTCGGCAATCACCACCTTGCGGTGCGCGCCGCACATCAGCGCCGACAGGTGCAGCGTGCCCTCGGGCATCAGGCGCTGCAACTCGCGCGCCGCTTTGCGGGTATTGACGATGGCCAGCACGCAATCCTCGGTGCCGAGCTGCGCGGCCAAGTCGGCCCAGGGGGTGGGCGATGTCCAGTCGGCAGGAAGCTCTAACTGCACGCGCTTCAGGGCGTCGAACAGGGCATCGGGGTCGTCGATGATTTCGCGCACGCTCTCCAGCCCGCGCAGGTTTTTGCCGGCATCGAAATACGTGGTGCTGGCCAGCGCCGGTTGGGTGGCAGTACACAGCACCACCGTCACGCCGTAGTGCGCCACCAGCAGATTCAGCACGTCCAGAATCGGCTGCAAAAACGCGGGCGGCAGTTGCTGCGCTTCGTCCAGCACGATGATGCTGCCCACCAAGTTGTGCAGCTTGCGGCAGCGCGAGGTTTTGCCAGCAAACAGCGACTCGAACAACTGCACGTTGGTGGTGACGACCAGCGGCGCATCCCAGTTTTCGCAGGCCAGGCGACTGCGTGCGGTTTCGTCTTTCTCGGCGGCGTCAAACTGGCTGTGGTGCTCTACCAGTACCTCGTCGCCCAGGGCCTGGAACACATTGCTAAACACGTCGGCGGTTTGCTCAATGATGCTGGTGTAAGGGATGGCGTAGACGATGCGCCGCTTGCCGTGCGCCTGGGCATGGGTGAGCGCAAATGCCAGGCTGGAGAGGGTTTTGCCGCCGCCCGTGGGCACCGTGAGCGAGAAGAAACCAGGGGGAAGAGCCGCCTGGGCACGGCACTGGCGCAGGATGTCGGCGCGCAGCGTATTGACGGGGGTTGGGGCCACGGGCAACGCGGCCATGTGGGCATCAAACGCATCGCGCATTTGCGCCAGGGTGGGAAAGCCTTCACGACGGGCAGGTTTGCCTGCATCAAAGTGCGCTTCGGTGTCCAGGAAGTCAGCATCCACCAGGCACGAGAACAGCATGCGCACCCACAGGGCGAACCCTGCCGCGTCACCGGGAATCTTTGCGACCAGATCACCATGCACCAGAAGATCCGCAGGAGGATTGGCCGCCAGGGTTTCTTGCAGTTCCCGCTGAGCGTCTTCGCTTTGCAGCCGCTCTTTCAGTCCGCCGTCCCAATCGTCCAGCCCTGCATGGTGGCCCGCAATCAGATACGCCAGGATGTGGCCATAGGGGCGATCCTTTTGATTCAGTCGTTGCATGGCCCACAGCGCCCCGGCGGCGGAGTGCGTCTTTTCGCGCCCGGCCACCTTGCCTTCGATGTGCGCGTCGGGGTCGTCCGCCAGCCGCACGTACTTCTGAAACCCCGGCCGATACTTGCCCAAGTCATGCCACTGGCCCGCCAGCCAGGCCCAGCGCAAGGCCGACTCGGCGGCATCGAAATGGCTGGAGAACTCTGCGGCCCCTGCGGCAACCGCTTTCAGATGATCGGCCAACACATGCCCGCCAGAATGGGCCCAGGGTTCTGCCACGGCAAGTCCCTCCATCTATATTTGCTATTGAATATGCAGCATATTTTGATGATTTTTCGAGCGTCGAGGCTGTAAAAACTAAGGCTCTCGCTACTGGCGGAACCGGAAACCCTTAACTCGACAGCAATTACCGCCCCAACAAATGCCGCAGCTTGATGAAAGCCAGCGCGGCCATCACCGCGTCGTTGAGGGCGTTGTGGGCCTCGCGCTCGGGCAGCGCCAGGTCGCGCATCAGGGTGGCGAAGCGCAGGTCGATGCTGCGGTCTTTCTGGTGGGCGTCGAGCTGGCGGAACTTGTAGTCGTAGTACAGCGCCGACACCTCGATCTGCTGCTGTGGCAAGGGCACCCCCAGCAGCGGGAACAGCACCCGGTTGAGCATGGCCACGTCGAACTCCAGGTAGTAGCCCACCAGCGGGCGGCTGCCGATGAAGTGCAGCAGCTGCTGCACCGCCTCCTGCGCAGGCAGCCCACCGGCCACGTCCTGCCCGCGCAGGCGGTGCACCCGGATGCTGTCGGCGGGCACGGCGCGCTCGGGGCGCACCAGCAGCTCCAGGCGCTGGCTGGTGAGGATGCGGTCCCCCTGGATACGCACCGCGCTGATGGCGATGATCTCGTCGCTGCGGGTGTTCAGGCCGGTGGTCTCGCAGTCCAGCGACACCCACTCATCCGGCGGCGGGTCATCCCACATGAACCGGTAGCGCACGTCGGCCAGGTGCTGCAGCATCCAGGCACGCTGCAGGCGGTGCCACCAGAAGGCGGGCGACCAGTTCACAACGCGTCCAGCCGGTAACGCTGCTGCAGCTGCGTGCGGAAGCGCTTCACCACGGCCAGGGTGTCCTTGAGCAGGTCGCGGTCGAGGCTGTTGAGCCGCGCCACCGTCACCTCACCCGTCACCGCGCGGTGCGCCGCCAGGTCGGCCAAGCCGGCCTTGAGCCGCAGGCCCATGAAGAAGTGCAGGCTCTGGGTCAGGTCCGTGCCCTGGGCGGCGGTCAGCGCACCCTGCGCCACCAGCGCCTCGATGCGCGCCGCGGTGCCGGTGGCCGCCACGCCATGCTCCAGCGCCAGGCTGCGCACGCCGTGCACCAGCGGAAAAAGGCCGGCCTTCTTGATGTCCATCGCCGCGTGGTCCGGCCCCTCGGACAGGCCCAGCCAGCCGCGCCAGCCGCTGCTTTCAGCGAACTGGTTGAGCGGCGCCGCGAAGCGCGCCAGCACCACCTGGTTGTCCACCAGCATGCCGGCCACGTTGCCGCGCAGTTCATCCAGCAGGCGGGTGTCGCCGCAGATGGCATGGGCGTCGAGGAAGATCGCCAGGTTCATCAGCGACTCGGGCGTGGGCATCAGCAGCCACTCGCGCACCTGGCGCGCAAAGGCACTGGCCGGCTGGCACCACTGCGGGTTGCTGAGCATGATGTGCCCGGGGCACGGCGGGTAGCCGAAACTTTGCAGCGCCTCGGAGAAGCGCGCGCAGATGGCCTGCAGGTCGTCGCACTCGAAGCCGTCGCGCAGCACCAATGCGTTGTCCTGGTCGGTCTTGAGCAACTGCTCGCCCCGGCCTTCGCTGCCCATCACGAACAGGCAGCTGTTGGCCACCAGCGCGGGCGGTGCCACCAGTGCCCAGGCGCGCTCGAACAAGCGGCTGTTGAGCTCGCGCACCTGCGCCGCGATCATGTCGATCCGTGTGCCGCCCCGGTGCAGCAGGCCGATCAGCCGGGTGATCTGCGCGGCCGGTGCTTGCAGGGCATCCAGGTCCTGCGCATCGAGGATCTGCACCGTGATGAGGTAGGAGTGGTTGGACAGGAAGCTGAACAAATCCAGCGTCTCCAGGATGCCGTGGATGTGTTCGCCCTCGGCCACCACCACCCGGTGCACCTTGTGGCGCAGCATCACCGCCAGGGCCTCACCCACCGGGTCGGACGGCCGCACGGTGACCAGGTTGAAGTTGGCCAGCTCCCCCACCGGCAACCGGTCGAGTGGCGTGCCGTGCAGGATGGCGCGCTGCAGCGCGGTGGCGGTGAAGATGCCCATACGCGGCGGCACGCTGCGGCTGTCGCGCACCAGCACGTTCACCGTGCGTTCGGCCTGGAACAAACGCACCACCGAGACGATGTCGGTGCTGGCGTCGACGCAGTGTGCGGGCCGCACAAAGGCCTCGTCCACCCGCGCCATGGTGAGCGACTGCAGCTCGTGCTGGCTGTGCCGCTCGGACAGGGCACTGAGCTTGTGCGACAGGTCGGCAAACAGCAAGGCCCCAAAGGTGGCGTTGGCCGCGATCAGCTCGCTGACGGCCTGTTTCTCCAGCGCATAGGCCACCACCTCCTCGCTGGCCACGAAGCGGCTGCTGACCTTGCCTGCCATCAGCGCACGTCCGTCGAAGCAGTCTTCAGGGCCGTAGGTGGCCACCACCTCGCTGCCGTAGAACTGCTGCACGAACCCCTTGATGATGACAAACAGGTGGGTGGGGGCAGCGTCCAGGTTCAGCACCACCTGGTCGGCCTGAAAGTAGGCGATGTCCACATGGTCGCGCACCAGCTGCTGCTGGGCAGGGCTCAGGCAGTCAAACGGCGAGGCCTGGAAGTTAAAGGCATTGGGCATGGTGGGCAGAGCATCGTGGGCTCAGAGGCTGAGGGTTTTTTAGCCGTGCCCGAAAGGCGCGTCAAAACAGACCGGATCTAGGCGCAAAGCGCAGCCATAGCGCAGGCTATGGCGAGCATTTGCAACGACGAGCTGGGGTGTTTTGGCGTGCAAGGCGGGCATGGATAAAAGACCTTCAGTCTCTCACCCACCATTCAACGCCGCAGGCCTTGCGCCACGCTTGCAGCGGCATCCCAGTCGGGACCGTCGAACCAGGGGTCGCCCACCAGGTAGGCGCGTAGCATGGGCAGGGCGTCCTGGCCCCAGAACAGGTGGTCGTCCACCCGGAAGGCCGGTACACCAAACACCCCCTGCTTTAGCGCTGCGTCGGTGGACTGCCGCAGGCGCTGCTTCACCCCATCGCTGTCCGGCGGCTGGGGTGGCTGCAGCAGCGCCACCAGCGCCTGCAGCCGCGCCGGGTCCAGCGCGTCGGCGCCCCCGCCCTGCCAGACATGGCGCAGGATGGTACCGGTGACATAGCGGTTGGGCATGCCGCCCGGCACGGCCTCGCCCACACAGGCGAAGGCCAGACGCAGCAAGGGCAGCGGGTTGAAAGGATGGGCCGCCGGCATCTGCAGCAGCGTGCCCTGCTGGTGGGCCAGCCACAGCACCTGCCGATAAGTCCACTCGCGCTTGTGCGGCATCTCGGCCGGGCCGCGCTGGCCGTGGTGCTGCAGCAGCGCACCCAGCAGCACCGGCTGGTAGGACACGCTGTAGCTCAGGCCCTGCAACTCCTGCGGCAGGCGCTCAAAGGCCAGCCAGGTGTAGGGCGAGAGGAAGTCGAGGTAGAAGGTGATGTGTTTCATGGCGTGGCGTTCTCCAGCAAAACCACCGGTGGTGCCACCTGGGCACGCTGCAGCAGGCGCAGCCAGATGGCCCGGCGCTCGGCGCTGGTGGCACCCGACCAGCCACGGATCTCGTCCAGGCTGCGAAAGCACCCCTCACACACGCTGTTGTCTGGCGCCATGCGGCACACCGACACACAAGGAGAAGGCACCACCTCGTCGGAATTCAGATCGAAATAGCCCGCTGCGGCCATCAACCGGGCGCGTGTAGCTATGGATTTGGAAGCATTCATGCGTCTGGCACCGGAACGGGCTGCAGCACCACATCCGCCACCGGCGCGCCGGTCAGGCGCTCCAGGTCCTGGGGCCGCAGGCGGAACACGCCATGCGGATGGCCCGCCGCCGCCCAGATGTCCTCGAAGCGGAACAGGCTGCGGTCGATCAACGTCACCGGTGCGGTGGCATGGCCCACGGGGGACACGCCGCCGATGGTGAAGCCCGTCTGCGCCTTGACGAAATCGGCATCGGCCCGGCCTGTCTTGCCCACCAGTGCGTCCACCTTCTTCTCGTCCACCCGGTGGTCGCCAGCCGCGATGACCAGCACCGCCGCGCCGTCACTCTTGCGGCGGAAGATGATGCTCTTGGCGATCTGCCCCACCGACACCCCGAGGGCGTCCGCCGCCTGCTGGGCGGTGCGTGCGGCGTCGTCCAGCATCACCGGCATATGCGGATGGGCCTTGTCCTGCAGCACACGCGCCACACGTTGCACGCCGTCGGGGAGGGAATGGAGTTCTGCGCCGCACATGGAGACACCTGGAGCCAAGGAGGCTTGCAGTGTAAATCGGCTACCCCGCCCGCTTCACCCGGATCGCCTTCGACACCCGCGAATGCGGCTCACGCCCCAGCGCCTCGCTGATGTACACACCCGCATCAATCAACGCATCCAGATCGATGCCTGTCTCAATTCCCATGCCCTGCAGCATGTAGACCACGTCTTCGGTGGCCACGTTGCCGGTGGCGCCCTTGGCATAGGGGCAACCGCCCAGGCCGGCCACGGAGGACTGGAAATTGCTGACACCCAGCTCCAGCGCAGCCAGGGTGTTCGACAGGGCCTGCCCATAGGTGTCGTGGAAGTGGCCCGACACATCACCCACCGCGAAGTGCTGCAACGTCACCTCGATGGCACGCTGCACCTTGCGCGGCGTGCCCACACCGATGGTGTCGGCCACGTCCACGCGCTGCACGCCAATGCCTTTCATCAGCCCCGCCAGGTACGCCACCCGCTCGGGGGCGATTTCACCTTCATAGGGGCAGCCCACAGTGCAGCTCATGGCGCCGCGCACGCGAATGCCGGCGGCCAGTGCGGCCTGCACCACGGGGGCAAAACGTTCGATGCTCTCGGCGATCGAGCAGTTGATGTTCTTCTGGCTGAAGGCCTCGCTGGCCGCGCCGAAGACGACGATCTCGTCCGGCCGGTCCAGCACTGCGGCCTCGAAGCCCTTGAGGTTGGGCGTGAGTACGCTGTAGCGCACACCACTCTGGCGGCGGATGCCGGCCATCACCTCGTGGTTGTCGGCCATCTGCGGCACCCACTTCGGACTCACATAGCTGGTCACCTCGATCTCGCGCAGGCCTGCAGACTGCAGGCGGTGCACCAGCTCGATCTTGGTGGCGGCGGGCACGGGTTGCTTCTCGTTCTGCAAGCCGTCACGCGGGCCGACGTCGATCAGATTCACACGGGAAGGTAGCGACATGGAAATTCCTTCAATCAATAACCGCGCAACGGGTCCACCACGCCGGTGATGGACTCGCCGCGCTCCAGCGCGCGGATCTTGCCGGCGATCTGCGCCACGCTTTCATCGCGCAGGGTGCGGGCCGAGGTGTGGGGGGTGACGGTGATGCGGCGGTGTTGCCAGAACGGGTGCTCGGCGGGCAGCGGCTCGGTGCGGAACACGTCGAGCGTGGCGCCAGCCAA
>Ga0116181_1002688_pt1 | contig 14292 bp, 17 predicted proteins | sample AD_UKC075_MetaG_FD_89752 | JGI IMG/M metagenome (GOLD analysis project Ga0116181, IMG submission 89752) | Active sludge microbial communities of municipal wastewater-treating anaerobic digesters from USA - AD_UKC075_MetaG | ecosystem: Engineered > Bioreactor > Anaerobic > Digestate | place: USA...
AAGTTTTAATCCCTCATAGGTAGAGTAAAAACATGATGTTCAAGACTAACAAGATGGCCGTTAGGCACAGTTTTAATCCCTCATAGGTAGAGTAAAAACTAAACTCTTCTCCGCAAAGCTCGCAAATGTATTTAGGTTTTAATCCCTCATAGGTAGAGTAAAAACGGTTTTCAGATTGATTTCCTGTCCTACGGCAAACTTGTTTTAATCCCTCATAGGTAGAGTAAAAACCCGTGAGAAAACCGATCTATGGGATTTTCTCCTTAAATATGTTTTTACTATTATCTATTTAATTTTACAAAATTCAGCGATTTATAAGGCTTTTGGTTGTCGTCGACCTCCGGGGTTTTTAACGCTATTGGGGATCGACGACTTCCCTTATGGTAATCTTCATGCCCCTAATATTCTGTTTTAAGTGAATCTCGGGCATTTCTTCTTTGATCGCCTTACATGAATCATCCTTCAAAATCCCTTCTTTGACCAGCGCATCAATCAAAAACTTCGGGATATAGTTGCCCCTATCCCTATCACGATTATCCGTGAAATAATAATCTGTTGATACTACCGGTCTTTCAAATCGTACCTTTTTACCTTTTAGGGCTGCTTTAACCAGCCAATGCCATATTTCTACTTCCTCGGATACCTTTGTCCAATGCCATCGCATATAGGTATTAGTTGACGGGTGAATACGGTCGAAAAACAACTCAATTTTATCAGGGGATGATTCGCTCATGTAGGTTACGGGGTCAGTAATTGCTGCTGTATTTTTAATAACTATCAATCCTCCTTTTGTCTATCACTTTGACGGGTATACCCCTTTTTATCGCACTCTGGGCATAGGATATGTTTTCGATTACCTTTCCAACCTGCTTCAAGTAGCTGTTTTACCTGTTCTGAGATTGTCCAGGCTTCTCCCATCGTGTCAAACCCTTCGCCGCAGTTATCACATTCCCCGTCAGGCGGGATTTCCTTGGTCTATGCAAATGATAGTCCGCGATTATCAACTAAGGTGATTGTATTTCCACCCCAGTCTTGTTCAAATCTGACTGTATGCCCTTGATTGACTAAGTTGAGTATTGCCTGTATGATTTCTTTTTCTGCCGAGTAATCCATATCAAAAAAAATCCCTTCCTTATATTAATATTAAACCTGTTAGTTATTTACTGGTACGCGCGTATTATTTTGTTCTTCGTACCTAGCACGATCCTGGAGTAGTGATCTCAGATGAACAGTCTCCCAGGCCAGCACATAATCTCTAACTGTTAGAAAATATTTTTTGCAATCTATGTCATTCATGTAAACCTGTATTTGATTGCCCTTTTTGTAGGAACCTTTTTCTACCGCTATCCCACCACTGGATTGCTTCTGCGGTTTGCCCGATCCATTTTCTACGGTGATTTGCCAACAATAATTGCGGCCGCTGTCATACATAATCGTAAAGATTGTTACCTTGGCCAAGCCATTGTCATTAAGCGCATGACTGAGAATTTTTTGTTCTGAATAGACTTTTGCTTTAGATGGATTTCCAGACGGTGAGCTCAATACAATTTCAGCTATATATTTTGCCGTTACAGCATCAATGTTTGCATTTGCAAATACGGTTTTTTCTCCTGTTCCTTGCGAATAATCCAAGGCGTTGATCTTAAGGCGGGAATATTTGTTATGTATATGTGATGCGTTTTCTGGGTCAGCTATTTGCAGGTGATCAATCACTTCAAGTAAATATTTATTGGTCTGGTACTTCACGATCTGCCGGGGATTACTCAATCTTTCACCAACTCCCATTCGTCGGGCATCTCATCCATATCGGCTATCCCCGACTGAATATAATGTTCGAGCGGGTATTCGTTAGGAGCGTCAAAATCGCTACTGTCGGGGTTAATACAGCCGTACCCTTTTTGCTCTTTCCACCCATCCAGGTGGAGTTGTAAACCCCACTCGCTGGCTCGTATTGTTTCTCCGGTTTCGATATTCCGATACAAAGGGTTACGTGGTTTATTGCTCATATTGTTTTAGACCCTCCTTTAGCTCGCTCAAGAAAAAATTCCGTAGGCTAAGTGATTAGGTTGCAGAATTATAATCGACGTGTAATTAGTATGTAGAAAGAAAATAGCTTGATAAGTGTTCTAGGACATTGTAATCTTATTGATTATACTTTATTCTAGGACATTATTATATGTATGTCAATGCAATATTGTCTTAGAAGGTATATTCTAAGACGTATTTCATTAGCTGATTTTAGCCCAGAAAGATAATGGCCCCCTTTTTATAAGAGAGCCATACAAACACCCGGTTTTTAAGCAAGTATTCTGAAAAAAAGCAAAAGCCCACACCCCGGGGATAGGTGTGGGCTTTATTGAGCTAGATAAATTCTAGCTCATTTTTAGACAGGACTTTTTGTCCTGTCTTCCCCCGATATTCTTCGGGGATCTCATTCCCTCGGTATGTTTCGCCCAAAGGAAATTCAGCCAAGATATGATCCTGGTCGATAATCGCTAGTATCCAACCTTCGGTTTTCGTTCCACCTGTACGGGGAACCATAATCTTCTGGCCGGGTTTAATTGCAATCATTTTATCCCTCCTGTGGATTTTATCTACGGTTTATAACCGTATAAACTACATGCCCGGACGCCCTCGCGAGAGTCTGTGACAGCTTTCCTTACTTGCGTAAGATTTTTTGATTTTTTAATATAAAAAAGCCCCATGTTCAACCAAACATGAGGCTTATGTATATTATTTCCACTTTTGACCTTCTACAATGAGCTACAAGGGGCCTGAAATATTTTTCTAATAGCCCAGTACCCCCTTGAAATAAATTCTTGGCTTATTCTAACACTACAACCCTTCGCCAAAACCTTTAGCGAGAGCTGTTAAAAATGGTCCTGCATACACTATCACAACTGCAATAAGTACTACAGCCATACCTAAAAGTGATATTTTAAGAATCTTTTCTAAGCTCAATGCAGCAGCAAACATGGCCATTATTGCTCCAACCAATAAAGCTATTAAGGCCAGGTTGGGAACAACGGAGGCACCCGCATTGTATGCACTAAGCAGAGCTGCATTAATGCGATTTACACCTTCTTGCGGAGATATGGCTTGAATACCGTTTTCTTTTATAACTGCGGTTTTCTCTGTTACTACAGTTTTCTGAACATTTTCCTCGCCAGATTCGTCTGCCAAAACTACCGGTGTAAAAACTATGGTTCCAATAAGCAATAAGAGCATTACTATTAGAGTCTTTTTCATTGTACCCCTCCTTTAGGTTCTCCACTGCATGGGATCCGCAACCTTATCCTCAATTTTAGTTGCATTAGCCATGCCCGTTGACACTACCCTGTGGATGTTTTGCCCCTGCTCGTAACCCTGGGCGGTATTAGGGTTAAGCATGGGATCCGCAATCTTATTCCCAATTTTAGTAGCATTAGCTATGCCCGTTGACACTGCCCTGTGGATGTTTTGCCCCTGCTCGTAACCCCGGGCGGTATTAGGGTTAAGCATGGCCCCTACCAAGCCCAAGGCGGCATGGCTAGAGGATTCTGGTTTTTGGGTTTCATGAGTCATTCCTGCGTATCCTACATACTTATCGGGATCAATGGGGGTTTGAATGGTAGCAGTTTTTTGTAGTCCTTCTGAGACTGAACCAGTTTTTAGTATGTTGCCTGCAGTCATGCCCCCTAGTACCAATCCCCGGCCAGCTAAACCGATTGCGCCTTGAGTAATATTGCTTCCAATGTTACCAACTGTTGATGCTAGACCAGGATTTACTCCTATAAAAGGAGCAGCCATAGCCATTCCTACTCCCGTCCCAATAACCCCACCGACTTTGGAAATTGCCGGTGATAACCTAGATAATGTGACTAAACTCCCCTGCGCTTGTGGTGACATGGGAGCATTTATTACCCCAAATGGTTCTCCGGAGCTCCCTCCGCCGGACAAACTAACGGATGAACTACCCGCAGAAGGTGAGTATGTGTTATTCTTGGATATTCCAGCCCCCGGATTCATGGTTGCTTTACCCATGGCCGCTAAACCACCAATCATACCCAAGCCTCCGGCAGCTATTCCTTCTTCATTAATTCCCAGGAATCGTAAGAACCCTTGGAAGAGGTTTCTTAGGACATTTGTAAATGGTATGACCATGAATAAGGCCACTATGGTTGCCCACCATAGGTTTAATACACTTGTGAATGATATGAAAAAAAACAAGGAAAAGGCATGTAGAAACTGCATAAAAGTAACTGACGTTACTTCTCCAAACCAGATTTTTATAGCTGTCTCGTTGCTAGTGATAGCCCATAGCCAGATCAGAATGGGAGTTAGTACCATTAAGCCAGCTAACACTAAGGCACGGATCAGGTATAAAATATTAAAATAAATCATTAAAGAAACTAATGCTAATCTAACAATTGCAGTAGTAAGAACATGACCGGTGTATAAGTTCGTGATAAAGGAGCCTCCTGCTCCTTCTCCATCGGCCCGGAATTGTTCTAGTACGCCCATGTTTCCAGCTACGCCAGCTATCATGTCAACTGCCGCATTATTAATTTCCAAAAATACCTGAATCATTAGCGGAGCTGCCACAATTATTACAAATGCGTACAAGAAACGACTTAATCCCCTCATGGCTTCTTCGCGCTTTTTAGGGGTATAAGCCATAAAAGCGATTTTGGCTCCCGTGTAAAACAGGCCTAAGAATACTAGTCCAAACGAAGCATAATAAAAAACATTAAACCATTGCTTCACATTTTCCCAAGCACCTTGACCAATGAATGGAGGTATGAAATAATCTTCAACGCCTTTGTTGAATAACAGGGTATCTAAATCCTTTAGGCCTAATTTCCTTAAAGCCTTTACAGCCCCGTTTATGGGGGCTGCTAACATTTTATCGACCCAACCGCCTTCTTCTTGATCCTGAGTTATTCGCTGTTCTTGTTGAGGCTGTTCTTGTTGAGGTTGTTGAGTTCCTGGACTTGTTGAGGTACCTCCAACCGTAAAAGCATCCGTTCTTTGGTTTACGCCATCAGAAACGGTCACATTAAATGATGAACCATCGGGCACTCCTTGGTGTCTGCTGTTGCCGTCAGCCCAGTGGATAGGGATAAGAATTAGCCCGCTGGTTCTTCCGGCTGTTGAGATCGTTTTCGGCTCTACTTTAAAAGCACTATCTGCATCTACTTGTACCGTTATCTGTTGATTCCGATCGGCTTCTGGTACTTGCCATTTTATTCTCAACGTACCCGCCCAGCTTCCTGTTGCCTCATGTTGGTACTCCGTACTGAACGTAAGTTCTTGTGCTTGTAACGGTGTCGCTAAAAATGCAATCAATAACAGGGTTACAATAAGTATTTTCCTTGGCATTTTCTACCCCCCTAAACCCAATATCTCGAGTTCTGCAGGGATTAATTGGTTGTATATAGGTACAACGTTTTTTTCAGTAATCAATAATCCCGAACCAGTAGGAGCATTTTCCACGAACTCTTTTGCTCCTTCGGATAAGTGATAGATTTCCTGAACATCATTTATTTGTGACGGATGGGGCTTTAATATAATACTGGTAGCACAGCTTCCAAGTATCGCTTTACCTTGTTCGCTACGGGTAAACTCAATAAAAGACTGGGAAGCTATATTCAGCCCTGTCTTGTATTTTCTTGCCCTGCGGGCCAGTTGCTCCAAATGCTCGGCCGTATCTTTGTGGCGGGCAAACATCCACCCTTCGTCAACGTAAACATCTTTTTTGATATGCGGTTGCTTTTGGGTAAACGTCGCCCATACCCAACCGAGTATAACGGACATGGCATATAACCTGGTGAATTCGTCTTTGATCCGGTGTATGTCAAAGCAGACCAGCAATTCATCCTGTAATCGTACCGTTGACTGGCCATCAAACATTCCTAGCGAACCACCATATAACATTGGCTTAACTAGTGTTGCGATACGTTCGGCTTTATATTTTCCTTCCAGTGCCTTTTGTAAATCCGAAATAGTGGGAAGCTGTTTCTTGCGCCCAGATATAGATAATTGTCCAGGGTCGTTTTCGTAAAGACTACGAGGGTCAGAATTAATACCAAAGTTTGAATAAGTTTCCCGAACTGCTTCTTCTATGGCTACTATTTCTTCTGCTGTTAATCCCTGCCCTGCTTGGCGTTCAACGACCAAACCAAGTATAGATCTAATCTCAGCAATTTTATCCAATATATTAATTCTGGGGCCGGTCTCGGGATCTTCCTCAACATCGATCTCCATAAGGTTTATCATCGGAGGCTTGGAGGGGTCTATTTCGATTACCGTTCCCCCGGCTCTTTTTACCCAGGCAGCAATATGTCCTTCCTCTGGGTCGATTAAAACACTCTTTATCATATGCAACGCTGACCTTAATGCCTTGGTCGAGATAAATACAGTTTTACCAGACCCAGACCATCCTATATATATAGCATGAGGATTAGCTAACTCTGGTGCGCCTATGAATGAGTTGTAAAATATAGGTGTCCGTGAAAAGTAGTTTACTCCTAATAGTATTCCATTAGAATGAGAATACTCAAACCCGGTAAACGGCATCATGGACACCACCCCGCCCAACGTAGCATTTCGATAAATGTTTAATTCATTGTTGCCAAAAGGAAGGGATGTCTTTAAGGCTTTGTCCTGGATGAACTGCATAGTCCTGGCCTTTGATGCTCTCCTGGCCAGCAACGATTTCAGGTTATTGGTTAAATAATCGAGCTGAGATAGAGTCTTTGCATAAATCGTGAATGTAGTAGTAAGGAAAAACATTCTATCTCGGTTAGAGAATATGGCATCCCTTATACCCTCCAAGTCCTGTATGGCCTGCCGTAATTGCGGTATATGATATATGTTCCCTTTCTCTTGGTCGATCATATATTGTGCTTCAAGGGTAGCTATTTTTTTAGTTAACTGGTCAATCACCATTCTGTCAGGTACAGGTTCAACATGAACAGAATAGTCTATGTCCCCTAGGTTTAATACTTCATCCAGCCAACCCAAATATGTTTTGCGGCAGTATGCAGATAGCACCAATGTTCTGCCGTACTTACTGCCTTGCTTGAACTCTGTTTGATATATCTCTATACCATCCGGAGCAATTATGTCTTTTATTCTGGCTGTGCCTTGCATTATTTGCTTATCCAACATAGAGGTCTAACCCTCCTTCCTCAATTACTTCGGATGGCTTTAAGGTATCTTCCCTATTCATTACCCCGTGCAGGAAATCCACTATTTCGTTATTTGATAACACGCTGGCTTTAATGCCCGCTAAACCTAATCCATCAATCAAAATAAGAGAACGACGGGTTAACTCAGAATAAGCATCTTCAAAGCTATCCCGTGTGTAATAGGGAATTATTATATATGAATGCTTCACCATTACGTTTTGATCATATCTCAATGATGTAAGGGATTCGCTTAAATAAGCACTGTAAGGTTTAAGTGCGCTGGGAAGATCTGAATAGTGATTTTTGATTTCCTTTACTGCATCCATTGTGTCGATTAATTCGGTAGTAGAAAAGATCTGTATTGGGAAACTGATCGAATTGGCCATTCCCAATAAGCCATTAATAACCACTGAACGCTCTGCGGGGGACATCAAATAATAATTGACTGATCCAGCTCTTATAATCATTGAGTAATGATTATCGGATCCAATAATTACACTTCGTTTTATATCCCTCACATCGATAAAATCTTGTACCGGGATTTTTGCGTTTCTTTTGCGTGGTTCTTCTTTATTTTTTTCTTGTTGTTCTGTGCCGCCTCGTTCTGCACGATCTATGAGGACTTTGAAAATTGCAATCGTTCCAACAATCAGCACTAAAAATGTAATTGTAACCCACATATTGCTCATACATACTCCTCCAGGCAATAGGTTTTTTGGAGTTTGTGAAAGCGCAGTCTTAGTAAGATATACTTGTCTAAACTAATACCAGTTGACGTATTGGGAAATTGATCGATTTTGATAAAGGCTAGTGCTGCTGCCACAGTCAATATAAACACGTCGCCTATTAATCTCACTATTACTGGTATAGATAACGAACTAAAGAAAAATATCACAATAAAGGCAACGCCTAAATATGCAATTTGGCGGAGCGATAACACCCCGCCAATCATCTTATCTTCCCCGGTAATATCCAAGGGCATTATAAATTCTGTCATAGAAACCTCCTACTGATCGAAAGACTTTCCTAATCCCAGGAATACACCCGCAAAGAACATGGCTCCACCGACAAAAATAGCTCCAAGTAAAACGTACCCCAGGCCACCCATAGTTTCCTTGCGTTTATCAGGAGAATAGGCACTTATTAACATTTTTACTCCACCAATAATTATGGCAATTAGAATTATTGTACCGCCCAATGGTTGGAGGTACTTTTCGATAATTGACAATAATTTTGTGTTAAAGCTCTCTGCGTTTACTTCAGTTACTGCAGCTGATGCTGAGTTGGTGTAAATGAAAGTCATAGCTAAAACCATAGCACCAATGATTTTGTCCTTGATCTTTCTAATGGTATTTTTCATCATAAGAAATCCTCCTAAAATAATATTTTGGCAAAATAAATAACAGCCAAAACAATTAGGGCTGCGCCGGCGATCTTGAGAGAAAATCGCAATAATCGAATACCTATTATAGCTGCTACTGCTCCTACGACAATGAGCAAAGGGTTATTTATTAAATAACTTACAATATCAATAACTAACCACACCCTCTCCCTGGAATTTAATTTCGTAACCTTTTTCTTGATAAAAAGCAATCCGTTTTTGTGATTGAGCCCTAAATACGTCATCTTCTATCAGAGGTTGAATTTCGTCGTAAAAGTCTACCACTATGCCGGCCTTTTTCCCTGAAGCTGGGCGCCTTACCCGGCCAACCTTTTGCATCAACTCAACGTAGCTTGCTCCACCATGAGCCAGTATTAATACTTCTGCTTCTGGAATATCTACCCCCTGTTTAAGAATAGAACTGGCAATAAGCAAATTAAATTGCTTCTCCTTAAATTTCTGTAACACTTCTGTCCGTTCTTTAGCCGGCGTATTTCCGTGGATAAACGGTGCCTTTAATAACTCGGAAAATTTATTTCCGTGGGCGATGTCTTTAACAAGAACAATGACTTGTTTGTCCGCATATTTTTTGGCTGCCTTTACCGTGCTTCGAGTGCGCTCCCAGTGGTCAACTATTTCCCTATCGTATAATGTCTTGTATTTTTTAACCTTGGTTGGGTAGTGTTTAATAGGATATATCTCCACTTCTACCGGGAGAATATAGCCTCCCTGTATTAACTCTTCCTCGGTGATCAATTCCACTGTGGGACCAGCTGCAGCTTCAATAAAGATTTCTTTTCCATCTTCTCTAAAAGGTGTTGCAGTCAAAGCATATGAATAATAAGGATCAGCTAAGGTTGATACAGTATAAATGGTGTCTGCGCCCAACATATGTCCTTCGTCAATAAACTGGGCTTTAACGGATGCCAGGTATTTAAAAAGTTTTTCTGAACGCTTATCGGTCTTCCCTAGAGAACTGTAGACAGTCTGTATTGAGGCCACAGTAATCGGTTCAATTGTAAAATTCCTCCCACCTACTTTCCCAATTGGGGTTCCTAACACTTCCTCATAAACACGGGCAGTTTGCTCTAAGAGGTCAATAGAATATGTATAAAAAACAGTCGGCACTTTTAATTGTGCCGTAATTGCAGCGCTTAAAATTGTTTTACCCGCGCCAGTTGCCATAACAAGTGTAGCGCGGTTTGGAATATCCCCATTCACTATCATGGAACAGGCTTTTTGCTGATATGGGCGTGGAGTGACATTAAGCGATAAATCCAATTCTGGTTCGGGCTTGCTTAGCTCGTTATATTCTTTATATGAGGTAAATCGGAAATACCGCAGGAAGGAAGTTATTCTGCTGTGCAAGCCTTTGGGAAAAGTAACAATGAACGATTCTCTGCTCTTGTATGCTTTAATCAGGCTACCGATAACTGACTCTTTGTCTACTTCATATTCATATGAACATAGGTCGTATAGTGACTTTAGAAGCAGTTTGGTATTGCCATTTCCTCTGATTCGTAGTTTGTCATTTTTAACTTCTACTATCAGCCCGCTAAATATGTTATTGGGTACGATGTCTAATAAATCAGGCCACAAATAACCAGGTGTTAATATTCCATTTGAGACAGCTCCTTTTAGCTGATTTATAGGGGCCGTCCAATAATCACCTAGCGGTTCCCTATGAAAACGTCTTCCCGGTATTTTCTTAATCTTTTCGACCAGCGAATCATTATACTGAAAATCGAATCTGGCCAATCCTGGTTCTGCCCGAGTTATTAACATCTCTCTCTCCTATGGCCTTAGCCTAATTAATTGTTTGCGAACATCAACTTGCTCAATACCCTGCAACTCGATTTCTTTTAAAATATTTTTGGATGCCTTATCATTCGTGGGATGTAGATTTACAGGGATATTCTTTTGAAGAAAGCCTTTAGCAATTTTTATTACATCTTCAGGTTTCTGCTTATGCGATACGTGCAATGTTACCATATTGTTTTTCCTCCAAGAGTGTAATGAGTTGTTCGCGTAGCCAAGTAGCCGGTTCATCTCCATACTCTAAAACTTCTTTTACCATCCGTACTGCTCTTGCGGCTTTCGCTTCATTAGCATCTTTAATAACGCCGTTTTTCTTACCCTTTTCAGCAGTGATGGCTTCTGTAAGCTGTCTGGTGGAGTAATCATTAGCACAAGCAACTTCAAGCCATTTTTCAGGTTCCTCGGTAGCAGCTGCTATGCGGTGTATGGTAAAAGACTTGTCCTGTGCCCGCATAAGAGGATCAGGAAATGCCTGAAAGGTTCTAACTCTAACTTTAATGGTCTCTGGCGCACATCCAACACATGGAGACAATTGACGGTATATATCTTTGAGTTTGCCTCCGTTTTTCTTCATATGTTCGACTATGTAATATAGCAGTTCAGCTTTTGCCCAAATTGCTGCTGACTCAACTTCGTCATAACCGGCATACTCTTGAGCTACATCCTCAAGGCTGCGCCCATACAAAGGATTACTTTCATCCTTAAATATGTAATCAATGGGCATTACCTTATCTATTATCAAGCCGATAGTTTCGCAGACTTGTTGTGGGGTTATACCTTCTCGCCGCGCAACTATCTCTATTAATTGCCAGCGTTTGATTCTACCGGTATGTGCCATGGTATGGCATTTCCCGCATAAGCAAATTAAGTTCTCCTTGATATCAAGGTCTATTTCTTTGTGGTTTCCGACTCTATGTCGTATATGGTGCCGATGATGCCCACTTTCGGCGTATTCGCCGCAGTATTCACAAATATGATTGTCAATAAGGTCTTGATATGACACATTATCAACCTCCTTGATTACCCGACAGATAAATAGGTATCAATATGATCCAAATCATCTGTCCAGGGCATTTCCGGTAAGGTATTTTTTATAATTTTTCCCCAGGGCTTCTGTATCCGTGGATCGCAAATTACTATAATCCCCTTCTGGTATGCATTACGGATTAACCGTCCTGTGCCTTGTTTGAGCTTTATGGCGCAGCGAGGAATACTTAATTCCATGAAGTAATTGCCGCCCCGGGATTTTACTAATTCATATTGAGCTTCCTTTATCGGAGTCGTTGGCACTTCAAAAGGCAGCTTAGTAATGATCACGCAGTTTAATTCTTCATCAACTCCTTCCCAAAAAGTATCAGTTCCAAACAATATGCTATGGGGTTTCTCACGGAATTTAGTTAACAGCATTTCCTTGGAGCCGGTCCCCTGCAGCAACCAATTCAGATTAGGAAACTTGGGATACAGTTCGTTGTAAACGTCCTGCATCATCTTGTATGAAGTAAATAAAACAAAGGTTTTGCCAGGCATTCTATGCAAGACGTTTTCAATGGTCTTGCACAGATAGGCAATGTATTTATCTGAATTTGGTACCGGCGCATTGGAAGGCAAATAAACTAACGAGTTTTCTTTGTAATTGAAGGGAGAACCGTACCTTAACGAAAAACATTTTTGATTCAACCCCAGGCTGCGCTTAAATGGTTCAAAAGAATGATTGACTGTTAAAGTAGCAGAAGTAATTATGGTATTCTTGGATTGCCAAAATCCATGAAGTTTATCTGCTATATCCAGTGGACAGTAATGAATACTGTTATCTTCTGCCCAATAAACGCTATTGCTCTGGGTTTGGTAAACCCAGTCATAGATATTTTGATACAGGTTAATGATACGTTCCGCTAGCTTGCTTACTTCTGCCTTCAAAAAAGGCGTAGTGGTGTTATCGTAAGCCTTTTCAAGTATGAGCATTGACTGTTGCAGAGCAGCCAAAATTCTTTCAGCATATTGATTTTCTTCTATTGCGGTATATCTGCCATCTTTAAGTGAACCGAAAAAGTCATAGGTGTTGTTTCTTATATCCTTCTGTATTCCTTCGATTTTCTTTAATGCTCGAGCTGACCTTAAAGCTGATTGAATATGGCTGGTATTAAAGGCAGCATCAATACTAAGAAGCTCATATCTTTTAACTATGGTTGTAAAAACTGAAAAGGCATTGTTCTCGAAGTTATGGCCTTCATCCAGTATTAATAAGTGGTATTCAGGTAATACCTGCTGCATGTAATCGCTAAGAATCAATGCGTGGTTGGCAATAATTATGTTACTGTCTTTTAACTTGGCGCGAGCTCTATGGAAATAGCATTGCTTTTTGTGGGGACAAATGCTATCTAAACAGCTGGCTCCATCCGATTCAACCGCATGCCAAAGTTTATGATCATAATCGAAAGGTATATTGCTTTTCTCTCCGTCATGGGTGGGATCGTTTTCCATCCATTCGTATATCTTGTTTTTAAACTCTTGGGCATCATCTTCAGCGAAGAGATTAGCATCCAAATCGCTCAGTTTGCGTAAACACAGGTAATTGTTCCGGCCCTTAGCTTTATTGAAAACTATTCCGGGATAATGTCTGAGCACGTAGGGTATATCTTTTTGGTATAACTGCTCTTGAAGGTTTATAGTGTTGGTACCTATTACTGCTTTTTTCTCGAGATTGTTTTTCATGTATTCGCATAATGCCGTAAGATAAGCAAAGCTCTTGCCTACTCCCGTACCCGCCTCAATTAACAGAAGGTTTCCTGAAGTGTTTTGAGAAAAATGCAAAAACCGGCGTATTACCTGAGCCATTTGAATTTGCTGTGGTCTGGTTTCAGGTTCATTGGCGAGTCCACTGACTACTCTATATAAAGCATCTTTAATTTGGGAGTTCAGAATTTCTTTCATATACTCTTACTCTCCTGTTGAATTGGTATGCGCGTATCTTTTGGCACTAACCAAACAGAATATTCTGAGTTGCCTTCTTCGTTTTTGACTGATTCTAAGAACCTAGAACCTTGTGGAAGCAATTTGCCTTCGCCTGGCTTAACCAAAGTTGGATTGAAACCTTCCAGTTTCGCTCTTAGTGCTTTGGTGGTTTTAGCGTTTAACTTATTAATTGCCGGCGTTAAGCATATAACTCCGTAGGCCCTTAATATCACTTCCATGCGTGCTAATTCTTCTACTGATGAATTGGGGTCTGTTATCAGGTATCTATAATGCCTTTCCAGTTTTATAACGTCCCTGGGTAGTAAATCTTCCCGTTGATGTTTTTGATTAGCATAAAACTCGCGCTCTTCTTCGGTCATTTGCCTTCTAACGACTACGAGATCTTCTGTCTTCTTTTTGTAGTAGGATTTCATTGCAGGTGATATTTTTCTGGAGAGGTGCATCGAATTGGTTTGGGTTAAAAACTGCATTTGCTTGACTGTGTGGCTTTTTGCCAATGACCGGTTTGACTCTTCTTCGAAAATATCCATGATTACGTCTAAATCGCTTTCATCTTCCAGTTTCTTAATCTTTTTTTTGATGCGCTTCCAATAACCTTTTACCGTGTCTTTTTTTATTCCCAGTTCATCGGCAGCTTCTCTAATGGTGGCGCCTTTACAAATAGCCATGTATACTTTTCTTTCCCTTGGCGATAATACTTGCATTATATTAATTTGCATAATCACACCTCCTATCCATCTAATCAAATTGATTATATTTATGATTCAAAGTATATTCTCATATTGATTAGATTGTCAATAGGAGATATTAATTTATAGGACTTTTATGCCCTTTTTCATGTTATGTTCATCACAACTTGGCGAGGAGACTCCAACTTCTAAGCGTTAGCGAAAGTTGGAGAGGAATCGCCTTCTCTCCTTTCTACATAAAATTGAATTTTCACTAATT
>Ga0116181_1002689_pt1 | contig 14283 bp, 15 predicted proteins | sample AD_UKC075_MetaG_FD_89752 | JGI IMG/M metagenome (GOLD analysis project Ga0116181, IMG submission 89752) | Active sludge microbial communities of municipal wastewater-treating anaerobic digesters from USA - AD_UKC075_MetaG | ecosystem: Engineered > Bioreactor > Anaerobic > Digestate | place: USA...
GCGCCGGCAACGGCGACCGCGGCTAACGAATGGAGCCCCCGCGCGCGTCTTTTTCATCAGGGCCCGCAGCATTGAACGCTGCACCAAAGGCCGGTTGTAGTTTTGCAGTCCGCACCTTGTTCCCGTCTGCGTTGGGCAATCGATGGTGGTGCCAAGTTGCATTCAAGGTGAATCGCTGTGCGATTCATCGGGGAATGCTTTTGAATTGACTTTCAGGGATGCCCTTGTAGTTTGACATGAGAGGCATGACCCAGCTTGCCGGGGCATGTCCTCTCGATGGAAGGGTTGGGCATCACTGCCGCCATAGCTACACCCGCATTTCCTCGGGTTTGCCTGGCCGCCCAAGAGTCTTGATGTATTCGATGTCACCTTGCTTTAGATCGAACCACTCGCCTTCGAGCCGTTGCGAACGAAAGTGATCATGAAGGGCTCTTTCGGCTTCTGTGTAGTTGTCGAAGTGCGCAAAGTGTTCGACCGAGAACCGGAAGGGAAGCTTGACTTCAAATAACCTTGTTCGTGACTTCATGCTGACGGTCTTGCCAATCTTGAACCCGTACTCCGAGCGAAGGAGATACACGAACCCTGGCGTTGCGATTGTCGGAAGACGACGGGCGACGCCGGCCGCTGGCTTTCTACTTGAAAACGTCAGTTGATCTAGGTCTACAAAGCGGTCCGCAAATAGATCAGCCAGGCCATAGCGCTGAATGACGGTGTCAGCGAAGCCGAAGAATGGTTTGCTTCTCCAGTGTGTGCGGCCAGCGGGCAAAGGTTTCAAAACTATCTGTACTTCGCGCCAATCCATTCGTGCGCCTTCGTCGCCTTTGTCAAGGCATACGCCAAGTGCGCTGACATTGCCTACCAACTCCGCTTCATCCCAGGTTGCAAAAGCAACTCCTTCACCAGGTTGAATTCGACGCAGCAGGTCAATCGGAGCAGGTAGCCATTCGTCGCTGAACGGTGAAAAGTCTGCGGAGAGTGCGGAGGGAGCAACACGCCAATAGTTCTTGATGTTGATCATGAGGTGAAACTCATAGGTGACGCCCAACGTGATATGGAGCGCAAAACGCGCAGCATATCCGGATACGGGAATCATTCTGTCAGGCGTATCCGTTTACGCATGCAGTCAGTCTAGGAGCGGCATGACGCGCCGGCAAGTTGGCAGCTTGGGATTTGAAGCTTCGATCTTGCGTCGATTCTTCGCCTTCAAGCTGCCGCTCGCGGAGCACGGTTCTCGGCCGGAACCGTGATCCGCCGCACCGCTCAAGCAGGGCGGCGTCGCTGTCGATGCCAACGCGGTGGGCGGCACCGATGTCGATGCGCTGGACCGTGGCCTTGCCCTCCGGGATGGCGGTGGCCCTGCGGTCGGCAGGGCTCACACGACCGCAGGTTCATCGCGAAGCGACCGCGCATGCACACTGGCTGCATGCCCTCGCTATCGCCCTCGTTGCTCCGCCTCTGCCTGCTCGCCGTCTGTTTCCTCATCACCAGCTGCGCCACCGTTGGTGATTGCAACCCGGCCTACGCCCATTCGCCGCAGTACAAGAACTGCCTGTTCGCCAACCCGCCGAACCCCGACACCCCGCCGGGCGCCGGCACCTGGACGATCTGGTCGCGCTTCATCTTTGCCAGCAAGCAGGGCACGGTGCCGGTCGACCCCATCCCGGTGCAGCCGCTGACACCGGCAGCGCTGCAGGCGCTGGACGCCCAGGCCAACCACGTGGTGCGGCTGGGCCATTCGTCGCACCTGCTGAAGCTGCAGGGCAAGTTCTGGCTGATCGATCCGATGTTCGGCGACCGGGCGTCGCCGCTGAGCTTTGCCGGCCCGCGGCGCTTTCACGCGCCGCCCATCCGCCTGCAGGACCTGCCGCCGATCGAGGGCCTGATCCTGTCGCACGACCACTATGACCACCTGGACGTGCCCACCATCGACCAGCTGGCGCAACGGGTGCAGCGCTACTTCGTGCCGCTGGGTGTGAAGGCCCGGCTGGTGGACATGGGCGTGCCGGCCGAGCGGGTGCACCGAAGTTCGACACATCCGGCCCGTTTTCGCCCTTTCCGCGGCACCAAGCTTCAACGGAATCAAGGACTTAGAGCGCCCACGGGTTGCAAGCGTGTAGTCTAAACCCATGTTGGATGTGTAGTTGCTTTGGCACCTTGCTGGCGCTACACTCGGCGCATGTTCGTCAAGGTCACTCGCGCCAAGGGTCACCACTACGCCCAGCTCGTGGAGTCCTTCCGCGACGACAACGGCCAGCCCCGCCAGCGCAACGTGATGACGCTCGGGCGCATCGACGAGAACGGCGGTCAGGTCGAGCGGCTGTTGCAGTCCCTGCTCAAGGCCCGCGGCTTGGCGCGAGAGACCTCTGCGCCCCAGGTGCGGTTCGAATCTGCCTTGTCCTTGGGCGACGTCTGGGCGCTCGACCAGCTCTGGCGCGAGATCGGCTTCGATGCCCTGGCCGGTGTCTTCCGGAGGGCGCGCTACACCACCCCGGTCGAGCAGGCGGTGCGCATGATGGTGTTCAACCGGCTGTGCGACCCCGATTCCAAGCTCGGCGTGCTGCGCTGGGCGCAGACGGTGAGCATGCCCGGGGTGGAAACGTCGAAGTTCACCCACCAGCAACTGCTGCGTGCGATGGACGCGCTGATGGACCACCCGGCCGAGGTCGACGAGTGCGTGGCGCATCTGCTGCGACCGTTGATCGACGACACGCTGTCGGTGGTGTTCTACGACCTGACCACCATCCGCACCGAGGGCCTGAGCGAGCAGCCCGGTGACGTGCGCCGCCCGGGCATGAGCAAGGAGGGCATCGTCGCGCGGCAGTTCCTGCTGGGCGTGGTGCAGACGGCCGATGGCCTGCCCATCCACCACGAAGTGTTCAATGGCAACGCCAGCGAGGGCCCCACGTTGCTGCCGGTGCTCAAGCGCGTGCTGCAGCGCTTTACCCACATCCGTCGCCTGGTGCTGGTGGCCGACCGGGGCCTGCTGTCACTGGACAACCTCAAGGCGCTGGAGGAACTGGCGCTGCCCGACGGCGCGCTCGGGCCGCGCAAGCTGGAGTACATCCTGGCGGTGCCGGGGCGGCGTTACGGCGAGTTCGAGCCGGGGCTCGCCGCCTTGCAGGCACAGGCGAGCGCGCAGGCCGCACAGGTGCAGGCGCAGCGCGATGCCGGCCAAGCCGCGGCCTTGGCCGAGACGCTGGGCGAATCCACCTGGCAGGACCGCCGTCTGGTTGTGGCCCATGACCCCGAGCGTGCGGCCGAGCAGACGTCCAAGCGGCGCCAGCGCATCGCCGAGTTGCAGGCCCGTGCGGCTGCGCTGGCCGACAAACTGGATGCGCAAGACGATGGGCAGCGCAGCCGTGGGCGGGCGCTGTCGGACTCTGGCGCCAAGGCGCGCTTCTTCCACGAGGTGGCCGACGCCCACCTGGCCAGCATCGTCAAGGTCGACCTGACGTCGGACCTCTTCCGCTACGAGATCGACGAGCGGGCACTGGGGCGCGCCGAACTGATGGACGGCAAGCTGCTGCTGGTGACCAACGTGGCCGACCTGAAGCCGGCCGACGTGGTGCAGCGCTACAAGAGCCTGGCCGACATTGAGCGCGGCTTCCGGGTGCTAAAGAGCGAGATCGAGATCGCGCCGGTGTTCCACCGGCTACCAGAGCGCATCCGCGCGCACGCCAGCATCTGCTTCATGGCGTTGATCCTCTACCGGGTGATGCGCCAGCGGCTGAAGCTGGCCGGCCACGATGCGTCGCCCGAGACTGCCCTGGCCCACCTGCGGCGCATCCAGCGCCAGACAGTCACCATCAACGACAGCGCGCCCATCAGTGGCATGTCCACCGTCAATCACGAACAGGCCGGCCTGCTGGCCGCACTCAAGCTCAAGAACCCACCGCCCGACACCCAGATGAACCTGCTGTAGTGGCAATCTTCAGTGCCACTCCAGTCAAATCAATGGCTTACGCGCGTTGGTGTCGAACTCGGGGGTGCAGGAGTTCGACTGGTGGCAGGGCGCCAGCCACGACGGCGTGCAGCTGACCGCGACCCCGGCGCAGCACTTCTCGGGCCGCAGCCTGACCGACCGCAACCGCACGCTGTGGGCGTCCTGGGTGATCCAGACCGGTGGGCAGCGCCTCTTCTACAGCGGGGATTCAGGCTACTTCAGCGGCTTCAGGCAGATCGGCGAGCGCTTCGGCGGCTTCGACCTGGCGCTGATGGAGAACGGGGCCTACGACGCCTACTGGCCGGGCGTGCACCTGACGCCGGAACAGACGGTGCAGGCGTTCCAGGACCTGCGGGGCAAGGTGCTGTATTCGGTGCACAACAGCACCTTCGACCTGGCCTTCCACCGCTGGCGCGAGCCGCTGGACCGCCTGGCGGACCTGGCGGCGGCGAAGAACATCGACCTGGCGACGCCGGAGATCGGCGAGGTGTTGACCGTGGGCCAGGCGCGCAGCAACCGGCGGTGGTGGGCGGACTTGAAGTAGCCGGCTTGCCGCCGGCGGTGGTCGGTCAGCCGCCCGCCTCCGCCTGCACCAGCCGCTGCGCCACCGCGTCGCCCACATGCTGCATGAACGCCCGCACCCGCGCCGTCTGCCGCAGGTCGGGGTGGGTCAGCATCCACACCGGCACGTCCAGTTCGGGGATGGGGTCGGACACGGCCACCAGTTCCGGGTGGCGCTCGGCCATGAAGGTGGGCAGGATGCCGACCGCCAGGCCCGTGCGCAGCACCGAGGCCACGGCGTTGAAGATGTCCACGCGCAGGCGCACGTTGGCCGTGGCCAGGTGCTTGCGCATCCAGTGGTCGTAGACGCGCGACTGGTTGTCACGCTCGAAGGCGACCCAGGGCGCGTCGCGCAGCAGGTGGGCAATGGGCTGCACGCTCTGCGGCAGGCCGGGCGCGTCACGCCGGGCGTAGACGCGGCAATGCGTGTCGCCCAACGGCCGGCCCACCAGGTGCTCGGCCACCTGGCGGCTCATGCGCAGCGCCACGTCGGCCTCGCGCCGGGCCCAGCCGGCGGATTCATCGGCATGGCGGCGGCTCAGGTCGACGAGGAAGGCGTTCTCCACCACCTCGACCTCGATGCCCGGGTAGGCGCGGGCGAAGTCGGCCAGCGGCTGCGGCAGCAGGTGCTCCATCACCACGAAGGCGGTGGTCAGGCGCAGCAGGCCGGTCAGCTCGCGGTCGCGGCCGGCCACGCGGCGCTCGATCTCCTCGGCCTGGTCGGCCATGCGGCGGGCCTGGTCCAGCACCAGGGCACCGGCCTCGGTGGGCTGGTAGCCCTGGCGCGCGCGCTCGAACAGGCGCGCGCCCAGGCGTGCCTCCAGCGCGTCCAGCCGGCGCAGCACGGTGGTGTGGTTCACGCCCAGCTGCCGCGCCGCCGCCGCCAGGCCGCCGGTGCTGCCCACCGCCAGCGCGTAGCGCAGGTCGCTCCAATCGAGTTCCGCCATCGAGGTCTCCGTTGCACGGCGCCGCGAAAGCCTGCGCCTCATTCTTGCAATTTTGCAATTATCGGGAGAACTCCACCGCAGCAGCTGCAACCTTGGTGAAAGCCCGGCGCGCGCGCTGCGCCCACCGGAATAATCCGCCGCCACCGGCCGTAGGACCGACGTGCAAGCCCCGGACTGCTTCCGCCAGCAATTGCTCACCGCCGTGCCACGGCTGCGGCGCTATGCCCGTTCGCTGACGCTGGAGACCAGCGCCGCCGACGACCTGATGCAGACCGCGCTGGAGCGGGCGCTGACGCACTGGCACCAGTTCGACCAGCGCCGCGACATGCTGGTGTGGCTGTTGTCGATCGCGCACAACGCCTTCCTGGACCAGCGCCGGCGCGACAGCCGCATGAGCTTCGTCGACCCGGCCCAGGCCGACGCGCAGCAGGACCTGGTGCGCAGCGACCCCGGTGCCGACGTGGGCCTGCGCATCGACCTGATGGCCGCGCTGGCGCGGCTGCCGCTGGACCAGCGCGAGCCGCTGCTGCTGGTCAGCGTGGAGCAGTTCAGCTATGCCGAATGCGCCGAGGCGCTGGGCATTCCGATCGGCACGGTGATGTCGCGTGTCTCCCGTGGCCGCGTGGCGCTGCGGGCCCTGCTCGACGGCCAGGACACCAGCGCCCGGCCCGAGCCCCTGCGCACGCTGCGGCGTGTGGTCTGACCATGAACCCGACTGACTCCCCCGAACGCCCCGACGATGTCCGGCTCAGCGCCTGGCTCGATGGCGAACTCGACGGCCCGGCGCGCGCCGAGGTCGATGCCTGGCTGCGCGACCACCCCGAGGATGCGGCCCTGGCCCGCCTGTGGGCCGCCGACCGCGACGCGCTGCGCGCCCGCTTCGACCCGGTGATCGACGAGCCGGTGCCCGCCGCGCTGCAGGCCACGGTGCTGCAGGTCGGCCGCGCCGCGGTGGAGCCGCGCGCCCGCTGGCGCCAGGTGGCGGTGGCCGCTGGCCTGCTGGTGGGCGGCGCGCTGATCGGGGCACTGACGGGCGGCGTGGTGGGTGCCCAGTTCGCCGGCAGCGACGTGCTGCAGAGCGCCGCGCAGCGCCTGCCCTGGGTGGATGCCGAGCGCCTGCGCCCCGGCGGCTGGCCGCACCGCGCTGCGGTGGCGCATGCGGTCTACGCGCCCGAGGTGCGGCATCCGGTGGAAGTGAACGTCGCGCAGGGCAGCGCCAGCGAGCAGCGGGCGCAGGAGGAGCACCTGGCGCGCTGGCTGGGCAAGCGGCTGGACATGCCGGTCAAGCTGTTCGACCTGCGCACGCAGGGCTTCGAGCTGGTCGGTGGCCGGCTGCTGCCCGACGCCCAGGGCCCCAGCGCGCAGCTGATGTACCAGAACGGCGGCGGCCAGCGCGTCACCATCTACCTGCGCAAGCCCGAGGCGGGCGCGTCCACCGCCTTCCGCTTCCAGCGCGACGGCGAGCTGGGCCTGTTCTACTGGGTCGAGGACGGCTTCGGCTGCGCCCTGGTCGGCAAGCTGCCGCGCGAGCAGCTGCTGGCGCTGGCCGAGGCGGTCTACAAGCAGGCCGAGGACGGCATCCAACCGTCACCGCAGGGCAGGAAGCCGGCGTCCTGAGCCATCGTCGCCCCCGGGGCCGGGGGGGATGCGCCGCCGGCCGTCGCTGCCTAGGCTTCCGCGCTTGCTTGGCCCCTGATCGGACGTGCGCATGCCCACCTTCCTGCACCCTGCGGCCGTCGCGCCCGCATCCGGCCGTTCCACCCTGCTGTGCGCGCTGGCCGTCGCCGCGCTGCTGGCCCCGGCAGCCGCCGTTGCCGGCCGCGCCCAGGCTGGCAGCACGCTGGGCGTCTACGCAGCTGGGATCTGGACCTGGCCACGGTGACCGGCACCGGCTGGCGGGACGGCGCGGTGGTGGCGACCCGCGCGGTCCACGTCGACCCGGCGTCGGCCGGCATCCAGGTGTACGACGGCGCCACCAGCGCCGAGGTGCGGCTGGACGGCCAAGGCCTGCTGCGCAGCGCCGACGGCGGGCCGGGCCTTCCGGTCGCCGGCCAGCGCGCGGTGCGGGCTGACCTGGCGGCCGGCACGCTGCAGCTGGGCGCGTCCAGCGGCTACTCGGGCTATACCGTGCCGCCGGGCGCCTACCTGCGTGAAGCCTGGGTGCAGGGCTATCCGTTTGCCGAGTTGTTCGAGAACTTCGACATCCGCTGGGACGCGGCCCGGGTCGAGCCGGTGGTGGTCACGCTGCGCATGACGGTCAGCGGCCGCATCGACGGCAACGTCGGCGACAACGGCCGTGTCAATGCGGTGAACGCCTTCCTGGGCCTGGGCAACATCGACCCGCGTGATCCGCTGAGCCCGCTGTGGTCCACCGAGACCGGTGTCGATGGCACGGTGCTGACCCTGACCGGCAGCCCGGTCAACAGCCAATGCAACGCTGCGCTGGGCATCTGCGACAGCTTCGTCAACGTGTATGCCGCGCTGGACCTGCGCAGCCGCGCGCTGGCGGGCGGCGACGTCGGCTGGGGCTCGGGCGCCGCATTCGCCGCCAGCTTCAACGCCCGCCTGGCGCTGGACAGCAGCGCAGGTGTCACCCTGCTGCGCAACGACAACCTGGGCCAGCCGCTGCCCAACTGGGCCTGGGTGAATGCCGCGCCGGTGCCCGAGCCGGCCGCCTGGCTGCTGATGCTGGCGGGGCTGGGCGCGGTGGCGGCGCGGGCCGGGCGCTGCAGGCGGGCCGCACCCCACGGGTAGCATCGGCCCGACCTGGCCCATTGCTCCCGACTTGAACGCCTCGCCTCCAACGCACGCACCCGCCGCCCCCGGCGCCCTGTTCCGCCTGATGGTGGTGGCGCTGCTGGGCTTTGCCAGCGGCCTGCCGCTGGCACTCACCGGCCAGGCGCTGCAGGCCTGGCTCAGCGTGTCGGGCGTGGACATCGCCACCATCGGCTTTTTGAGCCTGGTCGGCCTGCCGTACACCTTCAAGTTCCTGTGGGCGCCGCTGATGGACCGCTTCGAGCCCTGGCCCGCGCTGGGCCGGCGCCGCGGCTGGCTGGTGATCACGCAACTGGGCCTGGCCGGGGTACTGTGGGCGCTGGCCGCCACCTCGCCGACCGGCGCGCTGCAGGCCTTTGCGCTGCTGGCGGTGGCGGTGGCGTTTCTCTCGGCGTCGCAGGATGTGGTGATCGACGCCTACCGCACCGACCTGCTGCCGCCCGCCGAGCGCGGCCTGGGCGCGTCGCTGAACGTGCTGGGCTACCGGCTGGCGATGATCCTGTCCGGCGGCGTGGCCCTGATCTGGACCGACGCCGCCCAGGGCAGCGGCTGGACCTGGCCCCAGGTCTACCGCCTGATGGCCGGGCTGATGGCCGGCGCGGCGGGGCTGTCGGCCGTGCTGCTGCCGCGCCTGGCTGCGCCGCCGCCCGCGCCGGCGGGCACCGCCGTCGGCAGCGCACGCAACGATTTGATCGGCTTCGTGGCCGTGGTGGCGGCGGTGGTCGCCGGCTACCTGGCCACGCTGCACGCCTTCACGCCGCTGGCCCGGGCGCTGCTGGGCCCCTGGCTGGCCGGCGGCAGCCTGAGCGCCGCGCTGCAGGGCCGCTGGATCGACCTGCTGGCCCTGCTGCTGGGCATCGCCTTCACGCTGCCGCTGGCGGCCTGGGCGGCGCGGCGGGCGCGCTTCGCCACCTTGCTCGACGGCCTGGGCAGCTACTTCGCCCAGCCGGGCGCGGCGGCCTTCCTGGGCTTCATCGTGCTCTACAAGCTGGGGGATGCGTTCGCCGGCGCGCTGATGACGCCCTTCCTGCTCAAGACCATGGCCTTCAGCTCGGCCGAGGTGGGCGTGGTCAACAAGATCATCGGCCTGTGGCTGACGCTGGGTGGCGCGCTGCTGGGCGGCCTGCTGATGCTGCGCCTGGGGCTGTGGCGCGCGCTGCTGCTGTTCGGCGTGCTGCAGGCGGCCAGCAACCTGGGCTTCTGGTGGCTGGCGCTGCAGGGCAAGGGCAGCCTGCCGGGGCTGACGATCCCGGCCTTCGACTTCGGCTTCGTCGCCCTGGCCCAGCCCACGGCGGTGGACGGCGGCCTGCTGATGGTGATCGCCTTCGAGAACCTGTCCGGCGGCATGGGCACGGCGGCGTTCCTGGCCTTCCTGATGAGCCTGACGACGCAGCGCTTCACCGCCACGCAGTTCGCCATGCTCAGCGCCTTCGCGTCGGTGGGCCGGGTGTGGGTGGGGCCGCTGGCCGGCGTGCTGGCTGAATCCATCGGCTGGCCGAGCTTCTTCCTCGTCTCCACCGTGCTGGCCCTGCCGGCACTGGCCATGCTGTGGTGGCTGCGCGCCGCGGTGCGCCGGCTGGAGGTGGTGCCGGGCGCGCCGGTCGACGATTGAAGCGCAGGCGGCGGCGCCGGATGACAATTCTTCACCGCGATGGCTGCAACGCAGCCGCTTGTGCGCTGGCACTGCGGCCCCCAACTGCCTGAATTCCCTGCACCATGCTACCGATGGCCCACTGCACACACACCTTCCGCACCGATGCCGACCTGGCGCTGCCGCCGCTGGCCCATGCCGGTGGCTGCCGCTGCGCGCTGCATGCCCGCCGCCGCCTGGGCGGTGCGCTGCTGGGGGCGGGGGCGCTGGCGGCGCTGGGCGCGCCGGGCACCGCCATGGCCGAGGGCGACCCGGAATGCAAGCGCTCCAGCCTGACCGGCCTGGTGCCGGCCGAGCAGGTCGAGCAGGGCGCCGGCCAGCAGTACCGCCAGATGCTGCAGCAGGCCGCCGGCCAGCGGGCGCTGGGGCCGGCCGAGCATCCCCAGGTGCAGCGGCTGCGCTACATCGCCCAGCGCATCATCCCGTTCACAAGCGCCTGCAACCCTGCGGCCAGCCGCTGGCGCTGGGAGGTCAACCTGCTGGGCTCGCCCGAGCTGAACGCCTTCTGCATGCCGGGCGGCAAGATCGCCTTCTACCACGGCATCCTGGCCAAGCTGAAGCTCGACGACGACGAGGTGGCGATGATCATGGGCCACGAGGTGGCGCATGCCCTGCTGGAGCATGCCCGCGAGCGCATGAGCAAGACGGCGCTGACCCGCGGCGCCATCGAGCTGGGCTCGGCGCTGTTCGGCCTGGGCGGGGTGGGCCAGACGGTGGCGGGCATCGGCGGCCAGCTGCTGACGATGAAGTTCTCGCGCAGCGACGAGAGCGAGGCCGATGCCCTGGGCCTGGTGCTGGCCGCCCGCGCCGGCTACCGGCCGGGGGCCGGCGTCACGCTGTGGCAGAAGATGCTGGCCGCCAGCAAGGGCGCGCCGTCGCAGTTCTTCAGCACCCACCCGTCGAGCGAGAACCGCATCAAGGACATCCAGGGCCGGCTGGCGCGGGTGGAGCCGATGTACGAGGCCGCCGACAAGCCCGGGCGCCGCTTCGGCCCGCCGACCGACTGACGCCACCCCGCGCCGCAGCCGCTCACCAGCGCTGCGGCAGCGGCTTGTTCAGCGCGAACTGGTGGCCGTCGACGGTGACGTAGCCACCGCGCTCCAGGTCCTTCATCAGCCGGCTCACCATCTCGCGTGAGCAGCCCAGGCGGTTGGCCATCTCCTGGTGCGTCAGGCGGTCGACCACGCGCTGCGTGCCGTCGTCCTGCACCTGGGCCAGGCCCAGCAGCAGGGCCTTCAGCCGGCCGTAGACGTCGTTGAGCGCCAGCTGGCGCGCGCTCAGCGTGGCCGAGCGGGCGCGCCGGATCACCTTGGCCAGCAGCTCGAAGGCGAACTCGGGCCGCTCGGCGATGAAGCGCTCCAGCGTGCGCCGGCCCACCACGGTGCAGACGCTGGCTTCCAGCGTGATGACGCTGGCCGAACGCGGGCCGCCGTCCAGGCTCATCTCGCCCAGGTATTCACCGGCGCCGTAGACGCCGTAGGTGATCTCGCGGTCGTTGTCGCCGGCGCTGAACACCCGCAGCTTGCCGCTGTGGATGATGAACAGCGTGTCGCCCTGGTCGCCCTCCTGGATCAGCAGCGTGCCCTTGCGGTAGCGGCGCTGCTCGCCGCGCTCGGCCAGCGCGGCCAGGGCATCGCTCATCAGCACCGGCGCACCCATGGTGCCGGCGGCCAGGCTGAGGCTGGAGCGGGCGATGCGCGGCGGATCGTTGAGTGGCGGGACCATGGGCGGAGGCGGGGCGCCCGGCTGCTGGCGCAGCCCGACAGGCTGGACCGCATGCTAGCGCCCGCCCCACCCATGCGGCAGGCGCGGCGGTGACAAACCGCAACCGGCACACGCCACCGGCGCATGCATTCGCCCCAGGCCGGCGCCGCAGACCAGCAGCGCCGCGCGCCTCAGGAATCCAGCGCCCGGTCAGCCGGGCGCGATGCGCCGGTGCCCTGCAGCGCGCTGACCAGCGGCGGCAGCAGTGCCACCTGGCGCACCAAGGCGCGGATGCTGTTGGCGCCGGTCTTGACGCGGATGCTGCCGATCTGCGTGCGGATGGTGGCCAGCCCCACGCCCTGGCGGGCGGCGATCTCGTTCGGCGTCAAGTCGGCGCACAGGCCCTTGATCACCGTGGTCTCGGCCATGGTCAGGCCATGCGCCCGGGCGAACCACTCGACGGTGAGTTCCTCGCAGACCTGGCGCTTGCCCAGCAGCACCGCGGCGCCGGGCTGGTCGTCGGCACCCAGGGCCGGCAGCGGCACCACCGCCACGCTGACCCGCAGCTGCGCGTCGCCCAGCTGCAGCAGGCGGCGCAGGCCGCGCTGGGTGGCGCCGGCCAGCGCGTCGCGCAGCGGCTGCTGGTCCTGCACCAGGCGGGCCTGCAGCTGGCCGCCCACCCACTGCAGCGGATGGCGCTCGTCCATGTCGCGCCGCGCGGCCTTGTTGATGTGGGCCACGGCCAGCGTCTCGCTGATCAGCAGCATGCCGTAGTCCAGCGTGTCGAGCATCTGCGCCAGGCGGCGGTGCTGCAGCGAGGCGGCACCGCGGCGTTCCGGCCCGGCATAGCCCCGTGCGCGCGGCGCCTGGGTGGAGGTGGCCAGCGCGGCCAGCAGTTCGCAGCTGTTGGTGGACGGGGAATCGAGCAGATCGAGCATGTCGGCATCTCCTGGCGCAGCGCCCGGCGGGTCGCCTGGGGCGGGCTGCATGGGACGCCAGTGTGGAATCCGTCACCCTTTGCGCTTGGTGACGCGTGCCGGCCGCGGTTTGTGACTTATTGCCAGCCGCGTCCACCGGCGCGGGGTCAAGTGCCGCCGACGTAGGGGTTGTGGCGCCGCTCGGCGCCGAAGCTGCTCTCGGGCCCGTGGCCCGGGATGAACACCGTGGCGTCGCCCATCGGCCACAGCCGCTCGGTGATGCTGGCGATCAGCGTGTCGTGGTCGCCGCCCGGGAAGTCGGTGCGGCCGATGCTGCCGGCGAACAGCACGTCGCCGACGAAGGCGCGGCCGATCTCGGCACTGTGGAAAACCACGTGGCCCGGCGTGTGGCCCGGGCAATGCCGCACTGTCAGCGTGCTCTGGCCCACGGCCACGGTGTCGCCATCGGCCAGCCAGCGCGTGGGCGTGAACGGCTCGGCCGGCGCAAAGCCGAACATGGTGGCCTGCTGCGGCAGGCCATCGATCCAGAACTGGTCACCCGGGTGCGGGCCGATGATCGGCAGGCCCAGCGTGCGCGCCAGCGTGCCGGTGCCGCCGGCATGGTCGATGTGGGCATGCGTCAGCAGGATCTGCGTGAGCTTCACGCCCAGCCGGTCCACCGCCGCCTGCAGGCGCGGCAGATCACCGCCGGGGTCGACCACGGCCGCCTCCAGCGTGGCGTCGCACCACAGGAGCGAACAGTTCTGCTGGAAGGGGGTGACGGGGATGGTCTGGTAGCGGAGCATGGTGCAAGTTTGTTGTTTGGCAACTCGGTGTCGATTTTCGCCGCGCTGTGTCGACTCCAGTGGGCCTTCGGCCCGGCCTCGCTTGCAACTCAGTGTCGACTCACATGGCATCAGGCGTGACTACATGGCCCAAAGTGCGACGGTCGGTCGGCACGCGCTCATTCCTGTACTCGCCGATGCGCCTCCCAATCTGAATGTGGCAAGCGTGTTGAAGCCGCCTTGAAACACGAGCGAGCCGTCACTCTCGACGGAGTGCGACGGCCCTCGGGGCGTACCGAGTTCAAGTCAGTCGCCGTACTTCTTCTTGACGGCTTCCCCGATTGCTGGCCCCAACGCCGCTTTGACCGCCGCCAGCTCTGCCGACGCTGCCTTGTCGTCAAAACCGGTGACTCCGCGCTCGGCCACCGCCATGGTGATGCTCAAGGTGCCGGGGCCCGTCGGGAAGGGAATCAGGTCGGATCGCTTGCAACCGCCCGATACGCACTTCGCCGCCGCTGTCCTGCCAAGCCGAACCTGCGGAATACTGACCACTGGCCATCCGTGTCGGCGAGGAGGGCCGTGGCATTCGCGAGATCCTCTCCCACGCGCACCTGACCCGCCTGGACTTCGCCATCGGGTCCGCAGGCCTGATGCGCCAGGCGCTGACCCTGGCGCTGCGCCACACGACCACCCGCAAGGCTTTTGGAACGTCGATCGCCGAGCGGCCGATGATGGCCAACGTGCTGGCCGACATGGCGGTGGAAGTGGAGGTCGCCACCCTGATGGCCTTGCGCGTGGCCAAGGCCACCGACTTGATGAAGTCGGACGAGCATGAACGCCTGCTCGCACGCGTCGCCACACCGGCGGCAAAGTACTTCAACTGCTCTCGCGCACCGGCCATTGCCAACGAGGCACTGCAGTGCCACGGGGGCAACGGCTTCCTCGAAGAGAACCCGATGGCGCGGGTGTACCGCGAGGCGCCTTTGAACAGCGTCTGGGA
>Ga0116181_1002692_pt1 | contig 14281 bp, 18 predicted proteins | sample AD_UKC075_MetaG_FD_89752 | JGI IMG/M metagenome (GOLD analysis project Ga0116181, IMG submission 89752) | Active sludge microbial communities of municipal wastewater-treating anaerobic digesters from USA - AD_UKC075_MetaG | ecosystem: Engineered > Bioreactor > Anaerobic > Digestate | place: USA...
GGAGACGGCCTGGCCTGCAGGGTCGCGCGGCGAGTAGAACTCGACGATCACCGGGTGCTGGACCGACCTCTGCGCGACCTCCTGGAAGTCCGCCTCCGTCAGCGGCATCACGTAGCCGCCCCCGGCGGCAGGCGCGCCTTGGGCGAGGGAGGACAGGTCGACCGCACCGGGGCGGCTGAAGTTCGCGTCAGTCATGGGGTCTATCTTGGCGGGCGGGTTCAACCCCTTCAACTGGAACCCTCCCCCCAATGCGGCGGCCCGTCCTAGGATGTCGCCCATGGCACACGAGCGCGCCGGGCTTCCGGCTCAAGAATCCGATCTGATCAACGTCGACGAGGTCATCGCCGCCTACTACGACCTGGTGCCCGACTCCGGCAACCCCGACCAGCGGGTCGTGTTCGGCACCTCCGGCCACCGCGGCTCCTCGCTCGATACGGCCTTCAACGAGGCCCACATCGCGGCGACGACGCAGGCGATCGTCGAGTACCGCGCCTCGCAGGGCACCACCGGCCCGCTGTTCATCGGCAAGGACACCCACGCGCTGTCGCTGCCCGCGTGGAAGACCGCGATCGAGGTGTTGCACGCCAACGGCGTCGAGGTGCTGGCCGAGCGCGAGGACGAGTACACGCCGACCCCGGCCGTGTCCCGCGCCATCATCCGGCACAACTTGGGCGACGGCCCGCGCGCCGACGGCATCGTCGTCACCCCGTCACACAACCCGCCCCGCGACGGCGGCTTCAAGTACAACCCGCCGAACGGCGGCCCCGCCGACACCGACGCCACCTCCGTCATCGCGGCCCGCGCCAACGAGCTCCTGCCCGGCTACCGCAGCATCGCGCGGTCGCCGTACGAGTCCATCGCCGGCGACGTCACCCGCTACGACTACCGCACCCCGTACTGCGACGAACTGTCGCTGGTGCTGAACCTGGACGCCATCCGGAACTCGGGCCTCACCCACGGCGCCGACCCGATGGGCGGCGCGGCCGTCCAGTACTGGCAGTTCCTCGCCGAGCGGGGCCTGCCGATCGAGGTGGTCAACCCCGCCGTCGACCCCACCTGGCGCTTCATGACGCTGGACACCGACGGCAAGATCCGCATGGACTGCTCCTCCCCCAACGCCATGGCCTCCCTCGTGCAGCAGCGCGAGCGCTTCTCCGTGGCCACGGGCAACGACGCCGACTCCGACCGCCACGGCATCGTCACCCCGGACGCGGGCCTGATGAACCCCAACGCCTACCTCGCGGTAGCGATCAACTACCTGTTCGCCAACCGCCCCGGCTGGGCGGCCGACGCGGGCGTCGGCAAGACGCTGGTGTCGTCGTCGATCATCGACAAGGTCGCGGGCAAGCTCGGCCGTCGGCTGGTCGAGGTTCCCGTGGGCTTCAAGTGGTTCGTGCCGGGCCTGACCGACGGCTCGATCGGCTTCGGCGGCGAGGAGTCGGCCGGAGCGTCGTTCCTGACGCTCGACGGCAGGACCTGGACCACCGACAAGGACGGCATCCTGCTCGCCCTGCTCGCCTCGGAGATCATCGCCGTGACCGGCAAGACCCCGAGCCAGCACTACGCCGAGCTCGAGGCCGAGTTCGGCAAGTCCTACTACGCGCGCGTGGACGCCGACGCGAACCGCGAGCAGAAGGCCCGCCTGTCGAAGCTGAGCTCCGACGACGTGACCGTCACCGAGCTGGCCGGAGAGCCCATCACCGCGGTGCTGTCGCACGCGCCCGGTAACGGCGCGGCGATCGGCGGCATCAAGGTGACAACGGACAACGCCTGGTTCGCCGCGCGCCCCTCGGGCACAGAGGACAAGTACAAGATCTACGCCGAGTCGCTGAAGGGGGCCGAGCACCTGGCAGAGGTGCAGACCGCGGCCAAGTCCCTGGTGGACGCGGCCCTCTCGTAGCCTCCCCGCGTCGCCTTGGCGCCTACCTGAATCTGCGCTGGTTCGCTCGGCCGTATGCACAGCCGAGCGAACCAGCGCAGATTTCTGTTCAGCAGCGGTTGACATGACTTATCGATTGTCATTAACATAACGACAATCGATAAACCCAAGGAGGGGTCGTGTACGCATTCGGATTCGTGGGCGTCGTCATGCTCATCATTGTCTTGGTGGTCGCCGCCACCGCTTCGCTTCTCCTGGCGCGCGCCGGCCGGGGCCGCATCGACCTGCCGCGATTGACGTCGTTCTTCGCCATCCTCACCCTCATCGGCGCGGGACTGTCCGCGATAGCCACCTGCTACGCGTCGCTCTTCGCCGCAGAAGCGGGAGTCACCGTGCCCATCCAGATCGTGCAGGCTCGGCTGCCGAAGGGCATCATCGACGCGCAGACGGTAGCCACCGTCGTATCGGGCGGCGCAAGCCAGGCGGACTTGATCGTCTCGGGACTGACGCTTCCCACGAGGCTGCTGCTGCTCGCCGGCGGGCTGGCCAGCTCGGTGACCATCGGCGCCGTTGCCGTCGTTGCGCTTCGCGCGGCCCGGGCGTTGCGCGACGGCGACATCTTCGGCTTCGCGCCGCGCGCCATCATGACCACCGCCGCGATCGTCACCGTGGGCGGGCTGGCCTGGAGCATCCTGGGCGACATCGGCGCCTGGAGGGCCGGCGTCGAGGCGCTCCAGCTGTACGGCTGGGGCGCGGAGGGGCCGCTCGCGGAGGCGCTGAGCGACCCGGACGTCGACACCCAGCTGTTCCTCGCCGAGCACGGCTGGCTCGCCCCCGCGGGGTTCACCCTCACGATCCCGTTCTGGCCGCTGAGCATCGGGCTTGGCCTCGCGCTCGTCGGGACCGCCTTCCGCGCGGGCCAGGGGCTCCGCGGCGACGTCGCGACCCTCGAGGACGACGTCCGAGGACTCGTCTGATGCCCCCTGAGGACGACGGCAGGATCCGCTGCCGGCTGGCCGAGCTCCTGGAGGAGCGCAACATGACGCTCACCGAGCTCGCGAGCCGCGTCGGCATGAGCCTGGTCAACCTGTCGGTGCTGAAGAACGACCGGGCGCGCGCCATCCGGTTCTCGACCTTGACGGCGATCTGCGACGCCCTCGACTGCCAGGTCGGCGACCTGCTCGTCGTTGACCCCGCTTAGGAGGGCCTAGGAGTCGGGTGTTGGTTCACATCTGAACCAACATCCGACTCTTAGCTCAGCAGTCACGTGCCGTCGGGGCCGACGGAGTCCTCTGCCGTCCAGCGGCCGACGTCCATCGTCTGCCTCAGCCCCGTCAGCTGGATGACGCGCTGGATGGTCAGGTCGCGGCGCTCGGGGTCGCCGACGAACCGGATGTCGCGGAGGCCCTGGTCCTGGGCGGCGGACTCGAAGACGAAGTGCCCGTAGCCGAGGATCTGGCCGAGCAGCGAGCGCGACATCGAGATGTCGAGGATCCGGCTCATCGGCATCGTCGCCAGGTGGGTGTTGAACACCCCGTGCACGCGGAAGACGCGCATGTTGGTGATGACGAACCGGTCCATATACACGACGTGGATCTTCCACAGGCCGACCACGAGCGCGAGAAGGCCCAGCAGCATCGGGACCCAGAAGTACCCGCGCGCCCAGATCATCGCCAGGAACAGAGGGATGCTGAGCCCCATCACCGCGTACCAGACCGCCGAAGCGGCCCAGTGCTTGCGCACCTCGTCGATGACGACCTCGCCCTCGACGGTGAGCAGGTGCGCGTCGACGTTGGGGTCGAGGAAGCGCCCGACGACGCTCACGGCTACCCCGCGAGCGTGGTGAAGAAGCGGCCGATCGACTCGAAGGCGCCGAAGAACGAACGCACGGCCTCGGCGGCGGCCTCGGGCCGCGTGAAGAGGTAGTAGAGAACGAATGCGGCGACGAGCACCAGCAGGATCTTCTTGATCCAGTTGATCACGGGCGCCCTCCTCGCGTTAGTCCCGACGCTACAGTCTGCCCGAGCGCGACCCCGGCCGTCCGCAGGACTCGCCGGTGTGCCAAGCTTGGCGCATGGAGAATTCTGACCTGTTCATCTGCATCGATCACGTCGGCCTTGCCGTCCCGGACCTCGACGAGGCCATCACGTTCCACTCCGAGGTCTTCGGCTGGCGCGAGCTCCACCGCGAGGTCAACGAGGAGCAGGGCGTCGCCGAGGCGATGATCGGCACCGGCGAGCAGGGCGAGGAGAACGCGAAGATCCAGCTGCTGGCCCCGCTGAACGAGAACTCGACGATCGCCAAGTTCCTCGACCGCAACGGCCCCGGCATGCAGCAGCTGGCCTACCGCGTGGCGGACCTCGACCACGTCAGCGCCGTCCTCAAGGAGCGCGGCATGCGCCTGCTCTTCCCCGAGGCCAAGCGCGGCACCGGCGGCTCCCGGATCAACTTCGTGCACCCGAAGGACGCCCGAGGCGTGCTGCTGGAGCTCGTCGAGCTCCCCAAGGAACCCGCTGAGCACTGAGTTCGGCACACAATCGCGCGGGGCGGGTCGGCATGGCCGATCCGCCCCGGCCTGTCCCCGCCACAATGTCCGGGTCACCGACTAGTCTCGACCCGTAGCACCAAGGAAGGAGCCCCGGTGAGCGATACACCTCGCGACCTGGAGACCGAAGAGACCGGACTCAACCTGTTCGATGAGCGCGCCTCGGCGGCGGGCAGCTTCCCCCACGCCATGCTCGGCTACGACAAGAACACCGTCGACGGCTACGTGCGCGAGGTCGAGTCGCGGGCAAGCCAGCTGCGTGCCGAGCTGCGCGAGGCGCGTCACCAGACGGCGCTCGTGAAGACCCAGCTGGGGACCACGGACTTCACGCGCCTGGGCGCGCACGCCACCGGCCTCCTCCGCGCCGCGGAGGCCCAGGCCGCCGACATCGTCGAGCGCGCCACTCGCGAGGCGGAGCGGATCAAGGCCGAGGCCAGGCGCACCAGCGCCGCGCTCCGCGAGGCCGCGCAGCAGGAGGCCGACGACGTCCGCCTGACCGGGCTCTCCGGGCTCCGACAGCTGCGCCAGGAGCAGGCGGAGGCGGGCAAGGAGGTGCTGGAACAGGCGCGGCGCGACGCGAACCTCCAGCTCGTCGAGGCCCGGCAGCGAGCGAAGGCCACCGACGACGCGGCCGCCGCCCGGGCGCTCGCGCTCGCCGAGTCCGCCGCGATCGACGCGGCCAGGGTCGGCCAGGAGGCGGCCAAGCGCGCCGCCGACACCGCCGCGGAGGCCGCGAGGGCGGCCGAGGAGACCCTCGCGAAGGTCGCGGAACAGGCGAAGGCCGCCGAGGAGAGCATCGCGAGGCGACTGGCGGAGGCCGACGCCGCCGCGGAGGCCGCCGCGGCTCGCGCGGCCGAGTCCCGCGAGGAGGCGCAGAAGACCAGGACCGACGCCGTCGCGGAGGCCGAGGGCATCAGGCTGTCGGCCAACCGCGAGTCCGAGGAGAAGCTGGCCGTCGCCCGGCGCCGGGCGATGGAGGTGACCGAGGAACTCGAGGAGAAGCTCGCCTGGCGCAAGGAGGAACTCGCGCGCGACGTCGCGGACCTCGAGGCCAAGCGAGAGCAGGCCCTCGCGAAGCTCGGCAACCTGCGCGCCCTGGCAGAGGAGTCCGAGGCGCGGTTCGCGGACGAGCCCACGACCGTGATCCCTCAGGTCGAGCCACGCCGGTGACCCGCACACCCGACGAGCCGGGGCCGCAGGCGGACCCGCCCGAGCCGCGCGGCCGTGTGCGCCGCATGCTCGGCCGCGCCGGCCGGGAGGCGCGGACGCTCATCATTCCTCCCCCCGAAGACCCCATCACGCCTGTTCCCCCGCTGCTCCCACCGCCGGACGCGCTGAAGCGCCGCTCGCCGTTCGCCGTCGGCTTCCTCGGCGCGTGGGGGGTCATCGTCGCCGCGGCCCTCGCCCTCGCCGTCTACAACGTCCACAGCGTGCTCCTGCTTGTCGTCCTCGCGCTGTTCCTCGCCCTCGGGCTGAACCCCGCCGTCGAGTTCTGCACGCGCCGTCGGCTGCCCCGGCCGCTCGCTGTCACCGTCGTCACCCTGCTCCTCGTGGGCGTCCTCGCCCTCGGCATCACCGCGTTCGTCCCCGTCATCACGGAGCAGGCGACGGCGCTGGCGCGCAACCTCCCCGTGCTGCTGGACCGCATGACCCTGCATCCCAGGGTCTGGGAGATCGAGGAGCAGTACCAGATCGTCGAGAAGATCGAGCAGTTCGTCACGTCCGGCTCGCTCATCAACAACCTCTTCGGCGGCATCCTTGGCGCGGGCAAGCTCGTGGCCAACCTGGTCTTCTCCGTGATCGTCACGCTCGTGCTCACGATCTACTTCCTGGCCTCGCTGCCCACCATCAAGGAGACCATCTACGCGCTCGCCCCCGCCAGCCGCAGGCCGCGCGCCCGCTACCTCGCCGACGAGATCTTCCGCGGCGTCTCCGGCTACATCACCGGCATGTTCGTGATCGTCACGGTCGCTTCCGTCTGCTCTTTCATCTTCATGAACATCGCGGGCCTGGGTTCCTACTCGCTCGCGCTCGCCTTCGTCGTGGCGATGTTCTGCTTCATCCCGCTGGTCGGGTCGTCGCTGGCGATGGTGTCGGTGGCGCTGGTCGGCTTCGCGGTGAACCCGACGATCGGCATCGCGACGATCATCTACTTCCTGATCTACCAGCAGTTCGACGCCTACGTCATCTATCCCAACGTGATGCGCCGCACGGTCAAGGTGCCAGGTGCGCTGGTGGTGCTGTCGGCCATCATCGGCGGCATGCTGTTCGGTGTGATCGGCGCGGTCATCGCCATCCCGACGACGGCGGCGGTGCTGCTGCTGTACCGCGAGATGGTCCAGCCCGCGTTGGACGCCTCCTAGGTCCGCGGGTAGGTTTGACCGGTGCGTTTGGTGATTGCCCGCTGCCAGGTCGACTACGTGGGACGACTGACGGCCCACCTGCCGATGGCCACGCGGCTCATCCTCGTGAAGGCCGACGGCTCGGTGTCCGTCCACGCCGACGACCGCGCGTACAAGCCGCTCAACTGGATGAGCCCGCCCTGCACGCTGAAGATCGCCGATCCCGACCCCGAGGCCGCCGACGCGCTCGGCGTGACCGAGGTCTGGCAGGTCAGGGCGAAGGACGGCGACACGCTCCACATCTCGCTGGCCGAGGTCTTCCACGACTCGGCGCACGAACTCGGCGTCGACCCGGGCCTCCAGAAGGACGGCGTCGAGGCGCACCTCCAGGCGCTGCTCGCCGAGCACCCCGGCGCCCTCGGCGAGGGCATGCGGCTGGTCAGGCGCGAGCACTTCACCCCCATCGGCCCCGTGGACCTGCTGCTGCGCGACCCCGCGGGCGCGCACGTCGCCGTCGAGGTGAAGCGGCGCGGCGAGATCGACGGCGTGGAGCAGCTGACCCGCTACCTCGACCTCATGAACCGCGACCCGCAGCTGGCCCCGGTCCGCGGGATCTTCGCCGCGCAGCAGATCAAGCCGCAGGCCCGGACGCTGGCCACCGACCGCGGCATCGAGTGCCGCCTCGTCGACTACGACGCGCTGCGCGGCCTCGACAACGCCGACGAGCGGCTGTTCTGATGGCCCGCCGCCCCTCGAAGCACCTCCGCGAACCCCGGCCGCTGCTCGGCGGCGGCTCCCAGCGCAAGGTCGTTCGAGGCGGCGTCGAGTACATCGCGCGCAACGTCCCCGCGCAGCACGCGGAGAAGGCCTACACCTGCCCCGGCTGCGCCCACCAGGTCGCCCCCGGCACGCCCCACGTCGTCGCCTGGCCGGTCGCCGCCCCGCTCGGGGCCGACAGCGGGCTCGAGGTGCGCCGCCACTGGCACACGCACTGCTGGGGGCGCTCGTGAAGCTCAACGCTCTCACCGTCGGCACCGGCCCGCGCCACGTCGTCTTCCTGCACGGCCTCTTCGGGCAGGGGAAGAACTGGGGGTCGATCGCGACGGCGCTGGCCGACATCGCCACCTGCCACCTCGTCGACCTGCCGAACCACGGCCTCTCGCCATGGACGGAGGAGTTCGACCTCGACGAGCAGGCCGACCTCGTCGCCGGCTGGCTCCGCGAGAACGTGCCCACCCCCGTCGTCCTCATCGGGCACTCGCTGGGGGGCAAGATCGCCATGCGGCTCGCGCTGCGACACCAAGGCCTGGTGGACCGGCTCATGGTCGTCGACATCTCCCCCGCCCGCAACGAGGCCGCGCAGAACTTCGCCTCGCTGGTGTCCGCGCTGCGCCGCCTCGACCTCGACCACATCGCCAGCCGCGGCCAGGCCGAGCAGTTGCTGATGCCCGAGATCCCCGACGTCGTCGTGCGCCGGTTCCTGCTGCAGAACCTGCGGCACAAGGGAGAGCACTGGTCGTGGGCCGCGAACCTCGACCTCCTCGGCGACTCGCTGCACGAGGTCGGCGGCTGGTTCGCCATCCACTCCGTCTACGACGGCCCCGTGGTGTGGGTCAACGGCGGCCGCTCCCCGTACGTCCAGCCGGAGCACGTCGAGCCGATGCGCGCGCTGTTTCCCCGCGTGCGCCAGGTCACGCTGAAGCGCGCGGGGCACTGGGTGCATGCGGACGATCCCTCGGCCTTCGTCCAGGTGTGCCGCCTCTTCCTCGAGGCTCCCTGACGGACTGGGGGCTCCGCTCAGCCCATCGTCACCGACTGGATCCTGGCCTCGGCGATGGGCGACATGCCGTCGACGCCGTCCACGCCCTGCGCGGCGATCCCGCCGACCACGTCGAGGCCCGCCTGGTCCATGGTCCCGAACACGGTGTACTCCGGCGGCAGCTCGGTGTCCGCCCACACGAGGAAGAACTGCGATCCGCCCGTGTTCGGCGCCTGACGCTTCGCCATCGCGATCGTGCCCGCCGGGTAGGTGACGGCCTTGTCGACCTCGTCGGGGATCGTGTAGCCCGGTCCGCCGGTTCCGGTGGCCGTGGGGTCGCCGCACTGCAGGATGAAGATGCCGTGATCGACGAGGCGGTGGCACACGGTGTCGTCGTAGTAGCCCTGCTCGGCCAGCGAGACGAACGAGTTGACGGTGCACGGCGCCTTCGCCCTGTCCAGCGTCATCGTCACGTCGCCCGCGGTCAGCGAGACGGTCGCCGTGACCGTGCCGGAGGCGGGCACGTCCTTGGTCACCGGCGGGTCGACGGCGCGGGCCGGGTCGCCGTCGGATGGGTAGGCACAGGTCACCGTCCCGGAGACCGGGGCGCCGGCGTTCGGGTTATTGGCGTCGGCGCACCCCGCGAGCGAGAGGGCAGCCGCGGCGGCGAGGACGACGGAGAGGGTGGTCAGCGTGCGCACGCGCTCCACTCTGGCATAGATTGGCGGGCATGGTCACACTGAGCAAGATTTACACCCGCACGGGCGACAAGGGCACCACCCGGCTGGTGGACAACTCCGAGGTCCGCAAGACGGACCTGCGGGTCGAGGCCTACGGGCACGTCGACGAGGCGAACTCGGCCATCGGCGTGGCGCTGGCCCTCGGAGGGCTCCCGGAGCGCGTCGTCGAGATGCTCGGCCTGATCCAGAACGAGCTGTTCGACCTCGGCTCCGACATCGCCAACCCGCTCGACCCGGCCCCGAAGTGGGAGCCGCTACGGATCGAGCAGCCCAGCATCGACCGCCTCGAGGCCTACTGCGACGAACTGCAGGACGAGCTCCCGGTGCTGCGCAGCTTCATCCTGCCCGGCGGCTCCCCCGCCGGCGCACAACTCCACGTGGCCCGCACCATCGCCCGCCGCGCCGAGCGCGCCGCCTGGCGCTGCGCCGAGGAGCACGGCTTCGACGCCGTCGGCGGCGTGAACCCGCTGGCCATCACCTACCTCAACCGCCTCTCCGACCTGCTGTTCATCATGAGCCGCGCCGCCAACGGCACCGACAACGAGGTTTTGTGGGTCCCAGGCACCGACCGGGAGAAGCCCTCTCGCCACTGAGGCCGTTCCAAGGTCCCCGCGGAAGTTCTCGGACCTTTCGGACGCGGGCTGCGGCTTCTTCGTCGCAATTTCCCGGCTCAAGGAACGGGCGTCCCGGGAGTCGGGTAAGTCGCGGTTGGTGCACCGCGCGGACCCGGACGCTGGCAGTCCTGAGAGAGTTGTCGGGCGGCGCGTCGAAGAAAGCCCGCACCGCCCGCGACGACGAACCCGAACACCGCCCCCGCACCGCAGGCGCCGCACGACAACTCTCTCAGGACTGCCCACACGAACTTGGCCAAGTCCAAAGACCGGCGCAACGGTGGTTCAGAGCGGCGAGTCGGCGCTGGTCGGGAGGTAGTGGCTTCCGGGGGGTGCCGATTCAAGCCAGCTCATCAGCGCCAGCACCTCCTCGGGCGCCATCGACAGCGCGCTGCTGCGGCCGGAGACGCGGTCGCGCAGGGTCACGATCATCGAGTCCTCGAACAGCGCGATGGCCTCGAGGCCCACCGGCGACCGCTGGTGCACGTAGGACGTCAGCGCGCGGGGAAAGACCATCTTGGGGCGCATGCTGAGCGAGAAGGAACGAAACCACTCCAGGTTCTCGCCGCGGTAGCGCGCCACGCCGAGTACCCATCAGGCGCCGGTGGCATCCTCGCGCAGGCGGTAGGCACAATCAAAAAGGCCGCCCTGGCCAGTGAGCCAGCGGCGGCGGAGGTAGAGCAGCGCGAAGGGCAGCATCGCGATGACGACGCACACGAGCGTCAGCACGACGATGTCCCACGGCATTGCTCGTCCCCTTCCCCGAATACGCACTCAGGGCAGCCCCTAACGGGACCGCCCTGAGCGTCTTGTTGCTAGCTGGCCGCTTGCTTGGCCGCCGCCTCGCCGGCGCGGATCTGCGCCTTGAGGATACGGAGCCGGTGTAGCTCCTGGTCGTCGGCCTGGCCTTGGTAGGCCTTGGTGGACAACCCGGCGGCCTCGCGATGCGCCTCCTCCAGGCCTACCTCGTGGCCCAGAACGGCGGCCTGCGACAGGATCGACACCCGCCCGTGCGCCACGGAGATGAAGCCGCCGTCGACGGCAACGGTCTCGCTGCGGCCGTCGGCGGTCACGATCTCCACCGCGCACGGGGCGAGCACGGCCATGACCGGCTCGTGGCCGGGAAGGATGCCGATGTCGCCGTCGACGGTGCGTGCGATGACGTTGATGGCGTCCGCCGACCAGACCAACCGGTCGGCGGAGACCACCTCGACGCGAAGCGGATCACGAGCCATGGATCAGTTTTCCTTCTGGATCTTGGCCCACGCCGCCATCACGTCCTCCATGCCGCCGACGTTGAAGAACGCCTGCTCGGCGATGTGATCGACGTCGCCGTTGCAGATCATCTTGAACGACTCGATGGTCTCGGCCAGCGGCACGGTCGAGCCCGGGATGTTGGTGAACTTCTCGGCCATGTAGGTGTTCTGCGACAGGAACTGCTGGATGCGCCGCGCCCGGTTGACGATGATCTTGTCCTCCTCGGACAGCTCGTCCATGCCGAGGATCGCGATGATGTCCTGCAGCTCCTTGTTGCGCTGCAGGATCTGCTTCACGCGCACCGCGGTGTCGTAGTGCTCCTGGCCGACGTACTGCGGGTCGAGGATGCGGCTCGACGAGGTGAGCGGGTCGACGGCCGGGTACAGGCCGCGCGAGGCGATCTCTCGGGAGAGCTCGGTTGTCGCGTCCAGGTGGGCGAACGTGGTGGCCGGGGCCGGGTCGGTGTAGTCGTCGGCGGGCACGTAGATCGCCTGCATCGAGGTGATCGAGTGGCCCTTCGTCGACGTGATCCGCTCCTGCAGCTGGCCCATCTCGTCGGCAAGGTTGGGCTGGTAGCCCACGGCGGACGGCATGCGGCCGAGCAGCGTTGACACCTCGGAGCCCGCCTGCGTGAAGCGGAAGATGTTGTCGATGAACAGCAGCACGTCCTGGTTCTGCACGTCGCGGAAGTACTCCGCCATCGTCAGCGCCGAGAGGGCCACGCGGAGGCGGGTGCCCGGGGGCTCGTCCATCTGGCCGAACACGAGCGCGGTGTCCTTGAGGACGCCGGCCTCCTCCATCTCGTTGATCAGGTCGTTGCCCTCGCGGGTGCGCTCCCCCACGCCGGCGAACACCGAGGTGCCGCCGAAGTTGTGGGCGATGCGGTAGATCATCTCCTGGATGAGGACCGTCTTGCCGACACCCGCGCCGCCGAACAGGCCGATCTTGCCGCCCTGCACGTACGGGGTGAGGAGGTCGAGCACCTTGATGCCGGTCTCCAGCATCTGGGTGCGCGACTCCAGCGCGTCGAACTTCGGCGCGGAGCGGTGGATCGGCCAGCGCTCGGTGATCTCGATGGTCGACGGGTCGACGTTCAGGACGTCGCCGGTCACGTTCCACACGTGGCCCTTCGTCACATCGCCGACGGGCACCGAGATCGGGGCGCCGGTGTCGCGCACCTCGGCGCCGCGGCGCATGCCGTCGGTCGGCTTCAGCGCGATGGCGCGCACCAGGTTGTCGCCGATGTGGAGGGCGACCTCCATGGTCATGGTGCGCTTGTCGCCCATCACCTCGGTGTCGACGAGCAGGGCGTTGCCGATCTCGGGGATCTGATCGGCCGCGAACTCGACGTCCACGACCGGGCCGATGACCCGGGCGACGCGGCCGACGCCGCCGGCGGCGGCCTGCTCGGTCTCGATGACAGTGGCAGTCATTGTTTCCTCATTCGTTTCCGGCTGACTCGGCGAGCGCCGAGGCGCCACCGACGATTTCAGTGATTTCCTGGGTGATCTCGGCCTGGCGCGCCTGGTTCTCCTGGCGGGTCAGCTGCTCGATCAGGGTCTGGGCGTTGTCCGTCGCCGACTTCATCGCGCGCTGGCGGCTCGCCAGCTCGGAGGCCGCCGACATCTGGAGCGCGAAGAAGACCCGGTTCGCCACGAACATCGGGAACAGCGCGTCCAGCACTGTCTTGGGATCGGGCTCGTACGCGTAGATCGGGGCCGACTGGCCCGTCGGCACCGCGCTGTCCGCGAGCGGCATGTCGTCGGCGTCGACCACCTCGACCGGCAGCAGCCGCCGCGGCAGCGGCACCTGCGTGACCATGGAGACGAACCGGGTGCCGACGGTGTGGACCTGGTCCACGCCACCCTCTTCGGCGTCGGTCAGGAAGCTGACCGTGATCGTCTCCGCGATCTCCCGCGCCCGCTCGTAGGTGGGCGCGTCCGAGAACCCGGTCCAGCTCTGCTTCACCGGGACGTTGCGGAAGTCGTAGTAGCTGACGCCCTTCTGCCCGGTGACGTACAGGTCGACCTCCTGGCCCTCTGCCAGCAGCTTCGCGCGAAGCTGCTCGGCCGCCTTGATGGAGTTCGAGGAGTACGCGCCCGCGAGGCCCCGGTCGCTGGTGATCACCAGCAGCGCGGAGCGCTTCGGGTTTTCGACCGCGGTGATGAGCGGGTGCCGGATCTCGTCGTTCGAGAAGGCCAGGGCGGCCATCGCGTGGTCGAGCTCGTTCGTGTAGGGCATGGCCGCACGGGCGGCCTGTTGCGCCTTGACGATGCGCGACGCGGCGATCAGTTCCATGGCGCGGGTGATCTTCTTCGTCGTCGTCACCGACTTTCGACGCTGGCGAAGCTCCCGCAGACTGCTAGCCATCTGACTTAACCCCGCTTCTGGCGGACGATCGTCTCCTGGCCGATCTCCTCGTCGGCGAGCGGAGCGTGCTCCTCACGGCCGACCAGCGACTTGCCCTCCGCGGTGCGGAAGAGCTGCTTGAAGTCGGCCAGCGCTGTGACGGTGGCCTCCTTGCGGTCGTCGCCGAACAGGAAGTCCGAGGCGATGCCGCTCAGCACATCGCTGTTGTGGCCGAGGTAGTCGAGGAACTCCTGCTCGAAGCGGAGCACGTCGTTGACCGGGACATCGTCGAAGTGGCCCTCGAGGCCGCACCACACGCTGATCACCTGGTTCTCAACCGGGTAGGGCGCGTACTGCCCCTGGCGCAGCAGCTCGGTGAGGCGGGCGCCCCGGTCGAGCTGGCGACGGGTGGCCGCGTCGAGGTCCGAGGCGAACATCGCGAAGGCCTGCATGTCGCGGAACTGCGCGAGGCTGATCTTCAGCGAGCCGGCGACCTGCTTCATGGCCTTGACCTGCGCGGCGCCGCCGACGCGGGACACCGAGACGCCGACGTCGACCGCCGGGCGCTGGTTGGCGTTGAAGAGGTCCGACTGGAGGAAGATCTGGCCGTCGGTGATGGAGATCACGTTGGTCGGGATGTAGGCCGACACGTCGTTGGCCTTGGTCTCGATGATCGGCAGGCCGGTCATGGAGCCGCCGCCCAGCTCCTTGGAGAGCTTCGCGCAGCGCTCGAGCAGGCGGGAGTGAAGGTAGAACACGTCGCCGGGGTAGGCCTCGCGGCCCGGGGGACGGCGCAGCA
>Ga0116181_1002693_pt1 | contig 14280 bp, 16 predicted proteins | sample AD_UKC075_MetaG_FD_89752 | JGI IMG/M metagenome (GOLD analysis project Ga0116181, IMG submission 89752) | Active sludge microbial communities of municipal wastewater-treating anaerobic digesters from USA - AD_UKC075_MetaG | ecosystem: Engineered > Bioreactor > Anaerobic > Digestate | place: USA...
CCCCGACGCCGACCCGGATCGCGGTTGGCAGCGGGTGCATCGCTCGGCGCGCAGCATCGCGTCCCTGTTGATGGACCAACGGGTCGCCGCAGGGGTGGGCAACATCTATCGGGCCGAGGTGCTGTTCCGGGCGCGGTTGCATCCGGAGACGCCCGGCAACGAACTGTCGCCGCGGAAGTGGCGTGGACTTTGGGCCGACCTGGTGGAACTGATGCCGTTCGGTGTGCGCGACGGGCGCATCGACACAGTGCGCGACGAACACTCCCCGGAGGCCACCGGACGCGAACCGCGGGTCGATCGGCACGGTGGCGAGGTGTACGTCTATCGGCGCGCCGGGCTTCCGTGCCTGGTTTGTGGGCGCGCCGTCAGCGTCCGGGAGTTCGAGGGCCGCAATCTGTACTGGTGCGGAAAATGCCAACGGCGGCGGTGATGGCTTGGGGCGAAGCTGAGGTTCGGCTCGCTGCGGATGGGACGAGCGCGAGGCTGTTCGCGAACGGTGACTTGGTGGTCGAGGTGGGTTGGGTGGACGCGGTCGGCGCCGATCCCGAGCTGGAGCTTGCCGACGAGGTCGAGCACACCCTGCAGATCCCCGGCGGGCGGCTGTTGCAGCGGCAGAGCGTTGCGGACGCGTGGCGTTCGCGCTGGGTGCTGCTGCCGGCCAGCGATGTGGCGTTGACGGCGACGCCGCCGCGCGTCCGGGTGCGACCGGGGCCGGAGTACACGCTGTGGAGTTGGGGCAGCGGGGTGACCGCGCTGCTGGCGGTGAGCCCGGCGCATGCCGGCGGACCGGTGCTTGGGTTCCGGCTGGAGCAGGGTTACCTGGAGGAGGCCGGCGATCCGGAGTGGAGCAGTGCGACCGCCGAGTACCTGGTGGCGCCGCGGGGGAGCGAGCTGAGTTCTGGGCAGCGGCTGGTGACGTCGTTGCGGGCGAACTGGTTCGACCACTTGGACGATCTGGCCGCGAAGCTCCCACCGTGGCTGAACGACACCCAGCTCGACTTCGAAGAGGAGTGGTGGGGCGACCTGGCCGACTTCGGCGTGACCGGGCCGGACGACGTCCAGATCGCGTACGCCGAGGGCATGGTGGTGATCGCCGGAGAGGGCGGACGGCGCGCGATCGACGTCCAGACGCCGCGCGGCTTGAGCCGGGTGCCAGTGGAGTGGGTGCCGAGCGTGCAGGACGTGTTGCATGCCGTCGCGAAGACGAAGCTGAGCCTCAGCCGTCCGCTGAGCGCGGCAGAGGCGTTCTGCGTGCAGCTCGCGGCTGACCAGCACCTGTTGCGGCTGACCGACGCGCACGAAGACCTGCTCGACCAGGTGGACTGGGCCGCGGAGGATTCGGTGATCGGAGCTGCGTTTGCGCTGCTGCGCGGTCGGAAGCTCGGCGAGGCTGCGTTGGTGTCGGACGCGCTGCGGCTGCTGGCTCGGCTGCCGGTTGGGGTCGGCTACGGCCGGACGGTGATGGCTGGCTGGCTCGCGTCCATTTCGTTGGGGCTGGACGCGCGGGAGCGCTGCTTGGAGCTGCTGGGACGCAGCGCGGTCGGTCGGACGGCTTCGCTGGAGAGTTCGCTGCTGCACTATCGGAACGCCGAGTTCGGGGCAGCCGAACTGGACGGGGTGGCGAACCGTCTGGGCGGGACGCTTCCCGGCGAGGCGCCGCTGCTGACCTGGACCGAACAGGCCGAACTGGTTGGCCTCCTGGAACTCTGTCCGCCGGAGTGGCCCGGCGCGGCGCGATATTCGCTGGTGGCCGAGAAGGCCCGCGGACAGGTGCTGTGCGGCTATTACGACGAGCGCATCACCGACGCCGAGCCCCTGGCGATGCTGTTGCTCAGCCCCGAACTGCGTGCCGGCGGCTGAGCGACGTCCCTGAGCCCCGTTCCACCGTCATCCCGGCGGAGGCCGGGATCTCTCAGCGCGATCGGGGATCTGTGCTGAGGCCTGTGGGTTGGTCGGGTCATTCGACTGGTCGAGCTAGAGAGCGGACGGAGTCGCTTGCGACTCCGCCGCGAGGAGTCTTGACGAGGGCCGCGCCAGCGGGCCACGGATCAGTCGAGACCCCTCGCGCCCTTCGAACCCGGCGCGATCCGCGTCCGATCGAGCCCGAAAACGCGGCGTGCCGCGATTACGGCCCCACAGCGGACGCGTTTCGTCCCGCTGAGCAGAGAAGCGCACGCGAGTTGGCCTGCCCCGTCCGACAGACGTAGAGTTGCGGGCGGTCAACGGGGCGTAGCGTAGTGGCTAGCGCGCCTGCTTTGGGAGCAGGAGACCGCAGGTTCGAGTCCTGTCGCCCCGACCACAATATGGCTGTGACTAGGCATTATACTACGAGAAGACAACAGGCCGAAGACCTGTCGCCCCGCATCACATCATCGTTATGGCTAGGGGTGTTGGCGGAAATCGCCGCTAGAGGGGTCCAGTTTCGTGGTCAGGGGTGGTCAGACGAAGCCCCAAATTAGCCCCAGATTTCCGTTCTTGGGGCAAGCGAAACCCCTTGTCACAGGATGTCGTGATGTGAGGCCCTCCGGGTGTGGCGGGGGACCTCTGGGGTCCCCCTTCCATGCTGCACGTGTGATGCCTCCCAGAACCTCGATGCTGGTCAGGTGTGCGGCCACGTTGGGGCTGGACCCCACCACGCTCGCGTGCGATCGCACGGCCATCCGCTGTCTGCGCGGGGATCCAGCGGATCGCCAGCGGTACTGACGTGGGGATCCACATCGGTGGGCGTGAACTCGGGGTCTTGCTGATGGTCGTGAGCTCACCCACATTCCGACGGTCGTGACCTCCCGCTCGTGGCTCCATGGGCGGACGCCCCACGTCGGTGGAGGGGGCCGTGATCACACAGCCACCATGTGCCTGTGTATTGGCGCCATAATGGCTCCATGCCGAACATTCAGATCAAGGACGTGCCCGAGGACACGCATGCGGTCCTGCGGCAGCGGGCGAGCGCGGCGCACCAGTCGTTGCAGGAGTACCTGCGGTCCAGGCTGATCGCTGAGGCGGCCCAACCAACCGTGGACGAGGTGCTCGCCCGTGCGGGCGGCCGGGCCGGCGGATCGCTGTCGCTGGCTGACGCGGTGAGCGCCTTGCGGTTGGACCGTGCTCGTCATTGACGCCGGCGTCCTGGCCGTCGCCTTGCTCGACGACGGCCCCGACGGTGACGCGGCGCGGAATCGGCTGCGCGGGGAAAGACTCGCCGCGCCGGCACTGATCGATCTCGAGGTGGCCTCGGTGTGGCGAGGGCTGGCCCGCGGGGGCCACCTGGACCCGCGTCGAGTCGGGTCCGCTCTGGATGATCTTCGGGAACTGCCGCTCCAGCGCGTGGGTCATGCCCCGCTGCTGGCGCGCTGTTGGGAGTTGGGGAACAACCTCACGATCTACGACGCCGCCTACGTCGCTCTCGCCGAAGCACTGCAGGTGACCCTGCTCACGGGGGATCGCCGCCTCGCCAGAGCCACCGGGCCACAGTGCGCCATCGAGGTCATCACGACCGATCGCTGAACCGCCCTCGCCCCCGGCCAGCGCGGTCGATCCCGCCGATGGTCCTGAGCTCACCCACACGCCGGGAGTCGATCGTTCAAGATCGCACACCCGGGGGGGCTCACGTTTTCGAGGTGTGGGCGTTCTTGTTTGGGGGTCGACCTGCCAGGAACGCCTGATGCGTGGTCACTCCATCCGGATCGAGCGCAGTGCCCATGACGTGCCGCCGACGGTGGCGACCAGGGCCATGAGGGACCCGGCGAGCACGAACCAGCCCAGCAGGAACGGCAGTCCGGGGACGGTCCCGATGCCGGTGGCGGCGAAGTTCTGCGCGAGGCGTCCCCACGCGACAGCAATGACCGCGGCACCCAGACCGAACCCGATGGCGAGAACGGCGACGGTCTCGATCAGGGTGGAACGGTGGATCAGCCCCTGGGTGGCGCCGGCCCGCCGCGACAGGGCGAACTCGGCCTGACGCTCGCGTAGCGACGTCAGCAGCGACACCCCGATGGCCAGCACGGCGAGCAGGCACGAGCCGCCGATGGCGACCAGCAGGCTGGTGGTGACCTGCCGGTTGCCGTCGTCGGTCATGCCCTGCGTCCAGAAGGCGGCGTCCTGGACGTGGGCGCCGGGCAGTGCTTGCCCCACGGCGTCCATGACCTTGGCCTTGTCGGCGTCGGGCTCGAGGCGGATGAACCAGGTCCGGTACTCGGCGTGCCCGCCCTGCAGGTCGAAGGTGGCGGCGTCCACGAGGTACTCGCGCAGGGCAACACCTCCGTCGATCACGGTGACCACCTCGATCTCGACGGGGCTCCCGTCCGGGCCCGTGAGTGTGGTGCGTTCGCCCAATTCGTGGGCTGATCCCGACACGGCGACCCTGGTGCCGGTCACCTGGTCCAGGGGTGCCCCCGTGACCTGCAGGTTCTGGACCTGGGCCAGCGCCGCCAGGTCGGTGGCCCCCAACTGGACGCCGCCCGCGATGGGCACGTTCGGGTCGGCGGGCGCGAACCAGTCCGCGCGCGTGATCGCCACCGGAGCAGCCGCGGCGACGCCGGGCAGTCCGCTGAGGGCGTCGAGGTCCAGGGCGGCCGGGCCTGGCCCGTGCTCCGCGATGATGTCGGCGCTCAGGGCGCGCCCCATCATCGTGGTGCCCGCGTCGCCCAGCCCCAGAAACGTGGTGAAGAAGATGCCGGGCACCGCCAACAACAGCAGCGCAGGGTTGGCCAGGGACGCCGTCCGCGCGCGATCCCAGCCGGCGTGCTCCTGGGCGAGGACACCCGCGCCGGGGCTGACCCTGCCCACCAGCGAACACACCACGTGCGCGATCGGGCTGACGACGATCGGCGCCAACTGCACGAGGGCGACAAGCGCCAGCACGCCCTGACCCAGCGCAGCCCAGACGAACGTGTCGGGCGGCAGGTCGGCGGGAAGCAGGAACATCGCCACCGCGGCCACGGCGGCGCCGGCGCCCAGGGCCCAGCGGGCCGGGCTCATCGGCTTGGCCGACTGTGTGGCCCCCGACAGCGCCTCGACCGGCTGCACCCTGCTGATCCGCCGGGCGGGACCGCTCGCCCCCAGCATCGTCACGAGCGTGGTGAGCACGACCCCGTAGGCGACGGTCTCGGGGTGGAAGAACACGGTGAATCCCTCGGGCAAGCCGTAGGTACCGCCGAACAGCGCGACGTAGGCCCGCCCGATCGGCACGCCGAACGCGCTGCCGACCAGTCCCGCGAGCAACCCCAGCAGCAGGCTCTCGCGCCGGATGATCGAGCGCACCTGACCCCGCGACGCACCCGACAGGCGCAGCAGGGCCAACTCGCGGCGGCGTCCCTGCACCACGAACGCCATCGTCGACGAGACCAGGATCACCGACACCAGCACCGCGACGAAGGCCGTCATTCCACCGAGCATCGCCATCATCAACGCGGCACCATCAACCCGGGACGCCTCGTAGGCGTCGAGGCCAGTCCTGACAACGCCGTCCATCTTGTTGGCCGCCGCCAACAGGCTCATCGAGCCCGTGACAAGGGCCGAGGCGAGCACCGCCGACGCGAACGCGCCGAGGTAGCCCCACTTGTGCTCGCGCAGCAGGGCCGTGGACAGCCCGCCCATCAGGCCGCACGCTCCTGCTCCAGCTCGGCGATGCGGACGCCGATGGTGGCCGCATCCTGCCCGGCCATCTCCTCCACGATCTGCCCGTCGGACAGGAACAGCACCCGGTCGGCCTTGCTCGCGACGTTCGGGTCGTGCGTCACCATCAACACCGACGCCCCCGCCCTGGCCAGATCGGTGAACTGGCGCAACACCGCCGCGCCCGACACCGAATCGAGCGCGCCCGTGGGCTCATCGGCGAACACCACAGTCGGCGCCTGCAACAAGGTGCGGGCGATCGCGACCCGCTGCTGCTCGCCACCCGAGAGCTGCTCGGGGCGGTGGTCGGCGCGCTCGCGCAGACCAACCCGACCCAGGGCGTCCAGAACGTCCTCGCGGGGCGGGCGCCTGCCCCCGAAAAGGTGGGGAAGAGACGCATTCTGGGCGGCCGTCAGCGCCGGAATCAGGTTGTACTGCTGGAACACGAACCCCAACCGCGTGCGACGCAGGTCGGTGAGAACACGGTCCGAAGCGGTGCCGATGTCGACACCGTCGAGAGTGACCCGCCCCGACGTCGGACGCAGCAGGCCCGCGCAGCAGTTCAGGAACGTCGACTTGCCCGAACCCGAAGGGCCCATCAGCGCAACCCACTCGCCGCGGCGCAGCCACATCGACAATCCGCGCAGCACGGGCACATCACCGGCCCCCGAGGTGTAGGTCTTGGTCAGGTTCTCCACGACAAGTGCGTGGCGCGATTCGGTGCCGGGGGGCTGGGGCGTCATGGGGGGCTTCCGCTCTGCTCGGGACACGTCATCATAGGAAGCCCGACGGCTGACCTCTCCAGCATCTCACCGACACCACCCGACGCCTCGACCAGCGGGCCGACGTGCAATCCGATGCCCACGAGTGGGTCAAGGCGCCGTCGAGTTCGCCTATGACCAGCCACCTCCAGCGATGGCGCTGGTTGCGGCTCTGGTGACCGTGGCCGGGTGGGTAGCGCTTGCCGTGGGGGCGGGCCGAGCCTCGATCACTGGCTTCGTCTGGTCCGCGGCGGTGGCGTGGCTTCTCATCCTCGCCACCCCGGTCGCAGCGATGCTCTTGCTCACTGTGGAGGGTGACTCCGTCTTGCCGTGGCAGAGCGCAATGATCCTCCCCATCCTGTTCGCGGGCCGGTCCCTGCATCCGCTCGCCTACTTCGTTCCACTCGCCGACCCCGAGTACCGGACCGTGGTCGTCGCGGGCGCCATGCTCCTTGTGAGCATTGGCAGCTACTTCCTCACCCGCGCCGTATCGAGGCGGACGAGCACCGAATAGGCCGAACAGGTCTGACTCACAGACGCACGCTTCCGTGACCGGGTCGGCCGTTGCGTCCGTTGGTGCAACCGATCGAGCGGATCGCTCGGAGGCGCGGCCACGAGGTCCGGCGGCCACTTGTCCGGCTGCGCCTAGAGTCGTGAGTGGGCAGGCTCAATACCCACGAGCACCATCGAGGAAGGCCCATGATCCACACGACGCGCTGGGTTCAAGACCGTCGGACCGCGGTGATGGTTGCGGTTTTGGGCACCGTGTCCGTCGTCGCCTACGGATTGCTCGCCGCCGTCCAGATCATGGTGCTGAATCCGCTGGCGGCCGTGCCAGATGTCGGTCTCGGCCAGATCCGCGCCGACATGGACGCAGCCGGGGAGACCCTGGGGGCGTGGTGGGTGCTCATGGCAGTCGGTCCCGCCCTCGTCATCGCCCTGCTTGTTCGGGTAGGCAAGCGTCCGGAACTCCAGCCACGGATGGTCGCCTCCCGGTATCTCATTCTGCTGGCGCTCGGGACACCGGCCTACTTCATCGCCAGCTTCGGCCCGGGGATGGCACTGGCCGACACGTACGGCATCGGGGGAGCGGATGCCTCCCCGTGGGCAGTTCCCCTGCACGTGACGAGCATGCTCGCAGTCATCGCCCTCGCCGGACTTGCGGCGTGGAACCGTTCCCGCGTCTCTCGGCTCCACCGATGAGAGGCCGGGACGCAGATCCATCACGACATCCCCCTTTGCCGCGAGCCGCGCGGATGCCAACGAACGGGCATCCGACGGCGACTTCAGGCGGTCTCGGTCAACTCCGCGACGCCCCCGGTGGTCGTACGGCGTCCTTCATGTTTCCCGCCTGGTCGATCCTGGGCTCGATGATTCCTGCAGGCAGGTCGAGTGCGTCCACAGCGCAGTCGCGGCACTGCACGCCGCGCGTTTGGTAGAGCCTGCAGGGCGTGTCCACGCGCCGGAAGGCCGGCCCGACTCGGTCTCTAGATGAGGGCGTCGCGGATTGTCATGGCCGCGGATACCCGGTTGTCGACCTGCAGCTTGGTGAAGATGCTGCTCAGGTGCGCTTTGACGGAGGCGAGGCTGAGGTTGAGTCTGCTGCCGATCTGTCCGTTGGTGAGGCCTTGGGCACCGAGAAACGTATGGCAGGACAAGCTCGGCATCGAGTACACCTTCGATCGCGAGCTCATCGCACTTCCCCCGGAAGCCAAGGGGTCGTAGCCCAGGGAGCCGGGCCAGCTGGCACCGCACGGGTCTGCAACTGTAGCGGAATAAGATACAATCGCAGGGTGGAGAGGCGTGTGGTGGTGGAGTTGGTGGCCGGGATTGCGGCGGGGCAGTGGGGGATGTTCACCACGGCCCAGGCTGCTGCGGTGGGGGTGTCCCGGTTGGAGGTGGCCCGGCTGGTCGAGGCGGGTCTGGTTCGGCGAATCCGGCAGGGAGTGCACGTAATGCCCGGCGTGCCGTCGGACGCGTTCGAGGAGGTGCGCGCCGAGTGGCTGGCCACCGATCCGACCCGGACGGCGGGGGAGCGGCGTGGCGACGCCGACCCGGTGGTGGTCTCGGACGAGACCGCAGCCGCGATCCACGGGATCGGGGACCTGTCCGCCGGCGGGGTGCACCTGACGGCGTCCCGACGGCTGCAAACCCGGCAGGCCTGGGTGTCGGTCCACCAGCGGACGCTGACGGCCAAGGAGTACCAGTGGATCGACGGGCTGCCGGTCACCACCCCCAGGCGGACCCTCGAAGACCTGGCCTCCTCGGGCCGGTGGGAGCACAGCCAGTTGCGCGACCTGGCGATGGATGCGATCGGCCGAGGGCTGATCTCGCGCGTCGAGGTGGCCCGGTCGCCGGTCCTGGTCCGGGTGCTGCCCGAACTGGCGCCACCGGTGAGCCATGCCGGTCTCCGGCAACGGTTGGCCAACGACGCCCGTGAGCGCGGCGCGGACCCGCGCAGCACGTACAACACGTTCTTCCGGATGTTGTTCCTGGCCGGGTTGGCCGGCCACGACTCGTGGGTGCTGAAGGGTGGCACCAACTTGTTGTGCCGGCTGACGCACCCGCGGAGCACCCTGGACCTCGACCTGTTCCGGCAGGGAGACCACAGCCCCACGTTCACCGCCGGCGTCCTGCACGAGCGGATGGACGGCCATACCGCTGGCAGGTACACGTTCCGGGTGGGGGATCCGACGCTGGGGGACGGCGAGGACATCGAGGTGGCCCGGGTGAAGGTGACGGTGTTCGATGGCACGACCGCCGTCGAGTCCTTCAACATCGACCTCTCGGGTGACATCGTCCTCAACGCGGAGCCGGACCAGGTCGAGGTACCGCGCGGGGACTTCGCGGTGTTGCCCGGCTACCCGGCGACTTTCCCGGCGCGCTTGTACCCGGTCGAGAACCAGATGGCTGACAAGCTGTGCGCCCTCTACACCCGCTATGGAAGCGGCCCGTCGACCCGGTACCGCGACCTGTATGACCTGGCCATGATCGTCGACCAACTTCCGTTCGACCGGGCGACTCTCACCGCAGCCATCGGCGTCCAGCAGCGGGTGCGTCGGATGACCGTGCCGGCCACCCTGGGCGAGCCGGCACCGGGATGGGCGGCCGCCTACGACAAGCAGCTCCGCCGGACGCCCGGGGCGCGGCCGCCGTTCACGAGCTACGACGCCGCGATGGCCGTGGTGCGGGACGCCTTGACGCCGGCCCTTCCTGGCGGCGACGCCGCCGTTTCTCTTGGTTGACCCCCGGGTTCCGGGGAGCCTGGTCCGGGATCGATGAGTGTCACGTGTGAGTCAAGGACGTGACGTCCACCACGATGGATGGCGTCCACCGGAGAGGCTGACTGCCCGTTATGGGGGGTTGTAGGTTCGCCACCCGTCGAACGGAGGACGTCATGAACGCCGAACCCGGCCTCCTCGTCGCCGGAACGGAGTTGTGGCGTGTCGGTGGGCGGGCTGGCGTGCCGCTGTCAGGTCGAAATTGGGGCGACAGGTTGATGATGTTGAACTCAGCCCCCCTTGGTTGCCCTTCGGCGGGCACCGATGTTATGTTCCTCTGTAGCGGTACATAGAGACATAAAGGGGGTCTCCTGATGGTCGTGATCGTCGTGATGGTGCTGGTGCTGGCTGCTGTGCCGTTGGCCAGCGCCCCGCCGACCTCTCGGATGGTGGCGTGGCTGACGGCTGGGGGGCAGGAGGTGTCGGAGCCCACGCTGGTGGCCGCGCGGGCCGCGGGGCAACGGATTGGTGCGGTGAGCGGGGTTGTGGCGGCGGTGCTGGCCGTGGTGCTGTTCGTGGCCGACGTCGACTTCTACCTTGCTCTGATCGGGTACGCGCTGGCGGCCGTCGTTGGCGCCGCGGCTCCCCTGGGCGGTGGCCCGCGCCGACGGGCGGAGTTGACCACGGCGCGCAGGTCAGGACCGGCCCGCCTGGTGGGGCTGGGGGTGGGGTTGGCGGCTGTGACGTCGGGTTCGGCGCTGGCCTTGGGTGTCCAGTTGGCGCGGGCGAGCGGCGACCGGTACGGAGTCGTGCTCACGTCCTCGTTCGGGATGCCGTCGGTCGATCTGCGGCACCTGGTCATCGTGGGCTCCGTGTCGGGTGTGGTGCTGGTGGTGTCCTTGCTCGCGTTGGTGTTCGTGGGGCGACGGCAGACCGCAGCAGGCGCGGCCCCAGCCACGGATGTCATGATCCGCCGGTGGTGCGCGCACCGGGTCCAGTGGGGGTTGGTGGGAGCGCAACTCATGCTAATCGGGGCCCTCGCCCCAGCCGTCCAGGTGTTGTCGCTACGAAGTGAAGGGTCTTACGGCCTCGTCGGCGACCAGGGTCTGGCCGCGGCGGGGTCGGCGGTCGGGGTGGCCCTGCTCGCTGCCGGGGTGGTCGCTGCGGCCGTGGCCGTCCTGGTGCCGGTGTGGGTCGGCCCGCGACACCGCATGCGCCTGACGGCGCCTCGTGTCGTGGCCGGCGTGGGCGGGAGGTGATGGTCGTGGAGTTGGAGGTCGACGTCACCAGCCCCACCCCGCACTACGAGCAGATCCGCGGCCAGATCGAACGGTTCGTGTTGACCGGCGCGCTCGAGCCGGGCATGCGACTGCCCCCGATCCGGCAGTTGGCCAGCCACCTTGGACTGTCCAACGGGGTCGTCGCCCGCGCCTACCACGAGTTGGAGCGTGAGGGGGTGGTCACCACGGGAGGCAAGCGCGGCACGATCGTTGCGCCGATCATCGACAGGTCGGGCGCCGATGATCCGCGCCGGGGCCGCGTCCTGGCTGATGCGGCAGCCCAGTACGCCAGCGTGGCCCACGCGCTCGGCTTCGACCTGGAGAAGGCAGTGCTCGCCCTCCGCGGTGCGATGTCCGTGCCCGCCACGCCGTTTGCTGGCTCCTGAGATTCCCTGACGCATGCGGCCACCTCCTGGCGTGCCTGGAGCCGGTCATCTACGCGGCCCAGCCACGGATGGTCGCCTCTTGGTGCCTGGTTCTGCTGGCGCTCGGGACACCGGCCCACTTCGTCGAGCTTCGGTCGGGGATGGCACTGGCCGACACGTACGGCATCGGGGGAGCCGATGCCTCTCCGTGGGCAGTTCCCCTGCACGTGACGAGCGTGCTCGCTGTCATCGCCCTCGTCGGACTGGCGCGTGGAACCGCGTCCGCGACTCGCAGCGCCACCGGTGAGAGGTCGGGACGCAGGTCCATCACGACATCCGACATGCCGCCGGGCGACTGGTTCTCAATGGCGCTGATGGTGTTGGCTGGCCGAGGATAGCTCGGGAGGTGATCAATGTGCCGGTGGTGGATTCCGACGACGATTCGGTGTGGCGATGGGTGCTGCAGCACTATCGCTTCGACCCGCAACGGAGGCAGCGGCGCAATGTGACCGTGGCTGCTTACGACAATGCGGCCGAGTGGGAGGCGGCGTTGTCGGCGCACGATAGACGGATCCGAGTCGAGATCGACGCCGGCAACCGTGACCCACGTGAGCGTGTCAGTGGTGTGGCCTGGCCTCCGGGATATCACGCTGAGCAGGCCCGGGGACGTCTGGTGAGGGATGCCATCGGGCACGGTGTCGACCCGCGGCCTTTACTGGAGGACGGACCGCTGCCCTCGAATGTGGTCGTTTTCGGATGGGACGCCGACGGCCAGCACTGGTCTGCCGGAGGGGGCGAGCCCCCGACTCCGCCAACTGGCTGACCTCTGTCTGAGCGACGCACGGACGAACGCGCACATCTGCCGCCGGGCGGCTGGTCCTTACTGGCGCTGATGGTGTTGGCTGGGTGTGGTAGCTCGGAGGTGATCAATGTGCCGGTGGTGGATCCCGACGACGATTCGGTGTGGCGATGGGCTGCAGCACTATCGCTTCGACCCGCAACGGAGGCAGCGGCGCAATGTGACCGTGGCTGCTTACGACAATGCGGCCGAGTTCGAGGCAGCGGTGGCGGCGCAGGGTGAACGGATTCGAGTCGAGATCGATGTTGGCGACCGTGACCCACGTGAGCATGTTGGTGGCGTGATCTGGCCTCCGGGATATCACGCTCAGCAGGCCCGGGGACGTCTGGTGAGGGATGCCGTCGGTCACGGTGTCGACCCGCGGCCTTTGCTGGAGGACGGACAGCTGCCCTCGAATGTGGTCGTTTTCGGACGGGACGCCGACGGCCAGCACTGGTCTGCCGGAGGGGGCGAGCCCCCGACCCCGCCAACTGGCTGACCTCTGAGCGACGCACCGGACGAACGACCTGCCGCTCCTGATGCGGTCCTGCCCATTTGCGCGCCCCCTCGACGACTCATGTGGTCGGGTGGGCACTGCGCGGCCGAAGTTGCTCGGACGAGTGAGCTCCGATCTATGATGCGGTCATGACGGCGGCAAGCGATGGCAGACTTCTTCCGAAGGTCACGCTGGTGCCGATGTCGAACGAACAATTCGACCAGTGGCAAGATCGCTCCGTCCGCTCGTACGCTGACGATCTTGCCAAGGCAACGGGATTGCTCCTCGAGGCAGCGCTGAGCAGAGCTCGGGATCAATTCGCGGCACTACTCCCGGCAGGCATCGGTACCGAAAAGACATGGATCCGACTGATTGTCGATGAGGCCGGTCTCCGGGTTGGCGACCTGTGGGTTGGTCCGGACGGGGAGCGGGCTGGAGTCGCGTTTGTCTATGACATTGAGATCTTGCAGGAGCGCCGGGGCCAGGGGTTTGGCAGGGCAGCGATGATTGCGGTTGAGTCCTTGGTCAAGGAGGCGGGCGTGACCGAGATCATGCTTAATGTCTTCGGATTCAACGAGCCTGCTCGTCGCCTCTACGCCTCACTCGGATACCGCGTCGTCGCGACTACGATGACAAAGACGATCGACTCGGTCGACTACATAGGTGGACGTAGTGCGCCTGACTAAACAGGACCGCTCATGCCGCAGGGTGCGCGAGGGTAGCCTGTCGTCCGGTACCCGAAGCGCAGACCCGCTGTGCCGCTCCTCGCGTGGCCATGGCCAGCCGCCACGAGGGCACGCCCCAAAGCCAGGCCAGCTCGACAGGGCCGTGGCTCGCCGTCGCCACCATCGTCGCGTCCAGCCCGCGAGTCTACGGAGCGGTCACCTCCATTCCGCATAGCCTCGGGGCTACTGATTCGAGCCCGATTTCGCACCGGGCGATGCTGGCGCATCGGAGGTGGCCATGGGTGATCGAGACGAGGTGCTACGACGTCAGTCGACGCGCACGAAGTTCAAGAACAGCGACATGGACTTCGCGCTCAACTGGACACTCGGCGTCAGCCAGGTCATCGGCATGGGTCCTGGCGAGGTACTCGCCACAATCTCGACAGTCAGGGACGGTGATCCGGGAAGCTGGCGCGATTCGTTCTCCCGGCAGGGTGAGTACCTGTCTCATCGCGCGAACGTCTTCGAACGCGAAGGCAATGTCCGGGCCGCCGGACACTCCGCATTCGGAGCCGCCTACGCACGACGCTTCGCACTCCATTTTGAAGACCCCTGCACCCAGGCGTGGGACACCAAGGTCGCTGAGATGGAACAGGAATTCGCGCGAGCGGCCGCCTTCTGGGGTGTTCCCATCCGTTCTATCAAGGTTCCGTTCGAGCGCGGAGTGCTCCCCGGGTACTACCTGGAGGTCGATGCCTCGCCGAGGCCGACCGTGCTGATGATCGGCGGTGGAGACACCTTCCGGGAGGACCTCTTCTACTACGGCGGTTATCCCGGGTGGCAGCGCGGCTACAACATGCTGATGGTGGATCTGCCCGGCCAGGGCGCGACACCCGCCACCGGGTTCACGTTTCGGCACGATTCGTCAACCGCCATCCGCGCGTGCATCGACTGGCTGGAGCGACACGCGACCTCACCGGATCCGCGCATCGCGGCGTACGGGCTGAGCGGCGGCGGCTACTTCACGGCGCAAGCCGTCGCCGC
>Ga0116181_1002694_pt1 | contig 14275 bp, 9 predicted proteins | sample AD_UKC075_MetaG_FD_89752 | JGI IMG/M metagenome (GOLD analysis project Ga0116181, IMG submission 89752) | Active sludge microbial communities of municipal wastewater-treating anaerobic digesters from USA - AD_UKC075_MetaG | ecosystem: Engineered > Bioreactor > Anaerobic > Digestate | place: USA...
GAACGGAAAACGGTTTTGGTGTTGGTGAATTTTCAGACCTTAAAAATTTAGCGGATTGGGCAAAAAAAACCAACCTTTCCATTTTACAGATTTTACCAATTAATGACACGACTGCAAATTACACTTGGACGGATTCTTATCCTTATGCGGCGATTTCGGTTTACGCGCTTCATCCACAATATCTGTCCATCGAAAACCTTGATTATGCTTTACCGAAAGATTTAGTTAAAGAATTTAAGGCTAGAAAAGAAGAGCTGAATTCATTGAATCTCATCGATTACGAACAAATGATTTCAGGAAAATGGAAATATGTGAAAGCTGTTTTCGATGCGAATAAGGACAAAATTTTAAAGGACAGAAACTTCAAAAAATTCATCAAAGACAATGAAGAATGGTTGATTCCTTATGCAGCGTTCTGTGTGCAACGCGACAAATATAAAACGCCCAACTTCAACGATTGGAAAACCCATAAAAAATACATCGCAGGAAAAATCGCTCCATTCTTTACGACAAAAAGTAAAGATTACGAAACCACGATGCTTCATTCCTGGGTTCAATATCAATTGCATTTGCAGTTGAAAGACGCGGTGGATTATATGCACAGTTTAGGAATTTCCGTGAAAGGAGATTTGCCAATTGGGATTTACCGATATTCCGTGGAAGCGTGGACGGAACCTGAACTTTTCGGGATGGATTTTCAAGCAGGAGCACCGCCTGACCAATTCACGGATTTAGGACAAAATTGGGAATTCCCGACCTACAATTGGGAGGCGATGAAAGAGGACGGTTACCGTTGGTGGAAAAATCGTTTCAAAGCTTTGGAGCAATATTTCGATGCGATGCGGATTGACCATATTCTCGGTTTCTTCCGAATTTGGAGAATGCCGATGAGCGCAACACAGGGAATTTTGGGCTATTTTTATCCTGCAGTTCCGGTGAGAATGGAAGAATTTGCAGCGAGAAATATTCCGTTTAATTACGATAGATATTGCAAACCTTATATCAACGACCAAATTCTTTGGGATTATTTTGGGGACGAAAGAGATGCGATTCACAACTTCTTCATGAATAACCACTTCAACGGAACGTACAGTTTCAAAGAGGAATTTGATACGCAAAGAAAACTTCGAAACTATTTTGACGAATATCCACATCCATGGGCGGAAGATAAATTGATTTCGCTTTGTGCAAACGTGCTTTTCTTGCAGGAAGACGCAGGAAACGGCGATTATGTGTATCATCCGAGATTCAACATCAACAAAACCGATTCTTACAAATATCTTGCAGATTGGGAAAAACAGGCGGTTTACGATTTGTACATCGATTATTTCTTCAAAAGACAGGACGGATTATGGTATCAAAAAGCCATGGAGAAACTTCCTGTAATTTTGAATTCTACCGATATGTTGATTTGCGGCGAAGATTTAGGGCTCGTTCCGGATTGCGTTCCGCAAGTCATGGACAGATTGGCGATTACTGCATTGAAAGTTCAGAGAATGCCGTCGGAAAACATTTTATGGTACAACCCGAAAAACGCAGGTTATCTGAATGTGGTTACCGCAAGTTCGCACGACAGTTCAACGCTTCGTCAATGGTGGCATGAAGATCGAAATTTCACGCAGAAATTCTTCAATGAGCAACTCGGTCAATACGGAACTGCACCGTGGAACTTGGAACCCGAATTGGCTGAAATCATCATGAAACAGCATCTTTACAACGAATCGATGCTCGCGATTTTCCCGCTTCAGGAATTTTTGGCAACGGATTATGAGTTGACGAATCCAAATATGGATGACGAAAGAATCAACCAACCTGCAGTTTTCCCGCATTATTGGAGATACAGAATGCATTTGAAGTTGGAAGATTTGGCAACGAAAGAAGATTTCAACAACAAAATTGCTTCCTGGATTTCGGATTCGAATAGAGTTTAATTTTTTAGCCACATAGTCACATAGATTTTATGTTTAAATTAAGATAGTATACAGCGTTTTTCTATTTTAAATTGAAGCTTCTTGCACAAATGCTGTATTCTATGTGCCTATGTGGCAAATAAAAATAGCAGATTAAATTTTAAAATATTTTAAAAAAATTCAAATTATTTGGTTGATTTTTTTTCTTTTTTTGATATCTGATTATCAATCTATTAAATAAATTTTCAAGGAAGTTAGAGCTTTAGTTTTAACTTCCTTTTTTTATTTGAATCAAAGAGATAGAGTTTTAATGTAAATCCTTTATTGAAAGGCGATTCGAGGAATTTTTAAGTAAAATTTGGCACGCTTTTCTAATCATTTAAACTGAACTTTTAAAAAGATTTAAATAAAATGAAATCGCTGTCAAAAGTTTTGTTAAATCAAACACATTAAATGGCGATTGCATGATGCAAATAAAAATACAGGCAACTAATTATGAAAAAAATACTTTTGGGACTTTCGGTGTTTTTTGCGACATTGATTTCCGCACAGAATTATCCGGATTATTATCCGAACAGCAACAATAATAACGGTGGTTATTATAGTGATTATGATGATGAATATTATTTTCCTGACGATTATTATTACCAATATCCGTCTGATTATTATACCAACGACTATTATCAAAGTTACTACAATGATTATCAGAGAAGTATCTACGATATCAATTGGAACAGATTCTTCAGGACATATCGACTTTCACCGTGGCAAATCGATCAAATCATGATGTTGAATGATATGTTTCCAACATTTGCAGCGTGGGATAATTATTACCGATACAATCCGGACCGTTGGTATTACGACAGATTCTATGCATTGGAGAGAATTTTAGGACCGAGAATCTTCATCGTTTTCCAAAATAATTATTGCCGAGGCTACAATCCGGTGGTGTATTATCAAAATTACAGAAGACAGCGTTATGCGACCAATATTTACGTTGTTCCAAGATACAGAAACATTAATGTAAACCGTTATAGAATTGGCAGAAAGGAATATCATCAAAACAATCCTAGACAGAATTTTGGATTCAGAGACAATATCAGGAATGGTGGAAATGGAACCTTTAATAACAGCAATACACCAAGAACAGGAGTTTTTCGAGATAATGGAAATCTAAATCAAGGTGGAACAAGGAGTGGCGGTTTCAGAGATGGTTCCAACCAAAATAGTACAGGAAGCGATTCTTCACCAAGAATTAATAATGGCGGTACAAGAAGCGGCGGTTTCAGAGGAGAATCAACTGTACCTCAAAGCAATGGTGGTTTTAGAAACAATGATTCAGGAACGAGAGAAAATTCCATCAAAAATTCAGCTCCTGAAAGAAAAATAGAAAACAATTCCGGCGGACAAAGAAATTCAAGTCCCGGATTCAGAACACAGGAAAACTCTACAAGAACTCCTGGAATGCGATTGACTTCGCAATAATTTTAGTTTTTTTAATGTTAATAATGATGGAGAGCAGTTTCAGTGATGGAACTGCTCTTTTTCAATTCAGGTAACAACCCAATTTGGCACAAAAATGGAAACCACCATATTACCAAATTAAAAAAATTATCAAAATGAAAAAGTTAATCACATTCTTAAGCTTAGGTTTTTTCACCTTCGGATATTCGCAATCAGATTATTATAACGATTATCAAAACAGTATCAATTCAATCAATTGGACGGATGTTGTAACATCGCTTTTATTGTCGCCTTCGCAGCAAAATCAGTTGATGGCGCTCAATAATCAATATCCTGATTACAATTCATGGAACAGAGTTTATGGCAACAATCCCGATCGATGGAGAACCGACCGTTATAATTCCATGGCGCAAATCATGGGAAATGAAAAATATGTAAAGTTTAAAAATAAATATTACAAAGGTCAAAATCCTGTAGCAGTTTACAACAGAAACAAAAACAACTACAAGAAATATCAGAATAAAAAGTACAAAAACATCAAAAAAGCGCAAGCAAACGGTGTAAATTCAAAATCGATGAAGGAGTATGAAAGAAGAAAAAAATTGAACGACGGAAGTCACCTTTACATCAAAGGAAACAACGGAAAGGCGAAAGGAAAAAAATAGAGCTAAATAATTTCGAAAAAGAAGAGCAAATTTGCTCTTCTTTTTTTTATTTCAGTTTTAATTAATCATTAATTCTTATTTAAAGATTTGTGAAACAGCATTTTAAAATTAGTTTTGTAAGATGAAGATTTTATACGCCATCCAAGGAACGGGAAACGGTCATGTTAGTCGGGCTCGGGAAATTATTCCGCACCTAAAAAAACATGGCGAACTTGATTTGTTAATCAGCGGAACTCACGCCGAAGTTGGTTTGGAGGACGAGGTGAAGTATCAATTCAATGGTTTTGGTTTTGTTTTCGGGAATAAAGGCGGTGTTGATTTCAAAGAAACCTGGAACAGGTTTCACTCTACGCAATTTATTAAAGACGTAAAAAATCTTCCGGTAAAAGATTATGATTTGATTATCAATGATTTCGAGCCGGTTACAGCGTGGTCTTGTAAATTGAAAGGTAAGAAATCGGTCGCAATGAGTCATCAATCAGCTTATCTTTCGCCGAAAACACCTCAATTGGAAGGTTTTCATTGGGGAAAATTCATTATGAATAATTATGCTCCTGCAAAAAATCACGTTGCTTTTCATTTTGAAAGATATGATGATTTTATACACACTCCCGTTATCAGAGGTGAAATCCGCAACTTGAAGACCCAAAATCTTGGACATTACACGGTTTATCTTCCCGCTTATTCCGACGAATTTATTTTAGATAAGGTTAAAAATATTCCCAATTCTAAATGGGAGATTTTTTCGAAACATTCTAAGATACACTATCAAAAATTCAATGCGGAAGTTTTTCCTGTTAATAATCAAAAGTTTCAAAATTCTTTGGCAAATTGTACCGGTTTGTTGACTGGTGGCGGTTTCGAAGGTCCCGCTGAAGCTTTGTTTCTCGGTAAAAAAGTTCTCGCAGTTCCGATGCATCATCAATATGAGCAACAGTGCAACGCTTTGAGTATGGAAAGATTAGGAGTTCCCATCATTTGGAAAGAAAGCGAATTCGACGAAAAACTCAAAAAGTGGGTAGAATCTGATCAACTGATTGAAGTTAATTTTCCAGATGAAACAGCAGAAATTGTGAGGAAAACTATTGAAAAATATAGTTGAACTTTTTCACAACCATTGCTTTGTTTTTCAAAAATAATTGAAACGCCTTTGTTTATCTTAAAAATTGCATTCACAAAATACGCCTTGTTTGACTTTGCGATATCAATTTTTGCATGAAATAAGCTGATTTAAAAAGTAATTAACTTTCTTAAAAATTCCAAGTAGAATTGTTGTAATATCTCAACTCGATACCCGCATCTCGCAACTCATATCCGCTTTAACAAAACTTTATGAATCAAATATTTAACTATTATTGAATTTGTACATCAAAAAGACAAATAACAATACTAACGAAATATTTACAAAATGAAAAAAATTGTTTTAAGCGCAGCGTTCGCAGTTTTCGGAACATTCGCAATGGCACAGCAAGATGGAAAAATGATGCAGAAAGATCCCGCCCAAATGGAACAAAAGAGAGCAGAACATTTGAAAAAAATGCAGGCTGATTTAGGGCTTTCTGATGCGCAGGTTGCTCAAGTAAAAGCATTGCAGGACAAAAGAATGGCTGAAAGAAAAGCTCAAGCGCCACAAATCCAGGCTGAAAGAAAAGCAAAAATGGAACAGTGGAAAGCTAAAAAAGAACAGCACATGGCTGAAATGAAACAAATCTTAACTCCTGAACAATACAAAAAGTGGGAAGCACAAAAACAGGAGCAAATGGATAGAAGAGGCAAAAAAATGCATGATATGCAAATGAGAAAAATGCCAGCAAAATAACAAGTTCATAATTTTTATTTTTAAGTGGGAGCAGAGAATTTTATTTCTCTGCTTTTTTTGTGCTGTCAAAGGAAATTCTTTATATTTGGTAAAAAAGAGAGAAATTATGATCAGTGAAAAAATCGCCACGTTAATCAACGAACAAATTACCAAAGAACAATACGCCGCACAATATTATTTGTCAATGTCTGCCTGGTTTTCCGCCAGGGATTTGGATGGGATTGCCAATTATTTCCGTGTTCAAAGCAAAGAGGAATTGATGCATGCCGACAAAATGTTTGATTACCTGAATGATGTGGGTTCAGAGATCATCATAGGACAAATCGATCAGCCGCCACATGTTTTTGCAGACGCAAAAGACGTTTTCGAGAAAGCTTTGGAACATGAAAAAATCGTCACCCAAAGTATTTTCAATATTTTGAAAAATGCGAATGAAGAAGGTGATTTCGCAACGGTTTCATTTCTGCAATGGTTTGTAAACGAACAAGTGGAGGAGGAAGCGAGTGCATCACAACTCGTTACCAAGATAAAAATGGTTTGTGATAATCCTTCCGCGATGTATCTTTTTGACCAGGAATTGTCTCAAAGGGTTTTTGATCCGAACGCTGTTTAATCATCATCTGTCTAAAATTACATGAAGCAGCTCTACAGATTGTTATTTTCGATTCTGCCACTGTTCGGTTTTGCCCAAAATTACAGTATGGCAGAAATTCCAGAAAACCTTTTGGCCAATGCGAATGCGGTCATTCGTGAAAACACCGAAAATTATGTGTTGAAATCGGTCAATGATATGACGGTTAAGGAAACAAAAGTCATCACGATTTTGAATAAAGCAGGTGAAGATTTTGCCTTGGTCGCGATTCCCTATAATCCTACGACAAAAGTGAGCGACATCAAAGTAGAACTTTTCGATTCCTCCGGAAAATTGATCAAAAAATTTGGAAAAAGCGATTTTTCAGATTATACCAATAACCGAAGTGCCGCTCTTTATGTTGATGACCGGATTTTGGTTTTCAAACCGGTGGCTACAAATTATCCTTATACAGTTAAATATTCTTATGAAACCAATACCTCAAATACAGTTTATCTGAATAACTTTCTACCCTATCGTTCATTTGATGTTGCCCTGCAGAAAAGTGAACTTACAATTACCAACAATTCGGGGATTAAGATCCGAACCAAAATCAGCGATAAACCATTGGCAAAAGTTTCGAGATCTGAAGAAGGAAATGTGTCGAAGTATTCCTATGAAAATATACCTGCCTTAAAAGAGGAAGAACTTTCCCCAAGTATAGATTACCTGCTTCCAAAAGTCGAGTTTTCACCGGAAAAATTTTCACTTGCAGGAAAACAGGGAGATTTAACGGACTGGAATTCTTTCGGAAAATGGTATTACAGCCAACTTATTAATCCGGTTTCAAGTATTACTCCAGAAATTTCGGCGGAAGTTGCCGCTCTAAATTTATCGGGAACAACTTCTGAAAAGGTTAAAGCCCTTTATCAGTACATGCAGAACAAGACGCGATATGTATTAATTGCAATGGGAATTGGTGGATGGCAACCGATGCCGGCATCGGAAGTAAGCAAAAAAGGTTATGGCGATTGTAAAGCTTTGACAAATTATATGCGAACTTTACTTACCGCAGCTGGAATTCCATCTTATTATGCGGTGATTTATGATGACGAGTCTGTAATCAGTTTTGACAAAGATTTCCCAAAACTTTCTGGAAACCACGTGATTTTGATGGTTCCAACCGAGAAAGAGACGATATGGCTGGAAAATACTTCACAAAAAATTGCCTTTAATCATCTTTCTTATTCCTCACACAACCGAAATGTTCTTGCTGTAAAGGAAAACGGAATCGAAATCATCGATACGCCAGTTTACAAACCAGAAGAAAGCAAAGAAAAAATTATGGCAAAAATCAAACTCGCCGAAGATGGCAGTATTGATTCATACGCAAACTTTGTTTTTACTGGCGGTCAATATGATATGAATCTAAAATTTTTCGCCATGAATAATGACGAAATTCAGGAAGCGTTAAAGAATAGACATTACCACTTGAAAATCGATCAACTCAAAATTCAGAATTTGACGAATAATCGAGATGATGCTAAGATTGTTTATGATTTAAACTTTAAGGCGAATGGTTTCTCAAAAAAAATCGGGAATGACCTGTTTTTTCCGGTGATGCCTTACTACAGTGCAGTTACATTTTCGGGAAATGATGAAAGAAAACTTCCCTTTGAAACCGCTTTTCCGTTTCAAGACGACTATGAAATTGAATACAGTATTCCGGAAGGATACAAATTTGCGGAAATTCCCAAATCTTCCGAGATTAACACGGAGTTCGGGAGTTATACCATTAATTACAACCTTAAAGACGGTAAATTATTAGTTCACAGAGTTCTTACCATTAAAAAGGGAATTTATCCCGTTGAAAAGTATAAAGAATACGTCGCCTTCAGAAAAAAGACCGCTGGAAGTGATTACACTAAAGTTTTAATTACCAAATTATGATCAAGAGAAGTTTACTTTTTATTCCTGTTTTTGTTTCCGGAATTTTCTTTGGACAGCACAAATTTCTTAATACACCTAAACTCTCGGAAGAAGATTTGAAGAGCGAAAAATCAACAGCTCAACAAGATGCACCTGCGGAAGTTTTGTACCGATCCATCCACATGCGGATTGATTACAACGGCTATTTATATAAAGATGTGGTTGATCGTGTGAAAATCTACAACAAAGACAACGCCTCCAAATTTTTGAATCAGGAAATACAAACCTATGATAACAACAAGGGAAGTAGAGAAACTTTGAGCAACCTAAAAGCCAACACTTTTAATTATGAAGGTGGCAAAATTGTTGTGACTAAGGTAGAACGCGATCAAAAGTATAAATCAACCGAAGATAAAAATTACAACATCACGAAATTCGCTTTTCCGAACGTTAAAAATGGGTCGGTTGTAGAATACTCTTATTCGGTTCTTACCCCATTCTTAGGCTCTACACCAAGAGTTTTGATCGAAGAGGAAATTCCTGTCCGTTACGTGGAATATGTTTTCGAAACACCAAAACCGCTTGGTTACAGTATTAATTACAAAGGAAGTATTTCGCCAACGCACAGAGAGACGGGTCCTCAAAATATTTATGGCGGCGAATATGAGGTGTACCGCTTTGGTTATGAAAATGTACCCGCTTTCAAGGATGAGAAATATGTTCAGAACAACGAAAATTATAAAACTGGAATCAAGGCAGAACTTAATTCTGCCGTCTTTGACAATCAGCTAAAATCGTACACGCTTACCTGGAACGATGTTCGAAAAAGACTGATGGAAAATGACGATTTCGGTGAGCAACTAAAAAAGCAAAACCTGGTAAAAGAATTGCTGCCAACAGAAATCAAAGCGCTTCCCACAATGGAAAAAGCCGCCGCAATTCTTAAATTCGTTCAAAAAAATTATACATGGAATAAGGAAGACGATGTCTTCACCGACAAAGGAATCAGGAATTTAATCAGTAGCAAAACCGGAAATACTGCAGAAATCAATCTTTTGCTTACCATGCTTTTGAGAAGTGCAGATATCGACGCAGATCCTGTCGTGCTTTCAACAGTAAAAAGAGGTGTACTCCTCTCTTATAGTCCTTCAATAGCGCAGTTGAATTATGTGTTGGCTTCATTTGAAGATGAAGGAAAATTTTATCTTTTGGATGGGACGGTAAAACAAAGCGAAATCAATATGATTGCACCCAAAGCGTTGAATTATTATGGCTTGGTCGTTGGTAAAAAGGAAATGAAGCAAATCAATATCTTCTATCCAGACACAAGTAAAACGCTTCTAACGGTTGATGCTAAAATGAATCCGGATGGAACTTTCGAAGGACACTTTTCGGATCGTGACACCAAACTTTACGCAATGGTTGTTAATGAAAATTATCTTGAAAATAAAGAGGACTATACAAAAACATACAAAGACAAATACAAATTTTCTCTCACCAATTTAAAGCACGGTTTGCAGGAAAACAATGATTTTGAAACCAGTTTCGACTTTACCTCCGACACTTTTGTGGACGTGATTGGTAATAAGTTGGTTTTTAATCCGCTATTGTTCCTTTACTCCCAAAATCACGACTTCAACCAGAAGGAACCACGCAAAGCTCCGCTGGAATTTTACTCCGCTTATGATAAAATTAAGAAAGTAACCATTACTTTACCAGAAGGTTACGTATTTGAAAACGTGCCAAAATCTAAAAAATTCAGAACCGAGGACAGTGCACTGCAATATACGTATCTCGTAACTCAAGCGGGAAATAAACTTACGGTTGAAAGTATTGTAAACGTGGACGATTCGGTTTTCCCGAAAGAATATTACCCAGCTTTTACCCAAATTTTCGACAACATTGCAAAACAGGAAGCGCAAGTTGTAACCGCTGTTAAAAAATAGGTTAAGTGTTGAAGTTTCGTAATTCACATTTCGTACTTCAAATTTCGTGTTTATACATATACAATCTTCGTTTCCACCACTGTTTTACCCAACTTTTCAAGCACCGATTTGTACTCATTGAGTTGCTGTTGGTGCTTTTCTTTTTCCTCTCCTGTCTTGAAATCGATGATTATGGTTCCGTTTTCAGTTTCAATCATTCGGTCGGGACGATAAATTTTGGAGTCACCGTTTTCGGAAATCATGATGTCTTTTTCATTGATAACCAATTGATTTTCAATAAAATATTTGGAGTATTTTTCGTTATTAATGATATTGAAAATCCGGTCGGTGATTTCAATTTTTTCCTCGGAAGTTATTGTTCCTTCTAAAAGGTAGGCTTCCAAAACTTTTTCCACGTCTCTTGCGGAATTGATCTTTGCGAGGATTTCATGGGTGAAGATTCCGATTCTAACTTTTTCAATACGGTTTTGGTAGCTTTTTGAGGGAGTTGCAATTTTAATTGCTTCGGGATTTTTTTCTTTTTCAGGACTAAAATCAATCGGCATCGTTGCAAACTCCGAACTTTTTGAAGGAATCTGCTTTTTCAAATCTTGTTCAGAAACTTCATACAAATCAAACGACGAAACATCTTCTCCCAATTCATTCTTTGGAATTTTTGGTTCAAAAAATTCGTAGATTTCAAGGTGGTTGCTCGTTTTGTTCGGCTTTTGGATGTAGAAAAAAAGTTGTTCTACAGCCCGGGTTGTCGCCACATATTGCAAACAAAAACGGTCAATCAAATTCTGATAAATGTTTTTCTGATTAAAATCTGCCATTTCGGAATCGTAAGTTTCCAACGCTTTTTCAAACCCATTAATATTTACAGAACTCAAACTGTTTTCCAAATCCACGTTTAGCCAATTGGAAAATTTGCCGTCCTTATTTTCGTTTTCCATCGGTAAAAAAACCACGGGAAACTCCAATCCTTTTGCTTTGTGAATCGTCATAATCTGTACTGCATCGACATTTTCCGAAGCTTGAATCGTGGTGGAATTGGCTTCTTCATCCCAAAATTTTAAAAAATCTTTCAAAGTAGAACCCGCATTTTGCGAATAACCGAAAAGCATTTCCAGATAATTGAAGAGAAAATCGGTTTCTTTTCCTTTTACAGAAAATTCTTGTAGAAAATGTTCGATGAAATTATACAGATTCAATTGAAGCAAATCTTTGCTTTTCAAATCGACGCCGTATTTCTCAAAAATGAAGTTTTCCATTTCGGATTTGTTGCCAAGTTGCAGCATTTCCAACATTTCCGCACTGAAATCTTCCACATTTATTCTTCCTAAAACTTTCAAATAATACAGCATTTTCACCGGAAACTGCAAATTTTTCGGATTTTGTTCCCAACGCAAAAATTCGGTTAAAGCCAAGAGAGTTGCCGATAAATTCAGTGTTAAACCCGATTCTGAGATGGTTTTGATGTAAACTTCTTCCCCGTGATAATTCACTTTTAAATTCCCCAAGAGTTGCGAGAAACTGAAAATATCAAAATTTCCACGACAAAGAATGGTGATGTCGGAAAACTTGAAACCATTATCCAAACAAGATTGAATATCTTCCTGCATTTTCGCGGCCACTTCTTCGTAATAAATTGATTTTGTTGCGTTTTCAATTAAATTCACCCGAACTCGACCATTAATTTTTGACTTTGAAATCTGATGAGAACCGTTTCCAAAAATTTCCTTGTGCTCATCTTGTGTAAACTTCGACATGAATTGATACAGTTCATTGTTGAAATTCACAATGTTTTTTGCACTTCGCCAATTGTTTTCGAGGTTTTCTAATTCTGCAAATGATTGTGATTTTTCCTTCTTATTAATAATGTCGAGCATCAATTGCGAATCACCGCCACGAAAACGGTAAATACTCTGTTTCGGGTCTCCAACCAATGTGAAACTCATGTTTTCTTGCGAAATAGCGTGGTCTCTCAACGGCAGAAAATTTTGCCACTGAATAAATGACGTGTCCTGAAATTCATCGAAAAAATAATGTGAAAACTTAGTTCCCACTTTTTCATAAATGAATGAGGACGGTTCTTCCCGAAGATTTTCATGAATCAAAACATTGAATTTCGAGAGCAAAACCAAATCATTTTCTTCCTCGATTTCCGCTAATTTGTCCTGTATGTCTTTATTAACTTTTAATGGCAGAATCGCTTGAAGAATTTTCTCCCTTTTCTTGGAAAGAATATAATTGGAGATGATTTTTTGACGGCTATCAATCAAATAATCGAGGATTTCAAGAATTTCTGCTTGTCGGTTTTTTGACTTTGAGGAAGCGCCTTTCCTATAATTTTCCTGCACGGCTTCTTCATCCGCAGGAAACGGGAATTTGTCTTTGGTAAAAAAATGATTCAAAACATTTTCAAAGAATTTGCCGATTGTTCCGCCACTTGCACGGGAAAAATCATCGGGTTGAAGATTTTTTTCTTTCAATAAACTTAAACAATCCTGTGCGATTTGAATGGAATCTTCCTTTAAATTTTTAATGCTTTCACGCAAATTTTTCTTCGATTCCTCGTAAACCTCCCAATCGAAATCCTTGTTTTCATTCAGTCGGAAATAATGTTTGTCTTGCACATATTCCTTCGCAGAATCATACAAAGTTTTGTTGAGATTGATTCGGTCATTATTATCCAAACTGTAATTCACATAATCCATAAAAGCATCGGACACATTGTTTTCAGCGCCGATTTCATCTAACATTTTATCCACCGCTTCCATTAGAAAAGGTTCCGCATTGATTTCCAAATTGAAATTCTGTGCTAAACCTAGTTCGTGCGAAAAACTTCGAACCAATCGTGAATTGAACTTGTCAATCGTTCCAATATTCAAAGTCGAGTAGTGGTGCAGAATATAATCGAGAATGTTTTTCGAGCGTTCGTGAAGTTCTTTCAAAGAAACATTTACCCCTTCCTTCTTCAACTTTTCCTGAATGTTGATTAAATCCTGATTGCTCTCGAAATCTTCTTTTTTAAAATTTTTCAGCCACTCGATAATTCGGTGCTTCATTTCGTTTGCTGCTTTATTGGTAAAAGTCAGCGCCAAAATATTTCTGATTTTATCGGATTGGGAAGGATATTTCAAACAGATTGCGAGAAGACTCTGCACCAAAGCATAAGTCTTTCCCGAACCTGCAGAAGCGTTGATGACGGTGTAATTGTTGCTCATATTCTATTCCTCGGTTTTTAGTTGATTCATGATATTTTTGATTTCTTCAGAAAATGAAGAAGCGATTTTAAACCCTTTTTCCGTTGCTGCAATTTCCCATTTAGGATTTACTTTATTTATTAAGGATTCCTTTTTCTGTCGATTCCATTTTTTGATTTCCTTTTCCCTTTTTATGGCTAAATCCATGCTTGCGTATTCCTCAAAATAAATGCAGTACTCTAGATTGTACTTGTCTGTGAAAGAATTTTTGATTAAATGGTTTTTGTGTTCATAAATTCTTCTGCATAAATCATTTGTAACACCTAGGTAAAGTGTCGTGCGATTTTGATTGGTCATTATGTAAACAAAACCTAATTTACTCATTTTACTTTTTTTTTCAATTCAAAAGATTCCTCGCTTCGCTCGGAATGACTTTTATTTTATGAGGTTTTGGCGGGATTCTTGCGGCGGCTTCGCCGCCGCAAGAATCCCGCCTCCGTAATAATAGTGAGGACTGTCATTTCGAACCATCGTAGATGGTGAGAAATCTCTATTTAAAGCTACAGCTTAAAAAAATATCTTTATAAATCTTCTGCATTTACCCATTTTTCTGTCAACTTTTTTTGGAGATTCCTCGCTTCGCTCGGAATGACTTTTATGTTATGAGGTTCGGTCGGGATTCTTGCGGCGGCTTCGCCGCCGCAAGAATCCCGCCTCCGTAATAATAGTGAGGACTGTCATTTCGAACCATCGTAGATGGTGAGAAATCTCTATTTAAAGCTA
>Ga0116181_1002699_pt1 | contig 14258 bp, 10 predicted proteins | sample AD_UKC075_MetaG_FD_89752 | JGI IMG/M metagenome (GOLD analysis project Ga0116181, IMG submission 89752) | Active sludge microbial communities of municipal wastewater-treating anaerobic digesters from USA - AD_UKC075_MetaG | ecosystem: Engineered > Bioreactor > Anaerobic > Digestate | place: USA...
CAGCGACTGACCGGACGCACCCCCTGCAGGGGGCTGCCGAGAATGGCTGCCCGGATCACATCGATGGCCCCGCTGCGGGGATAGGTGACCCGCCAGGCCAGGGCAATGCGCCGGAAGGGCTCCGGTGCCTCGAAGGGGCGCACGGTGAGGAGTGAATTGCCGCCGGGCAGGGGGTCGGCGGCGGAGCTGGGCAGCACGGTGATGCCTGCGCCCGTGGCCACCATGTGGCGGATGGTTTCCAGGGAGCTGCCCTCCAGGGTGCGCTGCAGGCCCTCGCCGCCCCGGCACAGGGGGCACACCTCGAGCACCTGGTCGCGGAAGCAGTTGCCGGCGCCAAGCAGCAGCAGGGGCGCCTCGGCGAGGCGCGCGGCCGGAATGGTGGTGTCGTCCTCCCAGGCATGGCCGGCGGGCATCAGCACCCGGAAGGGCTCGTCGTACACCGCCTGGGTGACGATGCCGGGCTCTTCGAAGGGCAGGGCCACCACGATCACATCCAGATCGCCACGCTTGAGGGATTCGGCCAGGCGGGCGGTGTAGTTCTCCTGGATCAGCAGGGGCATCGACGGCGCCGCGGCGTGGACCCGGGGAATCAGGTGCGGCAGCAGATAGGGGCCGATGGTGTAGATCACGCCGAGCTTGAGGGGGCCCGAAAGAGGATCGCGCCCCGCGGTCGCCAGTTCCTTGATCTGCCCGGCTTCGAGCAGCACCTTTTCGGCCTGGGCGACGATGCGCGCACCGATGTCGGTGATCTTCACGTCGGCCGCGCTGCGCTCGAAGAGGGTGACGGCCAGTTCGTCCTCGAGCTTCTTGATGGCCACCGAGAGGGTTGGCTGGCTGACATTGCAGCGCTCTGCCGCATGGCCGAAGTGACGCTCACGGGCCAGCGCAACGAGATAGCGAAGATCGGTAAGCGTCATCAGGCGGCCCCAGTTAGCAATAGTGATTAACTATACATCCTCATCGCCCAAACGGCCCACCCGGGCAGGCCGCTGTCACGGGGGCTTGCACTCCGCCAAAGCGCCCCCATTTTGTAAGCACTTGTTTAAACACGGAACGCGATGCTCCCTGGGAGCGTCAGTTTTCAGGCAATCCACTGGAGCAACAGATGAAACCTGTCCTGGTTCGATCGACCTTTGCCTTTTCCGCCCTTGTCCTGGCCCTCGCCGGCTGCCTGCAGGAGGGCGGCGCCATCTCCCCGTCCCATGCGGCCAATGGCGCCCCCGCCAGCGTCGCCCCCCCGCCCCAGGCGGCCCCCGCGGCCGCAGCGCCGGCCAGCCGCTACGGACTGCCCGACTTCTCCGCGCTGGTCGAGCAGGTCGGCCCTGCGGTGGTCAACATCAGCGTCACCCAGAAGGTCTCCCGCGGCAGCGGCGCAACGAGCGGGGAAGACCCCTTCGCCGGCGACCCCTTCTATGATTTCCTGCGCCGCTTCGGCGTCCCGGTGCCGGGCATGCCGGGTGGCGGCGGCAACGGGGGCGGCAACCGCAACCCGGAGCAGCTCCAGCAGGGGGTCGGCTCGGGCTTCATCGTCAGCGCCGACGGCTATGTGCTGACCAACGCCCACGTGGTCGACGGGGCCGGCGAAGTCACCGTGCGCCTCACCGACAAGCGCGAATTCAAGGCCAAAGTGGTGGGCGCCGACAAGCGCACCGACGTGGCCCTGCTGAAGATCGACGCCAGCGGCCTGCCCTTCGTCCGGACCGGCGACGCCGAGCGCGCCAAGGTCGGCGAGTGGGTGGTGGCCATGGGCTCGCCCTTCGGCTTCGAGAACACCGTCACCGCCGGCATCATCAGCGCCAAGGCCCGCCGCCTGCCCGACGAGAACTACGTCCCCTTCATCCAGACCGACGTGGCCATCAACCCGGGCAATTCCGGCGGCCCCCTGTTCAACTTGGCCGGTGAAGTGGTCGGCATCAACTCCCAGATCTACTCCCGCTCCGGTGGCTTCATGGGCATCTCCTTCGCCATCCCCATCGACGTGGCGATGAAGGTGAAGGATCAACTGCAGAAGTACGGCAAGGTCTCGCGGGGACGTCTGGGCGTGACCATCCAGGGGCTCGACGCCGACCTGGCCCAGAACTTCGGCCTCGACAAACCGGCCGGCGCACTGGTCGCCAATGTCGAAGCCGGCTCGCCCGCTGAAAAGGGCGGCCTCCAGGCAGGTGACGTGGTCCTCGGGGTCAATGGCCAGAAGGTGGACAACTCCGCCGATCTTCCGCGCATCATCGGCGAACAGAAGCCCGGAACGAGCGTCCGGCTATCGGTCTGGCGAGACCGCAAGACCCGCGAGATCACGGTCACCCTGGGCGAACAGGCCGGCGAGAAGGTCCTCACTGCCAGCCCCGAGCGCAAGAGCGACAGCACCAGCAACAAGCTGGGCCTGAACGGCCGCGCCCTCACCGGACAGGAGGCCAGCCGCCTCGGCGTCCCCGGCGGGATCGTCGTCGAAGGCACCAACGGTCCGGCTGCCAAGGCTGGCCTGCAGAACGGTGACGTCATCCTCGGCATCAACAACCAGGCGATCACCAGCGTCGACCAGTTCCGCAAGCTGCTCGACAACGCGGGCAACCGCTTTGCCCTGCTGATCCAGCGGGGCAGCAGCCGGATCTTCCTGCCCATCCGGATCAACTGAGCACCCCCACCGGTACCAGTGGTGCCCGCAGCCTTGCGGGCACCACTCAAGTGCATCAATTCACAATATAAGAGTAAAAGAATACACAGGCAGATCAACATGCAAGCTTTATAATCGCAAGGCGGGGGTGTGGTTGATCACAGGGAAAGCCCCGACCCACCATAACAAAAATTCGTCCGATGCCCTCGCTGTTCTCCCGGCGGTCCTTGCTCACCGCACTTGCGGGCCTTGCATGCACACATACCGTTTTCGCTGTCGACAGCCAGGCGGGATACAGTGCGGAATCGCCTTTCTTTGAGGATCTGCCAACGGTCCTGTCGGCGTCGCGGCTTCCCCAGGTACTCAATGAAGCCCCCGGTGCGGTCACCATCCTCGACCGGCACTTCATTCAGGCAACCGGCTATCGCGACGTGGCACGCCTGCTGCGCCTGGTGCCCGGCATGCAGATCGGCCAGGAGCGTGGGCACTCCCAGTGGGTCACCTACCACGGCCTGGGCAGCGACTTCCCCACTGAGATCCAGGTACTCGTAGATGGGCGCTCAGTGTATGCGCCGAGTTCCTTCGGTGGCGTCGACTGGTCGTCCCTGCCTCTGACCGTCGATGAGATCGAGCGCATCGAGGTGGTCCGCGGCACCAACTCCAACGCTTACGGCGCCAATGCCTTCCTCGGGGTGATCAACATCATCACCCGCCACAGCCACCAGGAACGCGGGGCCTCCGGCCAGATCAACGCCGGCAATCACGGCATTGCCGACATCCGCGCCAGTTGGACCGGCGGCAGTGACGACCTGGGCGTGCGCCTCTCGGCGGGGCAGGTCCGCGACAACGGCTTCAGCCGCGTCAACGACGCCCGCGTCAGCCAGACCCTCAGCCTGCGCAGCGACTACCGCCTCAATGCCCGCGACGAGCTCACCCTGCGCGCCGGCTACAACCGCCTCGAACGCGGCATGGGCTACGCCGACTCGATCTACAACAACAACGGGGAACGCACCGCCGGCGCCGAAGCCAGCACCATCCACCTCACCTGGCGGCGCACCCTGAGCCACGAGGAAGAGTGGCTGGTCAGCCTCTACCGCAACCACGAATCCAACATTGACCGGTGGACCGCCAGCTCGCCGGCCTTCCCCAATGTGCCCCTCAACCGCAACCGCAGCAGCGACCGCACCAACATCGAGCTGCAGCACCGCTTTGCCCTCAATCCCCAGGCGCGGCTGGTGTGGGGCCTGGAAGGCCGGCGCGACGAGTCGCACGCCCCCTTCCTGTTTGCCGGCACCAAACCTCCCAGCATGGGCATGTACCGGGCCTTCTCCAACCTGGACTGGCACCTGACCCCGGCCTGGCAGCTGAATCTGGGCGGACTCCTCGAGAAGAATGGCGACATCGCCGCCCAGTTCATCCCCCGGGCCTTCGTGAACTGGCAGGCCAGCCCCACCGACACCTTCCGGGCCGGCTACGCCCGGGCCTGGCAGCAGCGCAACATGTTCGACATCCACGGCGACGTGCGCGCGTATGCGCCCAACACCGACCCGCGGACCAGCGCCCCCATCGCCTGGCCTTACGTGCCCAACCCCGATCTGCGCACCCCTTCGGTGGACACCGTGGAAGTGGGCTACCTGGGGCGCTTCCAGAGCATCGACGCGACCCTCGATCTGCGGATCTTCAACGAGCGCATCCGCAACTTCGTGGTCCGCCGCAACGTGCCCTCGCCCATCGGCCCCCTGGCGCTGAGCGCCCTGCCCTCATCCCAGTTCGTCAACCTGGATTCGCCGGTGGTGCTGCGCGGCCTCGAATACCAGTTCCACACCAAACCCCGGGCGGGCACCGAGATCCTGTTCAGCCACACCCTGATCGACCGCCACACCGACGAGCCCGAGGTGGCCAAGCGCACGGCGCCCTACTCGGCCAGCCTAACCTGGCTGCAGGACTACGGCAGCGGCTGGAAGAGCACCGCCAGCATCCTGCGCATGGGCTCCCTGGCCGGTAGCTACGGCTACGTACCCGGCTGCGATTACACCTCGCCCGCCTATACCAGCCTCGACCTGCGCATCGCCCGGGCCTTTCAGGTGGACGGCCGGCGGATGGAGGTGGCGATCAACGGGATCAACCTGGGTGAGCGTCACCAGGAAATCGCCGATCGCTCCGAGCAATGCCTGCCGGTGCACCTCAACAAGCCGGTCAACCCGGCTTCCAGCATGGTCTGGCTGTCCCTGGGCGTCGAGCTCTGAACACGCACCACCCGGGGCGCCAGACCCGGCACCTCAGACGCTGTCCGAGCCGACCGTCTTGCGGATGAACACCGCCCTCTGGATTTCCGTCACCCACACCAGCCCGTCTCCGGTCTGACCGGTGCTGGCCACCTGGACGATCTGATCCACCAGCGTATCGGTCATCTCGTCGGGGGCGATGATCTCTATCCGCACCTTGTCGGTGAAATCGGTGAGCACCTCGCGGATGGTATTGGGCATGTGCCGGGAGGTGGCTCCACACCCCGCCACCTTGCTGATCGTCATGCCCGGAAAGCCCGGAATGGCCCGCAGCACCTCGCGCAGGCGAGGCAGCTTCTGGGGGCGGATGACAGCGCGAATTTCCTTCATGTGCATTCCTTCATTCTCAGGGACGGGCCACCGTCTGCGGCGGCCCGTCCGGCGGTGATCAGGCTTCGTAGGGGGTGTCGTCGAACCACTTGTACAGGGTCGGCAACACCACGAGGGTCAGCAGCGTGGAGGTGATCAGGCCGCCGATCACCACGATGGCGAGGGGGCGCTGCACCTCGGAGCCCGGTCCGGTGGCGAACAGGAAGGGGATCAGCGCCAGCAGGGCCACCGTCGCGGTCATCATCACCGGCCGGAAGCGCAGGGTCGCGCCCTGCACCACGGCCTGGGCCACGGGCATCCCCTCGGTACGCAGGCTGCGGATGTAGCTCACCAGCACCACCCCGTTGAGCACCGCGATGCCCCACAGGGCAATGAAGCCCACCGACGCCGGCACCGACAGATACTCACCGCTCACCAGCAGGCCCAGCACCCCGCCCACGCTGGCAAAAGGCAGCACCAGGATGATCAGGCTGGCCAGCTTGAGCGACCCGAACAGCAGGAAGAGCAGGAAGAAGATCGCCGCCACCGTCACCGGGATGATGATGGTCAGGTGGCCCATGGCCCGCTCCAGGTTCTGGCACTGGCCGCCCCACTCCAGGTAGTAGCCGTCCTTCAGCTCCACCTTGGACTCGACCGTCTTCTGCAGCTCGGCCACGAAACCACCCAGGTCACGGTCCTTCACGTTGATGGCCACCACCACCCGGCGCTTGGCCAGCTCGCGGGAGATCTGCGCCGGACCATCCACGATGCGGATGTGGGCCAGGTTCTCCAGGGCCACCTGCACGCCACCGGGTGCATTCACCAGGATGTTGCCGATCTTCTCCACGTTGTCACGGAAGCTCTCGGGCAGGCGCACCACCGACGCAAAGCGCCGTTCGCCCTCGTACACCTCGGTGGCCTGCTTACCGCCGATGGCCGCCTCGATCACGTCATTCACATCCGACACGTTGAGGCCGTGGCGGGCGATGGCGGTCCGGTCGATCTCGATGGACAGGTACTGCTGCCCCGTCACCCGCTCGACGCGGATGTCGGTGGCTCCGGTGATGCCCGACGCCACCCGGGCGATCTCCTCGGCCTTCTTCTTCAGCAGGTCCAGATCGTCACCAAACACCTTGACCGCCACGTCGGAGCGCACCCCGGTCACCATCTCGTCCACCCGGTCGGAGATGGGCTGGGCCATCACCACCTGGGCCCCCGGCAGCACCTTGAGCTTCTCGCGCATGGCGTCGGCGATGGTGTCCTGGGTCCACCCGGCGGGCCATTCGTCCCGCGGCTTGAGGCTGACGATGGGGGTCGACTCGTTCTGGCCCTGGGGGTCGGCCGGCGACTCGCCGCGACCCACGCCGGAGATCGCCGACTTGACGCCCGGCACCTCCATGACCAGCTTCATGGCCTGCATTTCCATCTTGATGGACTCGTCCAGGGAGATGTTGGGCACCCGGTTGATGCCCGGCACCACCGAGCCTTCCTTCATCTCCGGGATGAAGGCCGTCCCGAGGAAGGGGAACATGCCCAGGGTCACCACCAGCAACACCACACCGCCCACCACCGTCTTGCGGCTGTTGGCCACCGACCAGTGGAGCATCTTCAGGTAGGGCGCCTTGATCTTCGCAATCAGCCAGGTGTCGTGCTCCGCGCCGCCCTTGAGCAGGTAAGAGGACAGCACCGGCGTCAGCGTCAGGGACAGGAACAGGGACGCCGCCAGCGCAATGGCGATGGTGTAGGCCAGGGGCGCGAACATCTTGCCCTCCATGCCCTGCAGGGTCATCAGCGGCAGGAACACCAGGATGATGATGCCGACCCCGAAGATCACCGGCGTGGCCACCTCCTGCACCGCGTCGAAGATCACCCGCACCTTGCTTTCCCCCTCGCCCACATGGCCCAGGCGCGCAAAGGCGTTCTCCACCACCACCACCGAGCCATCCACCATCAGGCCGATGGCGATGGCCAGGCCCCCCAGGGACATCAGGTTGGCCGAGATGCCGTAATGGTTCATGGCCATGAAGGTGAGCAGCGGCGTCAGCACCAGGGTGGCCACCACGATCAGGCTGGAGCGCACGTCCCCGAGGAACAGGAAGAGCACCACCACCACCAGGGCAATGCCCTCCAGCAGCACCTTGATCACGGTCCACAAGGCCGCATCCACCAGCTCGGAGCGATCGTAATAGGGCACGATCTTGAGGCCGTCGGGCAGCATGCCCTTGTCGTTGATCTCGGCCACCCGGGTCTTGATGCGGCTCACCACTTCCTTGGCGTTGCCGCCGCGCAGCATCATCACGATGCCGCCCACCGACTCGGTGACGCCGTTCTTCACCACCGCACCCTGACGCACCTCGTGCCCGAAGGTCACCTCGGCCACATCGCGGATATACACCGGCGTGCCGCCCACCTCCTTGAGCACGATGGAGCCGATGTCGCCCAGGCTTTTCACCAGGCCGATACCGCGGATCAGGTATTGCTCGGAATACTGGGGCAGCACCCCGCCGCCGGAGTTGGCGTTGTTGCGGGCCACCGCCTCGTACACATCCCTCACCGTCAGGTGATGGTGGCGCAGGCGGTCCGGGTTCACCAGTACCTGGTACTGGCGGGCATAGCCGCCCTGGGAGTTGATCTCGGCCACCCCCGGGATGGAGCGCAGCAGCGGCCGCACCACCCAGTCCTGCACGATGCGTCTCTCGGTCAGCTCCTTTTCGGTGAGCTTGCGGTCGCCGTCATCAGGATGGTCGAGGGTGTACTGGAACACCTCGCCCAGGCCCGTGGACACGGGGCCCAGCACCGGCACCACGCCCTCGGGCATGCGGCTGCCCACCTCCAGCAGGCGCTCCATGACCAGCTGGCGGGCAAAGTACACATCGGTGGCGTCGGTGAACACCAGGGTGATCAGGGACAGGCCGGGCTTGTTGAGGGAACGCATCTCCTCCAGCCCGGGCAGGCCGGTCATGGAGATCTCCAGGGGCACGGTGACAAAACGCTCCACCTCCTCGGGGGAACGCCCCTTGGCTTCGGTGGCGATCTGCACCTGCACGTTGGTCACGTCGGGAAAGGCATCCACCGACAGCTTGCGTGCGGCATTCAGGCCGAACGCAAGCAGCACGACGGCCACCACCACCACCACCAGGCGTTGCTGGAGGGCGGCTCGGACTAATGATTGGATCATGGCCGGTCCTTACTCCAGTTCCTTGCGCTTGCGCTCGTTGTTCAGGTGGAAGGCACCCTCGACGAGAATCGGCTGTTCAGGCTTGAGCCCCGACAGGACGGCACGCTTGCCCTCCATGTCCGGCCCCAGGCGCACCGGCGTCAGGCGGAACTGCCCCTTGGCCACCTCGACGAACACGTTGTCGGCGTCGCCATCACGCACCACCGCCTGGGCCGGCACCACCACCCGCTCCACCGGCGCGGCCTGGATCAGCATGGTGGCCAGCATGGCCGGCTTGAGCTGGCGGCTGGTGTTGTCCACCACGCTGCGCACGGTGATGGTGCGGGTTTCCGGATTCACCGTATCGGCCACATAGATCAGCTTGCCGGTCAAGCGCGAGCCCAGCGCCGGCACTTCGATATCCACCGTCTGCCCCGACTTGACCAGGGCGCCCTGCTGCTCCGGCACCTCGGCGGTCACCCACACCCGGGACAGGTCGGCCACCACATACAGGGCATCAGCGGGCTGAACCACCTGGCCCGGCGCCACCTGGCGCTCGACCACCGTACCGGCCATGGTGGACGCCACCGAGGTCACCGAGTTGATGGCGCCGGTGGTGCCCAGCTTGTTGATCGCCCCGGACGACATGCCGAGCACCCGCAGCTGGTCGGCCGCACCGCGCTGCTCCGCCGAGGCAATCGACAACTCGCTCTCCCGGCGCTGCAGTTCGGCCTTGCCGATCACGTCGGCGGCAAACAGCTGGCGGGCGCGTTCGACGCTGCGCGCCTGCAGGTCGGCCTGGGCGCGGGCCTTGAGGTAGCTGAGCTGGGCCTCACCCAGCTCGGTGCTGTTGATGACCGCCAGGGAATCCCCGACGCGGACCTGCTGGCCCAGATGGGCCTGGATCTCGATCACACGGCCCGTCACGGTGGCCCCGATGCGGGTCACCCGGGCCTGGTCGAAGTCCACCTTGCCGGCCACCCGCAGGGTGTCGGAAACCTGGGTGTTGCCGGCCGACGTAACCTTGATCGGTGCACCAAAATTGGGCGGAACGGTGACCAGCAGCGGATCGGGGGGTGCCACGCTGACAGCGTCGCCGGTCCCTTCGCTGAGGGTGGTGGCGGCCTGTTCGGCCGTGGCGGCGGGCTTGCCCGCGGGTTTCGGGGCGTCCTTGCAGGCGGCGAGAGCCAGGGCGGCCATCAGCATGGCCAGGGTAGTCGGTCGTAGCTTCATGGGAAGGTTCCGGATCATTGTGCAGCGCGCAGGCGCTCGATTTCGATGACGGCCAGCTGCAGTTCGTAGCGGGCGGCGATGAGTTCGTTGCGGGCGGCGCGGAAGACGCGCTGGGCATCCAGGTAATCCAGGATGCCGCGCTCACCGAAGCGGTAGGCCGCCTCGGCCACCTTCAGGGCGGCCTCGGCTTCACGCAGGATGCCGTTCTCCAGGGCATTCACCTGATTGCGGGCGATCTCGTAGTGGCGGTAGGACGCTTCGAGGGCCTGCAACAGGCTCAGCTCCTGGCTGTCCCGGTCGCTGCGGCTCTTCTGCAGCAGGGCGCCGGCTTCGGCCACCTGGCCGCGGCGCTGGTCCCACAGGGGCACGGTGGCCATCACACCAATCCGGGTGTTGTTCTGCTCCACATCCCGGTCCTCGGTCACTTTCACGGCCAGCTCCGGATGCCGGCGCAGGCGTTCCAGCTCAAGCTGGCGCTCGGCACGCCGCACCTCGGCCTGAGCCCGGGCCAGCTCGGGGTTGCGGGCCACCACCTCGGTACGCAGCGCATCAAGGCCCGGCACCGTCGGCACATTGGCCAACACCCCCTCCACCTCAAACTCCGCCGGCAGGGACGGCCCTACCAGGCCGCGCAGCGCAGCACGGGCCTGGGCGACGCGCAGAATGGCGCTCTCTGACGCTTTCTGAGCGTTCAGAAGCTCCGTATCCGCCTTGATCAGCTCATAGCGCGGCGCCTCACCGGTCTGTACGCGTACGGCCACACGGGCCCGGATCTGCTCGGCCAGGCTCAGATCCTCTTGCGCAGCGCGCTGTTCCGCCTGCCGCCGCAGCAGATCGAAGAAACGCTGGTCGAGGCGGGCCAGAAGATCCACCTCGAAGCTGCGCCCTTCGGCCTGGCGTGCCTCCAACCCGGAAGTGGCGGCGCCGATACGGGCTTCCCGTTGCCAGGGGTTGTCGATGCGCTGGCTGAGCGCCAGGCTCTGGGCGCCGCCGGTTGCCGCACCGGGCACGCGCGCCTGGACACGGCCGGCCAGGAACTCGACTTCCGGGTTGGGGTAGGCGCCGGCACTGGTGACCTGCGCCCGACCGGCATCAACCATGGCCCGAGCGGCCTGCAGGGAGGGGTGGCTGGCCCGTGCGGCGTCACGCAGGGCCTGCAGCTTGTAGGGTTCGGTGCCCGGCGGCACGGCCAGGGCAGGCAGAAGCGTCGCCGCAAGGGCGACGGCCAGGGATAGCTTCCTGAGCATGGGAATCCTTCAGCGAATATTCAACGCTGTCATTCAAGTCGTGAGACGGTCGGACCCGAAAGGGGCCCGCCGGAACCAAAGCACATCGCCCCGCAAGGAGCGTCCTGCTCAGGCCCGCCTGGGTGGCGGTGAGGTCAGCTTGGGGACAACCGAACGTCACATCGGACGGGCATCATTCGGAGGATCATCAAGCAGGAAGCGGGCCCGGAAACAGGCCTTGCAGGCAAGGGCCGGACAATCGAGGGGATCGAGGCTGCTGAGGTCAAACTTCTCTTCGGCAGCGGGATCGAGGGTCTGCACCTGCTCGGCCAGATCGGCCGCAGCGTGGTAGTTGTCGACGGCCATGGAACTGCCCGCCCACAGGAGGACGAGGCAAGCGATAACGAGAGAGAGACTTCGACGGATCAAGTGCATTGCAGCAATAAAGACCATCCACTGCACGTCGAGTTCCGCATTCACTTACGATTCGAAGGCGGCTGACGATGGGAGGCGTGACTATAATCGCACTTTTTTCGCTTTTGCACCCCGCCATGCTGCGTCGCATTATCCTGCTTCTGCTCGTCCTGCCCTCCCTCGCCTTTGCCCAGATGACACCGCCGACGGTCGCCGCGCGGGCCTGGGTTCTCCTCGATGTGGGCTCCGGCCAGGTACTCACCGCCGAGAAGCCCGACCAGCGCATCGAGCCCGCCTCACTGACCAAGCTGATGACGGCCTACCTCGCCTTCTCTGCGGTCAAGAACAAGACCCTGAGCCTCGAGCAGACCATCCCGGTGTCCGAAAAGGCCTGGAAGGTGCCCGGCTCCAAGATGTTCATCGAGCCCCTCAAGCCCGTCACCGTGAAGGAACTGCTCCACGGCATGATCGTCCAGTCGGGCAACGACGCCTGCGTCGCCCTGGCCGAGGCCATTGCCGGCTCCGAAGAGAACTTCGCCCAGTTGATGAACAAGGAAGCCGCCCGGCTCGGCATGAAGAACACCCACTTCGAAAACGCCACTGGCCTGCCCCACCCGTCCCACCTCACCTCGGTGCGCGACCTGTCCATCCTGGCCACGGCCATCATCCGCGACTTCCCCGAGTTCTACCCGATCTATTCCATCAAGGAATACACCTACAACAAGATCAAGCAGCCCAACCGCAACCGCCTGCTGTTCATCGACCCCACCGTCGACGGCGTCAAGACCGGCCACACCGACAGCGCCGGCTACTGCCTGATCGCCTCGGCCAAACGCAATGACCGCCGCCTGGTGTCGGTGGTGGTGGGCACCACCAGCGACAGCGTGCGGGCCCAGGAATCCCAGAAGCTCCTCAACTGGGGCTACCTGGCCTTCGACACCGTCAAGGTGTACAGCGCCAACCAGGCGGTGAATGAATTCCGCATCTGGAAGGGCTCGGAGAACATGGTCAAGGCCGGTTTCCTGAACGATTTCGTGCTGTCGCTGCCCAAGGGCGACGCGGAAAAGCTCAAGGCCAACGTGGTCAGCCAGCAACCCCTGATGGCGCCCGTGACCAAGGGCCAGACCGTCGGCACCCTGCAGCTGAGCCTGAACGACAAGCCGGTGGGTGACTACCCCATCGTGGCCCTCGACGACATCCCCGAGGCCGGCTGGTTCGGCCGCCTGTGGGACGCCATCCGCCTGTGGTTCAAGAATCTCTGAGGAGAGTATCCGGATGACTGAGGAACGCACCACCCTGCTCGAATTTCCCTGCCAGTTCCCCATCAAGATCATGGGCACGCGGGTGGATGCCTTTGCCCAGACGGTGATCGACGTGGTGCTGCGCCACGCCCCCGATTTCGATCCCGCCACGGTGCAGATGCGCCCGTCGGCCCAGGGCAACTATCTGGCCATCACCTGCACGCTCACCGCCACCTCCCAGGCCCAGCTCGACGCCCTGTACACCGAGCTGTCGTCCCACCCCATGGTCAAGGTCGTCCTGTGATCGTCCGCCACCTGGGCGTCGCGCCCTACGAGCCCACCTGGCGCGCCATGCAGGAATTCACCGCCAGCCGCAACGCGTCCACCCCGGACGAGCTGTGGCTGGTGCAGCACCCGCCGGTCTACACCCTCGGCCAGGCCGGCAAGCCCGAACACCTGCTCCACGTCACCGAGATCCCCCTGGTCAAGATCGACCGGGGCGGCCAGATCACCTACCACGGCCCCGGCCAGGTGGTGGCCTACCTGCTCCTCGACCTGCACCGGCGCCGCCTCAAGGTGCGTGAGATGGTCCAGCTGCTCGAACAGGCCCTCATCGACTGCATCGCCGACTACGGCCTCGACGCCCGCCGCAAGGACGGCGCGCCGGGGGTCTATATCGACGGAGACAAGGTTGCGGCCCTCGGCCTGCGCGTGCGCAACGGCTGCAGCTACCACGGACTGTCCCTCAATGTCGATATGGACTTGACACCATTTACGTGGATCAATCCCTGCGGCTATAGTGGGCTCAAGACCATACAACTCAAGGACTTCGGTGTGACTGAAGGCCCCGATGAAGTCACCGAAAGGCTTCTCGGCCACCTCCAGCGACATTTTCCCGACGTCCCTCCCACCGCCTGACCAAAGGACGACAGCCCCATGGATTCCGAGAGCCGCAAGCAGCGCGGCGCCGCCAAGACCGCCCGCATCCCCATCAAGATCGTTCCCGCCGAACGCCTCAAGAAGCCCGAGTGGATCCGCATCAAGCTCGGCGCCGGTGCCGAGGTCGAGCGCTTCAACGAGATCAAGGACACCCTGCGCGAGCACAAGCTCCACACCGTGTGCGAGGAAGCCTCCTGCCCGAACATCCACGAATGCTTCGGCAAGGGCACGGCCACCTTCATGATCATGGGTGACATCTGCACCCGCCGCTGCCCCTTCTGCGACGTGGGCCACGGCCGCCCCGAGGCGCTGGACGTCAACGAGCCGGTCAACCTGGCCAAGACCATCGCCGCGATGCGCCTCAACTACGTGGTGATTACCAGCGTCGACCGGGACGATCTGCGCGATGGCGGCGCCGACCACTTCGTGCAGTGCATCAGCGCCACCCGTGAGGCCAGCCCAAAGACCACCATCGAGGTGCTGGTGCCCGACTTCCGCGGCCGCATGGAGATTGCCCTGGACATCTTCGACCAGGCCCCGCCGGACGTGATGAACCACAACCTCGAAACCGTGCCGCGCCTCTACAAGCAGGCCCGCCCGGGTTCCGACTACGCCTACTCCCTCGAGCTGCTGAAGCAGTTCAAGGCCCGCCACCCGGAGGTCAACACCAAGTCCGGCCTGATGGTCGGCCTCGGCGAAACCGACGACGAGATCCTGGACGTCATGCGCGACCTGCGCGCCCACGGTGTCGAAATGCTGACCATCGGCCAGTACCTCGCGCCTTCCGGCCATCACCTGCCGGTCGTGCGCTACGTGCATCCCGACACCTTCAAGATGTTCGAG
>Ga0116181_1002700_pt1 | contig 14255 bp, 13 predicted proteins | sample AD_UKC075_MetaG_FD_89752 | JGI IMG/M metagenome (GOLD analysis project Ga0116181, IMG submission 89752) | Active sludge microbial communities of municipal wastewater-treating anaerobic digesters from USA - AD_UKC075_MetaG | ecosystem: Engineered > Bioreactor > Anaerobic > Digestate | place: USA...
ATGTTGCCCCGCGCGGAAACGATGGCGCCTGACACGGCGTGCACGATGCCTGGCCGGTCGGCGCAACGCAGCGTGATCACGTAGTGGGTCGAAGGCGAAGTCATCGAAGTAGGCTAGCGGCCGCGCCCGGTGGCGGGCTCCGGGAACCGGTCCGCGGATGGGGGAAGCAGTGTGACGGACGTCGCCGACCTTGCTGACGCGCTGGAGGCCCTGCTGTGGTTCTCGCCGCCGAGGTCGTACGGGCATCAGGCCATCCCCACCATGACGGGCTTCCTGCAGCATCTCGGTAACCCGCAGGACCACTACCGCTGGGTCCACGTCGCGGGCACGTCGGGAAAGACGTCGACCGCCTACCACGTGCGCGACCTGCTCGAGGCGTCCGGCAAGCGGGTCGGCCTCACGGTGTCACCCCATGTCGTGGCGGTGAACGAGAGGGTGCAGGTCGACGGTGGCCCGCTGCCCGAGCACCGGTTCCTGGCACATCTGAACGAGTTCCTGTCGCTGGCCCGTTCGTACGGTGCTGAGCTCACCTACTTCGAGCTCGGCGTGGCTCTCGCCCTGTGGACCTTCGCGCGCGAGCAGGTGGACTATGCCGTCGTCGAGGTCGGCATCGGGGGCACCAGGGACGCCACCAACGTCCTCCAGCGCGCCGACAAGGTCTGTGTGATCGGGGCGATCGGCCTCGACCACACTGAGCTGCTCGGCCACACCGTACGGGAGATCGCCGCGCAGAAGGCCGGCATCATCGGCCCCCACAACGCCGCCGTCGTGCTCGACCAGGACCCCGAGGTGGTCGACGTCGTCCGAAACCGGGTCGCCGAGGTCGACGGGTCAGCCGAGGTGGTCGATAGCTCCACGCTGGCGACATTCCAGGAGCGCAATGCCGCAGTCGCCCGCGCCACGGCTCAGCTGATCGCCGCACGCGACGGATTCGAGCTGGTCGAGCCTGAAGTGCTGCTGCTGCCGCCGGGCAGGTTCGAGGTCTTCCGTACCGACGACCACCGGATCGTCGTCGACGGCGCCCACAACCCGCAGAAGATGACGGGTCTGGTCGCCTCGCTCACAGCGGTCGGGATCGACCGGGTCGCTGCCCTGTGCACGTTGATGCGCGCCCCCGAACACAAGCTCGAAGACACCCTTGCCGTGCTCGCGCCGGTGGTGTCGCACCTTGTCGTGACGGACTACGAGCTGGGGTCAGGGAAGAAGTCGAAGCGGTCGTTCCCGCATGAGGAGGTCGTGGCCGCGGCCCGTCGACTCGGGATGTCTGTGGAGACTGCGGACGGGATCGACGACGGCGTACGGCGGCTGCTGGCTCGCCCCGAGCCTGACCTGCTGGTGACCGGGTCGCTCTACCTGGTGTCGCTGGTCCGACCGCTGCTTGCCACCTGACCTGACGAGCTACCCATGCGAGGATGGACGCGTGATCCCCTTCGCCGACGCCACCGCTCAGATCGCCCGACTGTTGGCTGAGCGCGTGCCAGCCGGCCGTACGGGGTTCGTCGCTATCGACGGCCAGAGCTGCGCTGGCAAGACCACCTTCGCCGCCCACCTGGCCCACACGCTCCCGGGTGCGGTGATCGTGCACGGAGACGACATGTCGCGCGCCGGTCGGCCCTTGTGGGAGCACGAACGCTTCGCTGCGGAGGTGTACGGGCCACTCAGCACCGGCACCGAGGCCCGCTACCGCCGTTGGCACTGGACCTCGGTCGAGCCGGGGGAGGAGTACGTCGTGCCGACGGGCGTGCCGGTGATCGTCGAGGGCGTCCACACCATCGACCGCGCCGTCGAGGTGCCCTGGGACGTACGGGTGTGGGTCGACGTCGACCGCGACCTCCGGCTTGGCCGGGCCAAGGAGCGGGAAGGCGGCGCCCGCTGGGCCTGCTGGTCGACGAACTGGATGCCGCAGGAGGACGCCTACGTGGCCGATCAGGACCCAGCCTCGACCGCGGACCTCGTGGTCGACGGCGACACAGCCGACCGCTGATCCGGAGCCGAGCAGTCCTCAGGCGACCGAGGCGTTCCGCGCGGTCTTCGTCAGCTCTGCGACGAGCTGCTGCGCGGCTGATCTCCGTACGATCCCCAACAGCAGCGAGATACCCGAGTTGTCGACGAACAGGATCACGACGCGGCCAGCGAAGCCGATCCCGCTGGTGACCTTCGCCGCTGCCACGTGCCGACGCTCGCACTCCCAGGTGACGACGGGAGCGGCAGCAAGCTTGTCGACCACCAGCAGCCGCTGGTCGGTCAGCACCAGGTCACCATCGGCGCCCAGGGGCGCGTCGGCCACTGCGTCGCGCAGCGAGGTCGCACACGAGCCGGGATGCCCCACCAGCGTCTCGCCGGTGACCAGTCCCCAGAACGTCTCCACGAGCGACTGCTCCGGCAGGTCGACATCATCGAGGTCGTCGACCAGCCCAGGCATCGGCTCAACCGTCACCTCGTCGCCCAGGATGTAGGTGACGTCCGGCAGGGCGAGCACCACTTCACCGGGTCGAAGGACGGGTTCCAGCACCGGTGCGAACTCGTCGAGGCGTGAAGGCATGCGCCCATTCTGCCCGCACGAGCACTCCTTTCAGGAACCTGGGGGCCCGCCCTCCGGCGCTGTTCCCGTACGGCTAGTGTGTGGGGCACGCCGGAACATCCGGCGCGAGGAACACATCCCGCGGGACCGTCCGCCGGCCCCGTGGCGCAACGGATCGAGGTCGAAACATGACGGAGCAGATCGAGACGGAGCAGACGGACACCACTGTCGTCGTCAGTCGCGTGGTGTCCCATCCCCTGAAGAGTGTGTGGAACGTGCTCATGACCAAGGAAGGCAACGAAGCCATCCTGGGGCCGGGCGGAGAGCTTGGCGGCAAGGGCGACAACTGGGAGGCAGAAGACGGCACGTACGGCGTCACCCGCAGCTTCCACCCGATGGAGCAGATCCGCTTCTCCTGGCACCAGAACGCGGACGCGCCGCGCACCTTGGTCGACCTTCGGGTCAGCCCTCAGGGTGACGACGCGACGCTGATCGAGATCACCCAGTCGCCGGTGGGCGAGGGCCTCGACCCGGCTGCGCTGGAGTCCCACTGGGAGGATGCCCTGACGCGCATTGAGAACGACGCGCTCTGACCCAGTAGGTAGACGACGACGCCCCCTCCTCAGATCACTGAGCAGGGGGCGTCGCGGTCTCACTGGTCGTGCGACGGGGTGGGTCAGCGGCGACCACCGCCCATGCCGCCCGCCAGAGCCACGTTGTTCGTGGCCGTGGCGACCTTCGCGCCGTCCACGACGATGTCGTACGAGCCCGAGGTCACATCGGGGGATGAGAAGACGACCGTGGCGAAGGCCTTCGGCGAGGTGTACGTGGCCAGGGTCTTCCCGTCCTTGACGATGCTCACCGTCGAGCCAGCCTTGCCGGCCGCGGTGGCGGCGACCCACTTCTGGGCGGACGCTGCGGTCGGGGTGCCCGCCATGCCGGCCGAGCCGACCGCGATCACGGTGCCGCCGGTCACGGTGAAGCCGTTGTCGACGTCGAGGGCGCCGTTGCCGGAGCCGGTCGGCCCGTACAGCACCAGCGTCCCGCCGGAGAGGGTGGCCGCGCCGCTGTTGACGTCGAGCGCGTCACCCTGGGCGTTGACGGTCAGCGAGCCGTTGCTCATGGCGAAGCTGGCCGCCGTCCGGGAGTTCGCCCCCGCCGAGCCGTTGATGCCGTCGTCGGATGCGGTGATGCTGTGGGTGCCGCCGGTGACCTTGATCGCCAGCGCCTCCACACCCTCGTACGACTTCGTGACGGTGACCTCGCCACCGGCCAGGGTGACGTCAGTCTCGGCCTTGATGCCGTCGTCGCCTGACGCCGCGGTGACCTTGCCGCCGTCGACGGTCAGCATCGAGTTGCTGTGCAGGGCGTCGTCGGACGAGTCGACCGTGACCGTACCTGCGCTGATCGCGAGGTTGGAGCCTGCCTTGATTCCCTTGGTGGAGGTCGCGTCGCTCGGCTTGGTGGCTGAGCCGCCGCCAGCCTTGACGGTGACCGTACCGCCGGTGACGACGGCGTCAGTGAAGGCGGAGACGCCGTCGCCGGTGGCGGTGATGTCGAGGCTGCCGCCCGAGATGGCGACGTAGCCGAGCTTGGTGTCGGTCTCGTTGTCGGCGGTGAGGCCGTCACCTTGGGCAGTCACCTTGATGGTGCCGCCGGCGATGACGAGGTAGTCCTTGCCACGGATGCCGTCGTCCTTGGCGGTGACAGTGATCGTGCCGGAGAGGATCTGCAGGCCATCCTTGACGCCGATCGCGTCGTTGGCCTTGCCGGTCACGGTCAGGCTGCCGTTGCCAGCGATCACCGTGTCAGCGCTGGAGAACAGAGCAGCGTTGGGCGCGTTCTCGCTCGTCGTGTCGGCGTACGAGGCGGCGTCGGTCAGCTGGTTCGCCGAACCGTCGGCCAGGATGATCGCGACGGTGTCGGCATCGGTGACCGCCAGTGCCGACCCGGTGCTGCTGGTGATCGACGCGTTGTCGAGCACGATCGTCACGGTGCCCTTGTCGGCCACGTTCACCACCACCTGGCCCGTGAGGGAGCCGGTGAGCCGGTAGACGCCAGCCTTGCTGATGGTGACCGTGCCGTTGGCGACTGAGACGCCGTCGCCGGACGAGGTGGCCGACGACCCGCTCATCGTGACGGTGACCGCTGAAGCGGCGTCGTACGAGGTCGAGATGGTCGTCACCGCGGTGTTCTGGGCCAGGACGGCGGCACCGCCGGCGCCGGTCGAGCCTGCGGCGGCGGTCGTGGTTGACGTGGTGGAGGACGCCGAGGCTGACGCCACCGACGATGAGGCGTTGCCGGTGACCACGCTCTGCGCGGCGGCCACAGTGCCGGAGAAGCTGCAGGCAGCCAGGCTGCCGGCCAGGGCTAGGGCCGAGAGGGACAGGCCGATGCGGGTGATGATGCGGTTCACGTTCATGGTGGATAACTCCTTGGCTGGCGGGTTCGGGTGGTGCAGCGGCCCTTCGGCAAGCTCAGGGACCGGATCTTGGGCGGGCCCTTCGACAGGCTCAGGGACCGCGTTCGGGGTTACGCGAAGGTGCGGTGCAGCAGCCGGTGCCAGCGGTTGCTGGGCAGGTCCGGGTGCAGGGCCGCAAGGCCGGTGGCGTACTTCGAGATGGTCTGCGGGCGGTGGCCCAGCGACCAGAGCAGGCGGTCGGCCGACGAGGGGCTGGAGCCGGACTTGGTCTCGACGATGGCGAGGCCGGGCCGGTCGAGGCGGGCCCCACCGGCGGTGTCCTGCCAGACCAGGTTGGTGTCGACGGTTAGCCGGGAGGCGCTGTCGGGCAGACACAAGGTGGAGCGCCGGTAGCGGGTCCATAAGGTCGGGAGCAGTTGGCCCGGGTCGTCCAGTCCGGCGGCAGCCAGGCGGTCGACAGCGTACGAACGGCCGACCGCATCCAGCGACTGGTTGCCCGGCAGGGTCCACTCCGTACGCTCCTTGATCGTGTGAGGGCCGCGGCGGGTCTTCACCTCGAGGAAGGTGGCGCCGTTGTCGTACGCCCTCGTCCGCACCTTGAACCGACGCCGACGCCGCTGCGCCGTCTGCCGGTACGACTCCAGGCGGGCGGTGTCGTAGTAGAGCGAGGTGTAGCCGAACGAGCGGTCGCCGGCGATCTCCAGGGCCATGGTCGTGCGGGGGAGGGTGGCGATCAGCATCTCGGCGTCGGCGTACGACAGAACGTACTTGCGGTCGACGCGGATGAGCAGGGCCGCCCGCTCGACGAGCTGGTCGAGTGAGATCGGGGTGAGCTCTGCGAGTCGGTCCATGCCGAGGGCGGTGGTGGTGGTCGCGGCGCTCATCGGATCCGCTCCAGCTCGGGCGCCTCAGCGGCGGCGGTGGCGGCAGCCGTACGGCGGTAGCGCACGTCGACCAGCGTGGTGTCGTTGACCAGGTCAAGCTTCTGCACGGTGATGTGCTTCACCTCCGCGCCCAGCCGCTCCTCCAGGTGGGCCCGCAGGTCGGACTCGATCGGGAAGGCTCGGTCGAGCAGGATCACCTCGCGGTGGTACGAGCCGAGCAGGTGCGGATGGTCGCCGAGCCACATGCCGCCGACGATGACGGCCATCAGGGTGAGCGTCAGCCACGCCGGCTCGGTCGAGAGCCCGCCGAGAAGACCGAGCGCCAGTGCGCTGAAGTAGTACGCCACCTCGTGCTGGGCGAGCTCGTCGGAGCGGAGCCGGATGATCGACAGCACCCCGAACAGGCCGAGGCCGAGGCCGAGACCGACTGCGCCGTTGAGCAGCACGGTGCTGACCGCCATCACGCCGATGTTGACGCCCAGGTAGGCGGTAACCAGGTCCTTGCGGCGGTGCCGGGGGAAGTACAGGCCGAGCACGAGGATCGTGATGGCGACGAGGTTCCCGACGTAGATGAGTGCGAGTGACATGGTCTGACTCCAGGGTGTTCGAGCGGATTCGATGGCTGGTACTACGGTGTTGAGACCATTCAGCCGGTGGAGTCTGTGGGGTTCCTGTGACGACTCGAGCGTCATCCTGTGACTTCTGAACGGAGTCCGGACGGCACGTGAACGGACGTGCAACGCCCTGCGACCAGCCCTGGCAGGTGCCCACCCCCAGTGCACGCCTCCCTGAGGGGCTCTGAAAGGATGAACCCATGAGTCCGAGAAAGATTGGTGTCACTGAAGTCGCGCTGCGCGACGCACACCAGAGCCTGATGGCGACCCGCATGGCCCTTGAGGACATGGTGGACGCCTGCGCCGATATCGACAAGGCCGGCTTCTGGAGCGTCGAGTGCTGGGGCGGAGCCACGTACGACGCGTGCATCCGCTACCTGAACGAGGATCCGTGGGTGCGACTGCGCACCTTCCGAGAGCTGATGCCCAACTCCAAGCTCCAGATGCTGCTGCGTGGCCAGAACCTTCTTGGCTACCGCCACTACGAGGACACGGTCGTCGACAAGTTCGTCGAGAAGTCCGCCGAGAACGGCATGGACGTCTTCCGGGTCTTCGACGCCCTCAACGACCCGCGCAACCTCGAGCGCGCGATGAACGCCGTCACCAAGGTTGGCAAGCATGCGCAGGGCACGATCTGCTACACGATCTCGCCGCTGCACACGACCGAGGGCTACGTCCAGCTCGCCGGTCGGTTGCTCGACATGGGCGCCCAGTCGATCTGCCTCAAGGACATGGCCGCTCTGCTGCAGCCGCAGCCGGCGTACGACATCGTCAAGGGCATCAAGGACACGTACGGCGATGTACAGATCAACGTGCACTGCCACTCGACCACCGGTGTCACCCTGGTCGCCCTGATGAAGGCCATCGAGGCTGGCGCCGATGTGGTCGACACGGCGATCTCGTCGATGTCGCTCGGCCCGGGCCACAACCCGACCGAGTCGCTGGTCGAGATGCTGAAGGGCACCGACTACTACACCGAGCTCGACCCCGAGTGCCTGCTCCGGATCCGCGACCACTTCGCCGCCGTACGGCCGAAGTACAAGCAGTTCGAGTCGGCGACGCTGGTCGACACCGATATCTTCTCCAGCCAGATCCCCGGCGGGATGCTGTCGAACATGGAGTCCCAGCTCAAGCAGCAGGGCGCCGGCGACAAGATCCGCGAGGTGATGGCTGAGGTGCCGAAGGTGAAGGCCGCTGCCGGTCATCCGCCGCTGGTCACCCCGTCGAGCCAGATCGTCGGCACCCAGGCCGTCTTCAACGTGCTGATGGGCGAGTACAAGGTGCTCACCGGCGAGTTCGCCGACCTGATGCTCGGCTACTACGGCGAGTGCATGGGCGAGCGTGACCCGGAGGTCGTCGCCGCCGCTCAGGCGCAGGCGAAGAAGGAGCCGATCACTGACCGGCCCGCCGACCACCTGCAGCCTGAGTGGGACACCCTCGTCGCTGACGCGGCCAAGCTTGAAGGCGCTGACGGCACCGACGAGGACGTGCTCACCTACGCCATGTTCCCGGGCGTTGCGCCTGGCTTCTTCAAGACCCGCGACGAGGGTCCGAAGAACGTGGGCAAGACCGAGGAGCAGCTGGCCAAGGAGGCATCCGCAGCGAGCGGCGCCTCGAACGCCGTGACCGGACCCATCACCTACAAGGTGTCCATGGGTGGTCGCGAGCACAGCGTCGTGGTGGAGAGGGCGTGAGTGGGATGGCTCCCAACAAGAAGAGCAAGACGATGGAGCAGCGCGTCGACGAGCTGGCCAAGGCGCGTGCGAAGACGCGGCTCGGCGGCGGCGAGGAGCGGCTGGAGAAGCAGCGCAAGCAGGGCAAACTGACCGCGCGTGAGCGCCTCGACGCCCTGCTCGACGAGGGCACGTTCCAAGAGATCGGGCTGTTCCGGCGGAACCGTACGGTGACGTTCGGCATGGACAAGGCCGACATGCCCGCCGACGGGGTCGTCACCGGTTCAGGCGCGGTCTTCGGCCGCCCGGTCCACGTGGCCAGCCAGGACTTCACGGTCGTGGGTGGCTCCGCGGGCGAGACCCACTCGCTCAAGGTCGTCGAGATGATGGACTCCGCGCTCAAGTGCGGCACCCCCTTCGTCTTCATCAACGACTCGGGCGGCGCCCGGGTGCAGGAGGGCATCGACTCGCTGTCCGGCTACGGCCAGGTGTTCTACGCCAACGTGAAGCTGTCGGGTGCCGTGCCTCAGATCTCCGTGATCTGTGGTCCGTGCGCTGGCGGAGCCGCGTACAGCCCGGCCCTGACCGACTTCATCATCCAGACCCGCAAGGCCCACATGTTCATCACGGGCCCGAACGTGATCCAGCAGGTCACCGGTGAGAAGGTGACCGCCGACGACCTTGGCGGCGCCGACACGCACATGGCCGTCGCTGGCAACGTGCACTTTGTGGCCGACGATGACGACCAGGCCATCCTGATCGCCAAGAAGCTGCTCAGCTTCCTGCCACAGAACAACACCGAGGATCCGCCCGTGGTCGACCCGGACCCGTACGTGGAGCCCGACGAGAAGATCGCGGCCATCGTGCCGGTTGAGGGAACGAAGGGCTACGACGTCCGCGACGTCATCGGCCGCATCGTCGACCACGCCGACTTCCTTGAGGTGCAGGCCGGCTACGCGCAGAACATCGTCGTGGGGTTCGGCCGGATCAACGGCCGTACGGTCGGCATCATCGCCAACCAGCCCAACGTGATCGCCGGTGTGCTCGACATCAACGCCTCCGACAAGGCCTCGCGCCAGATCCGGTTCTGCAACGCGTTCAACATCCCGATCCTGACGCTGGTCGACGTGCCCGGCTTCCTGCCGGGCGTCGCGCAGGAGCACGGTGGCATCATCCGCCACGGCGCGAAGATGCTGTACGCCTACTCGGCCGCGACTGTGCCCAAGATCACCGTCGTGATCCGCAAGGCGTATGGCGGCGCGTACCTCGCCATGTGCGCCAAGGACCTCGGCGCCGACCAGGTGTTCGCCTGGCCCACCGCAGAGATCGCCGTGATGGGGGCCGAGGGTGCCGCGGCGGTGGTCTTCAAGCGGGAGATCGACGCGGCCGACGACCCGGACACGCGCCGAGCCGAGCTGGTGGAGGAGTACCGCGAGACGTTCTCGACGCCGTTCGTCGCTGCCTCTCGTGGGCTGGTCGACGACATCATCAACCCGGCCGACACCCGTCGGAAGGTCGCCATGGCGCTCGAGCTGCTGATCGCCAAGCGCGAGCTGCGGCCCGCCAAGAAGCACGGCCTAGGCCCGGCGTGATGGGTGAGGATGCCATGAGCAACGCCGCAGACGCCGAGCTGTTGGAGCTCGTCAAGTCGCTGACCGGACGGATCGAGTCGCTCGAGACGGAGATCAAGAGCCTCAAGCTCCTCCATGCCGTCGACGTTCCCGAGGAGACGATGGTGGCGATCGCTGCTGGCGTCGCCGCCTACCTGGGCCACCGGGCGAAGAAGCGTCAGGCCAGCTTCGCCCCCAACCGCAACTGGCAGGCCGTGACCCGGCGCAGCCAGCTCAACCACGCGCCGCTCCACCTGCGGTGAGCGCCACACAGAAGTCTGGAGAAGCACGATGAAGCTCAAGGTGACCGTCAACGGCATCCCGTACGACATCGAGGTGGAGGTCGAGGAGAACGAGCGGCCCCAGCTGGGTCCGATCGTGATCGGTGGCTCGGGTGTGAGCGTGCCGTCGCGCGCAAGCGTGCCGGCTGCTGCCTCGAACGCCGTGACCGCGCCGCTGGCCGGTTCGGTGTCGCGGATCCTCGTCGAGCAGGACCAGGAGATCGAGGCTGGTCAGGTCCTCCTCGTTCTCGAGGCCATGAAGATGGAGACCGAGATCACCGCGCCGAATGCCGGCAAGGTGACCGCGATCCTCGTTGAGAAGGGCGACGCCGTCCAGGGCGGCCAGGGCCTGATCACCGTCGAGTGAGCTGATCCCGTACGACGCGTGAAGCCCCCCGGTCCGGGATGGACCGGGGGGCTTCGTCGTTGTGTGGGTCAGGCAGACACTGAGGCGAGGATCCTATGGATCTCCTCCACCGAGGTGGCGTTCTCCAGCCGCGCCACCTGCTCCTTATCGACGAAGATCTTCGCCAGCTTGCTCAGCAGAGCCAGGTGGTCGTCACCGGCGCCGGCGATGCCGACGACGAACTTGACCGGCTTGTTCTTCCACGTGATGCCCTCCGGGTAGCGCACGAACGACATGGCGCTGCGGCGGATCGCCGACTTGGCTTCGTTGGTGCCGTGCGGGATCGCGAGCAGGTTGCCCATGTAGGTCGACACCGACGCCTCACGCTCATGCATCGAGTCGACGTACGACTCCTCGACCGCACCAGCCGCGACGAGCAGCTGTCCGGCCTCAGTGATGGCGGCCTCGCGATCGGCAGCCGTACCGTTCAGCACGATCGACTCCGTGGCGAGCACCTGGTCACCAGGGGACACTGTTGCAGCGGCCACAGGAGCGGCAGCGGAGGCGGTGGCGGCCGTAGCGGCAGCAGCAGCCGGGGCAGAGTCGGCGGGGTTGACCGGGGCGGTCACACCAGCGGGGGTGTTGACCTCGCCCAGGAGGGCGACGATCTCGTCGTACCGCGGGCTGTCCATGAAGTTTTCGACCGCGACGTGGACGGCAGACGGGGTGCGCTGGGCGGCGCGGTCGGCGAGGTCCTGATGGGTGACCAGCAGGTCGATGTCGTCTGACAGGGTCGAGATCGCCTTGTTGGTGACCGACACGTCGTCGAAGCCAGCCGCGCGGATCTTGCGGCGGAGCACCGAAGCCCCCATGGCTGACGAGCCCATGCCGGCGTCGCAGGCGAAGACGATCTTCTTGATCGGGTCATGCACCTCACCGGCGGCCTGAGCCGTACCAGCGCCAGCGCCGCCGCCGACCAGGGCACCAGCCACGGAGGACTTCTTGCCCTTCATGGCCTCCATCGAGCTGGTGGCGGCGCTCAGGTCACCGTCGTCGGTGGACTTGTCGGTCTTGAGCAGGAAGGCGGCAACGGCGAAGGAGACAGCGGCCGAGAGGATGACCGACAGGATCACGCCGACGTAGGAGTCGGTCGCGGTCTGGATCAGCACGGCGATGATGGAGCCCGGAGCAGCCGGAGCGCGCAGCCCGGAGCCGAAGATCACGTTGGTGAGGATGCCGGTGGCACCGCCGAGGATGGTCGCGGCGATCAGCTTCGGCTTGGCGAGGATGTACGGGAAGTAGATCTCGTGGATGCCACCGAGGAAGTGGATCACTGCAGCACCGCCAGCTGACGCCTTGGCCATGCCCTTGCCGAAGACCATGAACGCCAGCAGGAGGCCCAGGCCGGGACCGGGGTTCGCCTCGAGCAGGAACAGGATCGACTTGCCGGTGGCCGTGGCCTGGTTGGTGCCGAGCGGGGTGAGGATGCCGTGGTTGATGGCGTTGTTGAGGAACAGCACCTTGGCGGGCTCGATGAAGAGCGAGGCGAGCGGCAGCAGGCCGGCCGAGACGATGGCCTTCACGACGAACTCGGCGCCCTTGCTGAACGCCTCGACCGCCGGGCCCATGCCGAAGAAGCCGATGATCGCGAGGATCATGCCCCAGATGCCAGCGGAGAAGTTGTTGATCAGCATCTCGAAGCCGGGCTTGATCTTGTCCTGCCAACGCTGGTCGAGCCAGCGCATCGTCCAGCCGCCGAGCGGGCCCATGATCATGGCGCCCATGAACATCGGCACGTTGGTGCCGGCGATCACGCCCATGGTCGCGATCGCTCCGACGACGCCGCCGCGGATGTCGTAGATGTTCTTGCCGCCCACGAAGCCGATCAGCAGGGGGAGCAGGTAGGTGATCATCGGGCCGACGATGCCGCCGTACGCCGAGCAGGCCTGCACCCCGTTGGCCAGCGCGATGCTGGCGCCGTCCGGGCCCATCACCTTGGTGACACAGGAGGCGGCATTGACGCCCCAGCCACCGATGTGGGCGACCCACGAGTCGTTCGGCAGCTTCATGCCGAAGATCATGTTGATCCAGCCGTCCTTGATGAACAGTGCCGTGATCAGTCCCCAAGCGATGAAGGCGGCGATGTTCGGCATCACCATGTTCGACAAGACAGTGCCGAACTGTTGCACCCGCACACGCGCTGATGTGCGCGACGCCCCGGCGTTGGGGGCGGTGGACGTTGTGGCCAACGCCGTTCCTTTCCTCGTGATCCGCTGCTTCGGGGATCTGTGTTCCCCTTTATATGTGTCCGATTCCCTTTGTGTCAAGCGTTGATCTTGACGAGACGGAAGTAAGCGGGCAGACTTTGGGTGAAGTCCCGTACGAACGGGCGCAAGTGGACCCGAGGTCCGGTCAATGCGAAGGAGCATTCGATGTATGCCGCCGAGCGTCAGCAGCGCATCGTGGAGATGGCCCGTGAGGCCGGCCGTGTCGACGTGCTGTCGTTGGCTGATGTCTTCAATGTGACCGCTGAGACCGTACGGCGGGACCTGACCGCGCTGGAGGGCCGAGGTGCCGTACGGCGGGTGCATGGCGGCGCTCTGCCAGTCGAACGGCTGGCCATGGAGCCCACCCTGACCGACCGGCAGAGCAAGGCGAGCGCCGAGAAGCGGCGGATTGCCGCGCGGGCGCTGGACGAGCTGCCCGACGACGGCACGATCCTGCTCGACTCTGGCACCACCACGTGGGCCATTGCCCAGCTGCTCCCGATCGACAGCGCGCTCACCGTGGTGACCAACTCGATCGCGATCGCGGCGACCCTGGAGGCTCGGCCGAACCTTGACCTCTACCTGTTGGGCGGCCGGGTCCGTCGGCGCACTGGCGCGGCCGTGGGGGAGTGGATCGACCAGGCGCTCGCCGACGTACGAGTCGATGTCGCCTTCCTCGGTACAAACGGCTTCTCCCTCGACCGCGGCTTCAGTACGCCCGACCAGGTCGAAGCAGCGGCCAAGAAGGCGATGCTTCGCTCAGCCCGACGCGCCATCGTCGTCACCGACTCCAGCAAGGCGGGCCAGGAGCACTTCCACAGGTTTGCCCGCCTCGACGAGGTTGCCATGCTCATCACCGACGCCGGCCTCGACGACGAGACCGCAGACCAGCTCGACTCCGCAGGATTGGATGTGGCCCGCGCATGATCGTCACCCTGACGCCCAACCCGAGCATCGACCGTACGATCAGCGTCGCTGACCTGGAACACGGAGAGGTCAACCGTGCCACCGACAGCAGGATCGACCCCGGCGGCAAGGGGGTCAACGTCTCCCGAGCGCTGACCGCGAACGGCACGGACACCCTCGCCGTCCTGCCCATGGGTGGCCCCGAGGGTGCCTTGATGGGGCAGTTGCTCACCGATGCTGCCGTCGCACATCACGGAGTCAAGGTGGCCGGCAACCTTCGTATGAACATTGCCGTGGTCGAACCCGATGGCACCACCACCAAGGTGAACGAGCCCGGGCCCTTCCTCTCTACCGCCGATGTGGACGAGATGCTGCACACAGTCGAGAGTGCCGTGGGTGTCGGTGACTGGGTCGTGGGCTGCGGCTCGCTGCCACCCGGCGCACCCGCCGATCTGCTGGCGGAGCTGGTGGCCCGAGGCCGCGCGCGCGGCGCCCAGGTCGCGATCGACTCGTCCGGCCAGCCCATGACGGCTGCCCTCGCGGCAACACCTGACCTGATCAAGCCCAACCACGAGGAGCTCGAAGAGGTGATCGGTCGCGCACTGCCCACTCTGGGCGACGTTGTCACCGCCGCCCGCGAGCTCGTTGCCGGCGGGATCGCCACGGTGATCGTCAGCCTGGGCGGCGATGGCGCCCTGCTCGTCACCGCTGACCAGGCCGTGCACGCCATC
>Ga0116181_1002725_pt1 | contig 14181 bp, 9 predicted proteins | sample AD_UKC075_MetaG_FD_89752 | JGI IMG/M metagenome (GOLD analysis project Ga0116181, IMG submission 89752) | Active sludge microbial communities of municipal wastewater-treating anaerobic digesters from USA - AD_UKC075_MetaG | ecosystem: Engineered > Bioreactor > Anaerobic > Digestate | place: USA...
AATAATGTCGCATATTTGTAATGTGAAACATAACAATGAGAGCTCAATTTACATAGGATAAAATGAATAATTGAGAAAAAACTATGCCCATGAAAGCTGAAGTTCCGGAATTTTTTTCCGGAACTTTTTTAGGTGAAGACAGGATCGCCATCTCCGTCCTGAAAGATCGGTTCAAAATCTTCCGGCAGGATTTCCAGCAATTTTTTATGAAACAGGTAACGTCTCTCTAAATCTTTTTGGTGAATCTTTGGGAACTTTTTCTTATTAAAACTTTCGTTTAATTCAGTTTGATAAGAGGTGAGGACCTTTACTCTATGATCTCTGATAAAGTTTTGTAGAAAAAATACGAAGTTCTTTCTTTTGCCAAAAAAATAGGAAATTTTCAAATGTCCATCACGCAGATTAAGTAAGGAACATGCTTCAATATTTCCATATTCGTCAAAAATCTTCACCCAAAAATACTTGAATTCTTTCGCATAGCTAGAGAATAGATAATCTTTTTCTACACCTTTTCCCTCCAAAACCCAAGGATTCTTCATAATCCAGGTAATCTCTTTGGAATTTCTATGCTTTTCAAACTGTTCCAAAAATGTAGAGCTTGCTTCATCCACAAAATCCTTTATTTCAAAACTGATTTGGTGCGTTTTTGTAAATTGATTATTAAAAGAAATAACAGAATTGGCCACAAAATCTGCAATTTGAAAAATAGGTTTAAATGGCATTAAACTCTTTTTTTTCCTCGGAATTATTTCGCCCAGGTCACTTTTGAAATAATATCGATTTCCAGTTTTAGGGGTGATGTAATGGAATTGTTTTGTTTTATTGTATAGGCTTTCTGCTTCTTTGGTGAATTCCGTGATGCCTATTTTCCCGTCATATTTTTCAAACACTTTTTCTAAAAGTTGCTGTGCAATCCGTTTTCCGCGAAAATTTTCACTTACATACAGCGTGCTCAACCAAGCAAATTTTATTTCTTGTTTTAATCTGTCTGGGAAGGTTCCTAAATAACCTGCAAGTTTTTCACCTTCAAAAGCGAGTGTGAGCAAAACGTCTTCATCATCTGCTTTTTCATTTTTAATTTGTGACAAAGCTCTATGCTTCGTAATCGGAAGAAAATCGAATGTGCTGTATTCACCAGAGTTCACAAATGATTCCAGTTCTTTTTTATTTAAACATAGAAGTGTAATCATATTCGGCGAATTGTATTTTTGTTGAACAGCTTTTTAAGATTGAAATAGGCGGTTTCTTCCTTTAAGGTCTGTTCTGCAACCTTGCCATTTTCCATCGGGATTCTTTGGAAGTTTTTAGAAAAACTGTCAAATTTTATTCCTGCACAACCAAAACTACAAAATAGATTTTGATTCTTAAAAACTTCGTCGAAAAATTCTTGTTTTACACCGAAATCGGTAAACGGAAACGCAAAGCTTTCGTGGATGAAATTATTTTGCTTGATATAATGTCCTGCTTGTTCGGTGTTTTCAACTTGTTGATGCAAGGTCAAATCTTTATATAGTGGGTGGTCAAAACCGTGATTTGAGATTCCAAATCCTTTTTGTGAAATTTTTTTGAGTTGCTCTAAAGCCATATAAGGTTTCTGATGCTGTAAAAATTCCTGAAAATCAATTTCTAAAAGCTCCGCAATTTGGTCTAAAATCATTCTGTTTTTATAACTGATTTCTTTAATTTTTTGTTTTAAAACCTCTTTTGATGATAAGCCTGTTTCCGATATTTTATAAATTTCTGGGTTTAGATTCCTGATGTTATTTAAAACATCAACCACTAAACTTGCTTTACAGCGAAACATCAACTCTTTATTATCGATGAATTTTGGATTGATAAAGTTGATGGCATAAATCCCCTTTCTCTCTAAAATCGGAGCAACCACATCGTAGAATTCCCTAAGTCCGTCATCGAAGGTTAATAGCGCAATTTTCTTTTTTGGTTTAAAGTTTCCTTTTTGTAAATCTTTGAACTCATCCCAATTAACAAACTGAAAATGCTTTAAAGTAAAATCGAGGTCTTTTTCAAAATCTTTTATGTTTTTATAATGTATAATGTGCTTTAAATGTGGCAAATGCTCATCAGAAACGGTGTGGTAAACAGGGATGAAATGATTTAGTGGAAAAGATTTTCCGAAATCGTCCCCTTGAAATCTTGATGAAAAAGTGATGAGGTTCTGCTTGAAAGACATATTCAAAAGTAATAAAAAAATCCACAGCAAATTCTGCGGATTTTTGTTGATTCTTGGATCTTTGTTCTTAGCTCTTTTACTTCACCACCTTCATTTCATCAATCAACCATCTGGAATTGGCGAATTTATCGATGATGAAAAGAATATACTTCGTATCCACCATAATATTTCTGGAGAATTTTGGGTCATAGTTGATGTCGCTCATCGTTCCTTCCCATTGTCTGTCGAAGTTTAAACCGATTAAGTTTCCATACGCATCCAAAGCCGGACTTCCAGAATTTCCACCAGTAGTGTGGTTTGTTGCCGTAAAGTTTACCGGAACATCACCGTTTGAATTTTTGTAAATTCCGTAATCTTTTTTGTTGTAAAGTTCGATGAGTTTTTTCGGTAAATCAAACTCGTAATCTCCCGGAATATATTTTTCGATAACACCGCTTAAATGGGTTTGATAACCGTAATACAAAGCATCTCTCGGATTGGAACCAGCAACTTTTCCATAAGTTACACGAAGAGTTGAGTTCGCATCAGGGAAAAATTTACGGTCTTTATCGGTTTCCATTTGTTGCGCCATAAATTTCTTCTGGTTGGCGTCAATTTGCTGTTGTAAAGAGGATACTTTCCCATCAGTAGAAGTCATGTAACCTTCTCTGAGAGCGGAAAATAACTTCATCAAAAGATCATTCTTTAAATTTTGAACCAACGCATTTTGGTCAGCAAAAACTTTATTAATGTCCGAATAAGTTGTGGCCCCATTCACGGAACCTCTTCCCGTAATCACAGAATTTTTGGATAAATTTTCGATGGTTTGAAGATTTTGAGCCTCGTTTTTATATTGCTCAAAACCAGCTGGTAAAAACTGTTTCGGAGCTTTGTTGGCGTAATGCGCAAGCAATTTTGCTGTTACTTTTGCATCCAATTCAGCATCAAAGTCTTTGTAAACTCCCGAAAGTCTGTTTTTGAAACCTTCCAAAGTTTTTGCATCCATTTTTCCGGCTTCCACCGCTGCGATAAAATTGTAATAGTTGTTGGCAAGCGTTAAAGTTTCAGCATTTCTCACGGTTTCGCCATAATAAGCTCGGTTCAACGCATAAGGAGCTTGTTCGTTGTAAAGTCGGTTCAGCTCATCCAAAGTTGTTTTCACGGCAGGATTTTTTGAAATCAGCATCTGCTCATATTTTTGCTTTTTTCCTGCGGCATCAGATTTTGTGAGTCCTTCTACTTCACCTTTCCATTTTTTCCAAGAGTTTGCGATGCTTGCATATTTTGAGGCATATTTTATCTTTGTTGCAGCATCAGAACGCATTTTTTCGTCCAAAGTTTTCAACGCGATGTCTCGAACGCTAATCATTGCAGGATCAATCTCGGTTCTGATTTTTTCTACCGCAATTGCGGGTAAATATTCCTGCGTTCTCCCTGGAAATCCGTAAACAAATGTAAAATCTCCCTCTTTTTTCTCCTTCATAGAAACCGGAAGAAAATGTTTCGGCTTATAAGGAATGTTGTCTTTGCTGTATTCTGCAGGTTTGTTGTTTTTGTCGGCATAAATTCTAAACATCGAAAAATCGCCTGTGTGGCGTGGAAAAACCCAATTATCGGTATCCGAACCATATTTCCCGATAGAACTTGGCGGAGCTCCCACCAAACGTACATCTTTATAGGTTTCTATAATGTACGCGTAGTATTTGTTTCCGTAATACATCGGTTTTACAGAAATCGTTTGATAGCTTTCAATTTTCTGAGATTTTTTGTAATTCTCAATATTTTCATTGATTTTTTTGGTTAAATCTGCGCTTTCCAAACCTTGCGTTCCCGCTAAAATGGAGGATGTAACTTCTTTGATATCTGCAATAAAATCTACGGTAACGCCTGGATTTGGCAATTCTTCGCCCATATTTTTTGCCCAAAAACCGTTCGTCAACAAATCATTTTCTACCGTAGAATGACTTTGAATATTGTCGTAACCGCAATGATGGTTGGTTAAAAGCAAACCTTTCGGAGAAATAATTTCCGCGGTGCAACCGCCATCAAACTGAACTACGGCATCTTTAATACTCGGTTTTTGCGTATCGAATAATTGTTTTGCAGGAATTTTAAGTCCCATTGCTTTCATTTCCTTTTCGTTTACTTCCGTGGGAATCCACATTCCACCGTATTGCTGCGCAAATGCCATTACAGCCGGAACAATGATTGCCGAAAGCAAAAAACTTCTCTTTATCATGAATTAAAATTTTAAAATTGATTGCTAAAAATACGGAATTTTAGGGAAATGAAAAACCTACGCCAATTCACCAGTCATTGTTAGGAACGAAGCAGTCTAGGGTGGCGAAAATTCGCAGAATTTTTGACGGGATGGTTTATATTTTTACGAATTGTTCTTTGCTTAACAGGCGATAAATCGTAAATCTACAATTTTTGGACAAAACTTATTTTTTGGTAAAACCTGCGGATTTTGGACAAATCACGATGTTTCCCTACGCAAACTTCATGTTTTGAATTCTCACCGCATTCAAAATTGCTAATAGTGCAACGCCAACATCCGCAAAAACCGCTTCCCACATTGTTGCCAAACCTCCCGCTCCTAAAATTAAAACAATGGCTTTTACACCAAACGCCAAAACAATATTTTGCCAAACAATTTTTTTTGTTTCCTTTCCGATTTTTATCGCGACAGGGATTTTTGAAGGTTTATCGTCCTGAATCACAACATCTGCAGTTTCAATCGTGGCATCGCTTCCCAATCCGCCCATTGCAATTCCAACATCGCTTAAAGCAACAACGGGAGCGTCATTTACGCCGTCTCCGATGAAAGCGACACTTTCATTTTTGGATTTGAGTTCCTTTAATTTATTCACTTTATCTTCTGGAAGTAAGTCTCCAAAATAGTTGGAAATTCCCAAATTTTCGGCAACTTCTTTTACAACTGCGGTTTTATCGCCGCTCAACATCGTGGTTTTAACTTTCATGTTTCTTAACAAAGAAATTGTTTCAGCAGCATCTTCCTTTATTTGGTCTGAAATGGTGATATAACCGACAAATCTCCGGTCATAGGCAACAGCAATCAAAGTTTCAGAAACATTTTGATGATTGATGTTGTGTTGAACTCCAAATTTTTCCATCAGCTTGAAATTTCCTGCCATCATTTCTTTGCCTTGAATGGTTCCTTTCAAACCGTGTCCTGCAATTTCTTCCACATTTTCAATAGAAATAGAATGATCAATTTCTCCCGCAAATTCATTTATTGCAGTCGCAATCGGATGTGTGGATTTGCTTTCGAGAAGATTCAGGTATTTCATGATCGCTTCTTTATTGATTCCATCCTGAAAATGAACTTTCTGTACTTTGAAAACACCTTTCGTCATGGTTCCTGTTTTGTCCATCACTACATGTTGAACATTCGCCAAAATATCTAAAAAATTGCTTCCTTTAAATAGAATTCCGTTTTTGCTTCCGGCCCCAATTCCACCAAAATATCCAAGCGGAATCGATATTACCAAAGCACATGGACAAGAAATCACCAGAAAAATCAAAGCGCGATACAACCACTCGCGAAAAATATAATTTTCTACAAAAAAGTAGGGTAGAAGCATAATTGCAATCGCGAGAAAAACTACAATCGGCGTATAAATTTTCGCAAATTTTCGGATGAAAAGTTCGGTTTTTGCTTTTTGGGAAGTGGCGTTCTGGACCATTTCCAAAATTTTTGAAAGTTTGGAATCCTGAAATTTGGTATTGATTTTAACCGAAGAAACCGTGTTCAAATTAATCATTCCTGCCAAAACTGTGTCGCCGCTTTTTTTCGTATCAGGTTTGCTTTCTCCTGTTAAAGCAGCGGTGTTGAAAGAAGCACTTTCTGAAATTAATTCTCCATCCAAAGCTAATTTTTCGCCGGGTTTTAATTGGATGATTTGACCAATTTCTGCATTTTGTGCTTTGATGGTTTTGGGAATTTCATTTTCTAAAATAGTCACTTCATCCGGACGTTGGTCAAGCAAAGTTTTGATGTTTGATTTGGCTTTTTGCACCGCCATCGACTGAAAAACTTCACCCACTGAATAAAAAAGCATTACCGCAACTCCTTCCGGATATTCGCCAATGGCAAAAGCACCAATTGTTGCAATCGACATCAATAAAAATTCAGAAAAAAAGTCGCTATAACGAATGCTGTGAAATGCCTCTTTCATAACAGGAAAACCAACGGGAATGTAAGCAGAAAGGTAAAAAACAAATCTAACCCAACCCGCAAACCAAGCAGGTTTTAGAAAATGGTCGAGAAAAATTCCTATCAATAAAAGTGAAAAAGAAATTATTGCAGGAAAGAACATCTGAAAAGTTGATTGCCCCTCTGAAGCATGAGAATGGTCGTGGTCATGTTCATCGTTTTCCTGATGTTGGTGCATGTCTGATTGAGGTTGTTTTTGAGACGTTTTCGGTTCGTGGCTGCAACATTCCTGGGACATTTTATAATATTTTTTTCTGACGAAATATACGAATTAAGCACCAATATTTTTTATGTGGCATCACTTTTGTCCGTGAATTTTAAAATAAACAATGGAACCTCTACTTCAACAAACCTTATCGTTATGGGTACTTGCAATTCCGATTGCGTGTGTTGCATGGACGGTAACTCACGAAGAAATCTTCAAAGAACCAAGAGAATATTGCGTGAAAAAATCGCAGGAATGCAGAAAGTTGGTGGAAAGAAAATTCTTTTACCTTTTTACCTGCGAGTATTGTTTCAGCCATTACGTAACAGCAATTTTTTTGTTCATTACTGAGTTTAAATTGCTTTATGAAGATTGGCGCGGTTATTTGGTTTCGTTCTTTGCCTTGGTTTTTGTCGCCAATGTTTACATGAGTTTGTTCGGCTATTTAAGACAAAGTTTAAAATCTGAAAAAATTGAAGCGAAATTGAAAGACAACGAATGGCACGAAGTTAAAGAGGAAATGGAAGAAAAAAAAGACCAATAGAAATCACTAATCACAAAAATAAAAGTTATGGAAAGTACAGAAAGATTGCAAAGATTTGCATATGACGATTACACGGTTGTAACGAATTTCGAAACATTTGCCGATGCTGAAAATTACGCCAACGAAAAGGGCGGTGAGTTGATTGAAGTAGGTTTCACGGATGGTTCTGATAATCCGATGCCGAATACAACAGGAAATTTAATTGCTGACAGAAAAACGTTCAGAGTTGGATTAGATCCCGAATATCAAGTTATTTATTCCGATGATCCCAAGTTTCAGGAAATGGCGGAAATTATTTTGGAAGATATGAAGGAAAAGGAAAATGATGTCGCTCCTGAAGATTGGATCGGTGATCAAAATATTGCTCCGGGTGACCGAATCATCATCGTTAAAAATGGTGAAGTAAATACAGTGACCACAAGAGAGAGAATCAAATATTTGATGCGCGGAAACGTTTACGAACTAGCGGTGAAAGAACCAAAAACAGTTTCTGAATAAGAAAAAAGAACATACTTAAAAAAGAGCCTGTCCTCTTGAGACAGCCTTTTTTTATGAAACACATTCCTCGGTTTCGTCAGTAATTACATTTCCTGTCATAATTTTTTGATGGAATCGGCGCGGCGAAGCCGCGCCGATTCCCCATTATTTATCTGCTGCAAGAAGTCGTCATTCCAAAGGAAGTGAGGAATCCTCAAGACTAAAATTTAGGTTGTTATTTATTTTCGTAGATGAAAGACATTTCCCTCGCAATGCTCGAATCACGAATCACTAAGCCTGTAACTCGTATCTCTCATCAAATCTCAGTTGTCTCGCTGCGAATAATTTCTGCCTTTTTTGCCAATTCTTTAGGATCTTCCGTGGTGTTGTAATACAGCCATTCCATTGCGCGAGGAAATTCTTGCGACCAAAAAAACTCCTGATGTTTTCCTTCAGGATTGATGCTTATTTTGAAATCGAATTGGAGGGAGTGAGAATCTTCCCAACCTTCCATAGTTTTCTCAAAACGCTCGATTCGTTCGGTCATTTGTGAGCCTTCCTGTTCACCGCCGTACATATAAACTTTGATGTTGTAGGGATTTTTAAAGTTCATCTGCGGAAAATTATTCTCTGGATTTACCCAAAGTGAAGGTGAGAAAATCATCAGTTTGGAATACACTTCAGGATAAAGAAAACCGCTGTAAATGCTGATTAATCCTCCTAGAGAACTGCCGCCAATTCCTGTGAATTCCCTTTCAGGTTTTGTGCGGTAAACGGAATCTACATAAGGTTTCAGAGTGTCTGCAAGAAATCGGATATACTTTTTACCTTCCGCATTTTCGGTGATGGAATTGTAGTCGAGAACATATTCTTTAATCCGGTCTTCACTTCCGTTTTCAATCGCGATAATGATGACGTCTCCTCTTCCATATTCAGCAAGGATTGACATTTTTTTGTCGATTTCCCAATTTCCATATGCAGAACCTTCATTGAAGAGATTTTGCGCATCCTGTAAATAAAGAACCGGGTATGTTTTATCTGTATTATGATAATTATATGGTAGTAACGCCCAAATTTTGCGTGTTCTGTTGAGTTGGGGAATAAAGAATTTTTCGGAGATAATTTCCACAATCGGGAAAAATTCTTTCTTGAAAGGGCCCCAATTGATTCTCCACTTTTCAACGGTGTCTGTGGTTTTAGTCTCTGCTTTGATTGTTTTTCTGTTGGGAGTAATGTTTCCAAAACGGTCTATTTCCACATTTTCCCAACCTCCTCGAGTGAATTTATATTCTATGTTTTCTGGAAGTGTTTTGTCATCAATATCTATAGAATAAGTGTTTTTGGCAATTTCTTTTAATTCGAACTGCGAATCTCTGGGATCCCATTTATTGAAATTTCCGGTGATGTAAACAGGTCTTTTGTCGTCTTCCAGCGAGGTGATTATGAAATTCATTTTCTTCAGCATTATTATTTTTGAATTGTAAAATTAATATTTATTTTATTAGCTTCATCCGATGTTTCTACTTTTCGGCCTTTTTTTAAAAAAGATCTAATTTCTAACCATTGAAGTTTGATTTGTTAAGGATGATGTTGGATATTTTTTAAAGTTTTAATATTTATTATTAATTTTTTAAAATGGTAGTGGTCTTGTTTAAAAAAATTACTAATTTTATAAAACAATTAAATACTTATTTATTATGAAAAAACTTTACTTCGGTATTCTCATGCTATCAAGTTTTACATGGGCTTCCGCACAAATTAACACTATCGTAAATTTTGAAGGTAGTACAGCTTTACCAACTGGTTGGACAGAATCTGGTGGAGCCGCGGTTTCAAACGTCAATACGTGTGCAGGAAATTCATTGCGGGATAATTTATATGCTTCTAGTGCTACTGGAACATTTTCAAGTCCGTCATTTACATCTTCCAACGGTAAAGAAATAGTGGTAAGTTTTGACTATAAAGTTATTAACTTTACAGGAGCATCAACTCCACCGGGAACGGCAACACCGGCAGGATGGGGTTCTTCAACGCTACAATATACAATTGATGGGGGTACAACATGGGTTGATTTGTTAGTGATCAACGACAGCAATCACGTTGTTTCGACAAGTTGTGCCACTAAAACGGCAACAATTCCTGCAGGAACAGTACCAACAGGAACTTCAGTGCAGATGAGGTTCAACCATGTGAGACTTGCAGGAGATTGGTATATTTACCTTGATAACATTAGTATTCAGCAAGCTTTTTCTGCAGAAACGGTTGATTGGGGAAATCTTCAATGGCCACCGAATGGAACTGCAAATGTAGGTGCTGCTTTTGACGCCTATGGTCAAGTTTATAAAGCTGGAGTTACTGAACCCGCTGGACAGGGAGCTGGAATTAATGCGTGGGTTGGTTACAGCACTTCTAATACAGATCCTTCAACTTGGTCCAATTGGATTCCGGCAACTTATAATGCCGCAGGTCCTACCAATAATAATGATGAATACTCTGCGAACATTGGTGGAGCAATTGCTGCACCTGGAACGTATTATTATGCAACAAGATATAACTACAACGGAGGAGCGTACTATTATGGCGGATATAACGCTACTGGTGGTGGAGCATGGGACGGCACAAACAACGTAAACGGTGTATTATCAGTATTGGCTCCTGTAGGATTTGCCTGCAATAATCCTATTCAAATTTCGTCATTGCCCTATTCAACTTCTGATAATACATCTAACTATGGCGATTATATTGACGGAACTCCTGGTGCAACAGGTTGCGGAAGTGCAAGCACTTATTTAAACGGAAATGATGTTTTCTATTCTTATACCCCTACATCAGACGGTGCTATTGATGTTACAATGACTCCAGGTGGAACTTGGTCTGGAATATTCGTCTATACTTCTTGCAGCAATATAGGAACTGGATGTGTTGCTGGTGTTGCAAACTCGGGGTCTACTCCTAGAGTAATTAGCGCTATGCCTGTTACAGCTGGAACAACCTATTACTTTGTGATTTCTACATGGGCTTCTCCGCAAACTGTCTCTTATCAATTGCAGATTTCTCAACATGTAATGGGAGTGTCAAACGGTGTGAAAGCGAGTAATGTAGAAATTTATCCGAATCCAACCTCTGATGTGCTTAATGTAAAAGGAATGACTCCGGCTTCTGTTAAAGTTTTTGCAATGGATGGTAAAGCTGTTCCTGTAGCATTTGATGGTAGTATAATCAACATGCATAAATTGCCGGCAGGTGCTTACATAGTTCAAATTACCGATAAAGAAGGAAACACTGTTTCAAAAAGAATTGTTAAGAAATAAGTTTTTCTGAATTATTATTAAGCGTTCCTGAATCTTTCAGGAACGTTTTTTTGTTTTTAATACGAAAATTTTCTCACAGTATTTGCAATTAAAATTTAGTGCTATTTTTTCAGAAAATAAGGATTAATTCGTATATTTCCCCTACGAAATCCAATAAACCATTGTCATGCAAAACGTTCGTCCATACTCCTTGTTTACCGATCACGATATCTACCTTTTCCGTGAGGGAAAACATTACAAACTTTACGATAAATTCGGCTCTCATTCCGTCGAAATTGATGGGTTAAAAGGTGTTTACTTTGCGGTTTGGGCGCCATTTGCAAAAGAAGTTTCCGTGATTGGGAATTTTAATGGATGGCATTCTGAAGCACACAAACTCTATCCAAGATGGGACGGTTCCGGAATTTGGGAAGGATTTATTGCCGGTTTGAATTGGGGAAATGTTTACAAATACGGCATTAGAACCAACAAAGGAGTTTTGCTTGAAAAAGGTGATCCTTTCGCTTTGAGTTGGGAACAAAATATTCAGGCAGGTTCCTTAATTTCAACAACTTGGTTTGAATGGGACGACAAAAAATGGATGGCGGAACGATGGAAAAAAAATTCCCTCGACGCGCCAATGTCGGTTTACGAAATGCACCTCGGTTCATGGATGCGCGGAACAGATGATCCTGAAAAATTCTTTAATTACAGAGAAATTGCGGAAAGATTAGTTCCTTATGTCAAAGAAATGGGTTTTACTCACGTCGAATTTATGCCGGTGATGGAATATCCTTACGATCCAAGTTGGGGTTATCAAGTGACGGGGTTTTTTGCAGCAACTTCGCGTTTTGGTTCACCGCAGGATTTGATGTTTTTGATTAATGAACTTCACAAAAATAATATCGGTGTCCTTTTAGATTGGGTTCCTTCTCATTTTCCGGGGGATGCGAATGGTTTGCATTTCTTTGATGGCACGTTCCTTTATGAACATGAAGACCCGAGAAAAGGTTTTCATCCCGATTGGAAATCCCACATTTTCAATTACGGAAGACCTGAAGTGAAATCGTTTTTAATTTCCAATGCGATGTTTTGGCTCGACCGTTATCATGCAGACGGACTTCGTGTTGATGCGGTAACTTCAATGCTTCACCTCGATTATTCAAGAAATGAGGGAGAATGGGAACCGAATAAATTTGGCGGAAACGTGAATCTTGAAGCGCAAGAATTTTTACAGGATTTCAACAAAGCAGTTTATAAAGAATTTCCCGATATCATGACGATTGCGGAAGAAAGTTCAGACTTTCCCATGCTCACAAAACCCGTTCACGACGGCGGCGTTGGATTCGGAATGAAATGGATGATGGGATGGATGCACGACACGCTGAAATATTTCAAGGAAGACCCCATTAACAGAAAATACCACCACAACAAATTGACCTTTGGCTCAATGTACGTGTATAATGAAAATTATATGATGCCTCTTTCTCACGATGAGGTGGTACACGGAAAAGCGAGTTTGATTTACAAAATGCCGGGAGATGAATGGCAGAAATTTGCCAATCTTCGTGCACTTTACACGTATATGTTCACGCATCCCGGTGCGAAACTTCTGTTTATGGGGAATGAATTTGCACAAACCAACGAATGGAATTTCACCCGAAGTCTCGATTGGCATTTATTGAATTATCCCGTCCACAAAGGAATGCAGGAGTTTGTTAAAGATTTAAATCATCTTTATACGAGCGAACCCGCACTTTATGAAAACAACTTTAAACCCGAAGGAATGGAATGGGTGGAAGCGAATGACGGCAATAATTCCATCTATATTTACTTAAGAAAAGGAAAAAAGGAAGATGATGTTTTAATGACGGTTTTGAACTTAACTCCAAGAGTTTTTGATTATAAAATTGGCGTAGATGAAGGAACCAATTGGGAAGTCATTCTTAATTCTGATGACGAAAAATATGCGGGAAGCGGAGTTGCCGCAGAAATCGTGGACGAAGAAGATGATGAGTGGATGTACCGCCCAAACGCAATTATCTTAAAACTTCCACCACTTTCGGGGGTAATTTTAAAACAGAAAAAAGCAGCGAAGAAAAAAGTTTCCCAACCAAAAGCAGTTGTAGCAAAACCTAAAACGACGAAAAAAATCGCTTCAGAAGAAGAAGTGATACAAAAGAAAGTAACAGCTAAAAAGACGGTTGCAAAAACTTCAGCAAAAATAACCGAAGCTTCAAAACCAAAAACGGCTCGGAAAAAACCTGAGGTTACTTTAAATCAGCCAAAAGAAGATATTGCATCTTTGACTTTAAAAGATAAACCCAAACAGGTTAGAAAAACTACAGTGAAAAAAGAGGTTTCCGAGAAAGTTGCCGCTCCAAAAACTTCTCGCTTGAAAAAAGCCACCGATGAAGCCGCCGCAGAAATGAAGAAAATTGTGGAAAGTCCGAAGAAGGAAGTGCGAAGTAGGAACAAAAACACTGATAATATTTAAAATATAAAAGACAATAACAAAGTTCATGTTTTACACCTCGTATCACGAAACTTGTAACTCGTAACTCAATAAACGATGAAAATTTTCAACCTTTCCATGGAATGTTATCCTGTCGCAAAAGTCGGTGGACTTGCCGATGTAGTGGGAGCATTGCCAAAATATCTCAACAAAATCGATGGAGTAGAAGCAAGCGTGATTATGCCGTGGTACAACAAACCTTTCGTGCACGACCACAGTTTTGAAATCGTTTTCGACGGTTGGATTCACCAAAGTCACCATGCTTTTCAAGTTCAGGTGATGAAGGAAAGAGGTAAAACGCTTGGTTTCGATTTGTATTTGGTGAAAATTCCCGGGCTTCTCGACCGAGATAATCCGTATGGATATTGGGATGAAAGTCAACAGTTTCTCGCTTTTCAACACGGTGTTTTGCATTGGTTGACTGCCATGAAAATTCGTCCCGATGTTCTTCATTGCCACGATTATCACACCGGTTTGGTTCCGTTTATGATTGAAAATTGCCCGGAATTTAGTTTCTTGAAGGGCGTGAAAACCATCGGAACCATTCACAATGGTGAATATCAAGGTCAGATGAAATGGGACATGCTGAATTATTTTCCGTGGTTTAGAGGAGATAAAGTGGGACTTTTGGATTGGGACGGATACATCAATCCTTTGGCGACGATGCTGAAATGTTGTCACGCTTTCAATGCGGTTTCCGAAGGTTATCTGCAGGAACTTTTCCAAAGTTTAAAAGGTCT
>Ga0116181_1002726_pt1 | contig 14179 bp, 1 predicted proteins | sample AD_UKC075_MetaG_FD_89752 | JGI IMG/M metagenome (GOLD analysis project Ga0116181, IMG submission 89752) | Active sludge microbial communities of municipal wastewater-treating anaerobic digesters from USA - AD_UKC075_MetaG | ecosystem: Engineered > Bioreactor > Anaerobic > Digestate | place: USA...
AAGAGGCGGTCCCGCCGCCTATTGCTACGATGCTCTTGAAAATAGATTCTGCGTTTAGATTCACTCTTACACCCCCATTCCAAAGATAAAAGGCGGGACTTTAGCCCCGCCTTTAGTTCATTGGGATTGGATCAAGCCCATAGGCTACCCTAACCTTATTGATTTTTGCCAGTTCCAGAAGATCTACCATTTGCCTCTTTTCTTTTCGCGTAAGCTTTCTAGTTTCATAGACTGCTTCCATATAGCGGTTCAATTTTGCCAGGTCCCTGTTAATAGCGCGTAAGGTTGGTAGGCAATCTCTGTAAAGCTCCTCTGTCTTTGTGAGGGAAATAGTTTCTCCTCTTTCTAAAGCACTTTGCTCTTTTGCTGCTATCTTCTCTGCCTTACGAAGATCGTTGTAAAACCTTGTGAGAGAAGTTGCACCGTAAGAACCAGAGGCAATAATAATATCTCCCAAGAAGGGAATGTCTTGAACTGTATCCGCCGGCCTCAATTCCTTATCAGCAGCGCTCACAAGGTAAAGTATTTCATCAGTGCCTCTAACGGCATGACGACCTAACCCTGCGGTATAGCCGTAAATTAAGGCATCTATCTTGCGCGGAGAAACATTAAGCGCTTTCCCTAACTTTTTAGCCACTTCACTGGTATAAGGTCCGTATTGATCCGAAGGCCACAACCTTTCTTCGCTAGCAGGGACAATAGGAGTATCCGTATAGATTTTCTGGTTAGCCCAAAGTTCCAAGAGAGGCCCTACCCAAGCCGGTGTATAGTTAGGCAAGAGTGTATTAAATATATCCTTTGATAGTTCATCTAAAGAAGCCATATTTTGTTCGTCAAACTTATTAAGCAAGTACTCTACCATACCACCGAACACCAAGCCCGGGATAAATGGCCTGGGAAGCAAGATGAAGTATTTTGTTGTTCTTGTATTTCCTCCAATTGAAACAGGGATATTCCAGTATAGATGTTTTCTCCATGCTGGAAGTTCCTGGTAATAGGGGTTTCTCCTATTAGTTAAGTATAACGCTATAGTAGGTAGTGTTATCATAATCAACGCCCGGAACAAAAACCGTGTCGGGTTTTTCTTAAAAGCTCTCCACGTCTTATCTGTTCCCTGCACCCAGGCATTGAAGAAAGGAATATGTGATCTTATCCTGTGTGTTTGACTGCCGTGCCTTAGATGATCTACTGTTATATCCCTGCCCAGGAAGTTGGCAGCAACAGGATGAGCGCCTTTTTTGCGAGCTTTGACATACTGCCCCACATTTGTGGCATATTCCATAACCCCTGAAGCTTTACCCAGCCAGCCGATAGGGTTAATGGCTTTGAGGACCATTTCATAGTATTTTTTCTCCACATATTTACCGGCATATTCCTTAAAGTAATTGCGGTCCCATGTATTAAGGGTACTCATAGCACCGCCAGCTTCCAGCCAATCCTTGTATTCATCGGATTTTTTAGCAATATGGAAGATACCCCGGAAAAGATCAACAAAGGGCAGGTAGCCCTTTTCACCCCAGATACCGCTCAATACATTGTCTCTAAACGGGTTAAACCCAATAAAGCGCGGGTTCCAGGTTGCGCCCACCCTTAGTATCTGAGAAAACGGCCTTACCAGTTTTTCTAGCAGGGTTATTGCATCGGTATCTAAGTGCATAATTGCCTTGAGTAGCTCTTTGTCCTTGAACTCATAAAATACCGGCTTACCGTTTTTCCATACTGTTATTACATTTTCCCTGACATTTGCATACCTGATTGGCCTGAATATCTTAATAATTGTATCCATGTTTATTTCATTGGTTCCAACTTCTTCTGCTATGGCTTCTCCTATTTTTTCGAGTGCTACTTTATCGGAAATATGAATCCCTAAGCTTGTTAGTGCTTCACCTAAAGTAGCTTTTGTTACTTGCAGTGGTGCAGGAACTTTTGAGAAGAACCTGCCAGTGCCTTCCCATTCATCAGCCATATCTACTAAAGCTCCAATGGCCTTGTTTTTATCAGCCAATGCCGTGTAGATAAAGACCTGCCTAAGTATGCTATCCCAGGGATCATATATAGGTAAGCTGGCTCCACGGTATTTGTAAACTCCTTTGGGAAGGTTGCCTAAATGTTGTCCTTCCGCTTTCTTGGCTGCGCGATCATCCCTGACACGGTAGAAGGGAATATAGAACTCATTAGTTTTCACTATATTGTCATAACTATCCTTGTCGATGATCCCCGCGTCTAAAAGCTGGCTTAAGTTAAAGCGCATAAACTTTACCAACTCTTTAAACTGTTTTTTATATATATCGGCATAAGTTGCACGCGGGATACCTTTATCCTTGTTGCCTTCAATGCTATCAACAAAATCACGTGCAGCCTGCATCTGGTATTTGTCCATGCCAGACTTTAGCTTTTTCACGTCCTCAATTTCAATGGCTCTCTTGGCAACCATATAGTAAGTCCAGCGTTCAAAATGGCTTACTCCGTTATCATACTTGCCCATTTCAAAAATCGGCCTGGTAATCTCATCCAAAGAAGGCCCTATTTTCTCCAGCTTGTTGTTTTTGCTTCGCACATACTGACCATGTTTGACGTATAAGTGGGCCTTGCCTTGGAAGGCGCGAGCAGCCTTGTGTAGCAGGTATGGATTTTTGTCTGGAGAAATAACATCTACTCCACCAGGAGACTTGCCCCAAAACCGCTTATCGCCAATGATCTGCTCAACTACATATGCTATGCGCCCGGCTTCATCAACCAGCTTATAATACCAGCCAGAGAGAATAGACTTCTTCTCTTTTTCATCAGAACCAATAAAAGAAGCGATCATGGCTTCCGGCGGCTGGTTAATATAAAGGGCAACCATCCGCTGTAGATCACTGATTTTCTCTGTTATATCCCCGTCTGCCATTTTCAGAATCCGTTCAAAGTAGGTATGGAAGTTCGGGAAGTTCTTCTTTGCTTCTTCTGGTTCCACAATGTAAGCTCTGATGAAGTCGGCAAGCCCTTCATGTACCTGCAATTTGAAGTCGGCTTCGGGGAACACTTTCAACAGTACATTTTTGACATAGGGAGCTTCCATTAGTTCAGAAGTCAATATATCATAAGCTTTGTTCCCCAGGTCTTTCTGCATAGCCATCCGTATTACTCTAGGCCGTGTGAGCATCAGCGCCTTATCAAGATAGTGTCCCAACTCGTGAGTTAAGTAATCAAGGTCGGAGAAGAACTCTGTCCTTATCCTTACCAGCTCTTCCTTAGTTTTGAAGAAGCCCGCGCGCTTGCCTCTTACCCTGCCTATATAAAGGGACACAAGCTCATCAGCCATCTTGATTAGTTTGTCTTTCCTGACCACACGATCCATAACTTTATCGCCTGTATCGTCTTTTAGGGAGTTCATAGCAGCCTTGTATTTCTCTGGATCTCTATCCTCAATGCTTTCAAGGATTTCCGGCAGGCGATCATCTAGATCCTGTTGATAAGTTGCTTTTTTAGTTCTGAACCTCACGGGTTTTTCCTTAGCAGCAATTTTTTGTTTAAACGGCACAATTGTTTCTTGGGTAGGTTTTTCCGGCAATCCTTCATACAACTCAACAAACGAAAGGGGTTTTTTCTTTGTGATAATAATAGCTCCATATTTTTTCTGTATCTCCGCAATATTGCCGGATAGTGCCTCTTCAATTTCCGGCAAGTAATCGTCCAGCTTGCGGTTTAGCTGGTAATTGTAGCGGTCGCCTCTTATTACCTTCTCCATTTTACCTGTTCTTTTGCCTTCGTAAACGGTAATAATGCCTGTTCCGCCCTGCTTCAAATTCTGATACATAAAGCGGATGGCATCAAGGCGATCCTCTTTTTCCGGTAAAATGTTGAGTACATTATTAAGCGACGCTGTATCAGCGCCGCCCACTTGCTTAAGCCGTTCTAAACTTGCCTTATTATAATCTGGCGTCCTGGCTTCGGGGTCCCAAAGTATGCACTCTATACCGTGTTCAGCCAGGTAATTTATCCCAAGATCATAAGCACCGCCACCCACGTCAAAATGAAAAGCAGGCTTGTCTATTACCCCTTTATTTGCCAGGTTAACCAACAATTTAAGTCCCTTAGCAACCTGCTTGAGCGAAGTAACAGCCGGATCGTGCCGTAGAGTTTGGACATCGTATTCTCCAATCTCAGAACGGTTCAAAAGCGTGTCATAAGCACGATTGTTCAACTCTTCCGTTCCTATCTCACGTAGTTCTTGCTCTAGATACTGAGCCATAATGTTTTTTATTTTATCTATATCAAGTTTTTTTCGCAACTCGTCGGTATCTTCAATAGTCCAGTCCGCTAATTTAGCAACCGCGTTTGCTGCTGCAATAGCCGTTTCCTTCTTCTGGAAGGTAGTGCCAAGAGACAAGCCGGAAGGTAAATGTGTTACTGTCCAGCCTAATATCTTATCATTTGCCCGGTTTTCATTTGCAACCAGCCCAGGAGTAATATGCACACCGGGAACTTTTATTTTTCCCGCATTTGTGGTTATTTGAACTGTTCCCTTTTTACTTTCTGTTATGCCGCCTATATCATCTTCTTCAGCGTCAACCATTTCATCAGCTAAGCCGCTGCTTTCCCTCATGCCAAGCTCTATTTCAAGCTCTTCTATGCGCTGTGCAGTTTTGAGCAATTCACCCTTGTATTCAAAAGGCTTCCCCAACTCTTTCTTCAATACTTCCAGGTTTTTGTTTTCCGTTTCAAGTTCTTTCTTTAACTTCTCTAAGCTCTTTTCAAACTGCAACCGCGTTTCAAGTAATCTTACCATTCCAAGCGGATTGTCTTGCAGGTAAGCATCGTATTTATCTTTTCCTTCAAGCACATAATGTATAGTACTGCCATAATTCGCTATTAGCTTGAGAGGGAAACCGGCAAAATTGCCCACTTCGATTTCCAGCAGGGGAACGGATTCTTTTCTACCGTCTATGGTGGCTATTACTTTATCCCTTACCACTGCTTTTATATCTTTGGGCAATTTCTTAACAAATTCATCTACAAGATGGTGGCTTTTCCATAGACCAGAATCCGGCAGCTTATCCAATACATTCTTTAGCGGGCCTTCCTTGCCAATAAGGACGTTCCCTGCCTCAGCACGTTCCGTATATTCCTTGCCAAATAAGGTAACTTTGAACTTGTCTGCCTTTATATCCTGCCGCTTTTTAATATCAGCTTCTAATTGCTGAATTCTTTCTTTAAGCATTTCTATATAAGTCTCAGTTCGGGTAAGCTTCATCTGTACAGCAGTTTGAGAACTGACATAGCTTTGCTCTAGGGCCTTAAGCTCTATCATCCTGTTAGAAAGTTCGGCATGTTCTACGATACGCTGATCACCGGTTGCCAGGGCCTTAAGTATAGCATAGGAAGCTGTAGTTTCATCAATATCATCCATCTTGTCCAAAGTCATATCGCCATTTTCAAAACGAGACAAATACCCCTGTTTTTGCTCCAATGTTTGCCAGAAGAAAGTATCCAGCGTTCCAGTGGTTGCATAGCAATAGATCTCTACTTCTTCATTCTGGTTGCCCTGGCGGATAATTCGGCCTTCTCTTTGTTCTATTTCAGAAGGTTTCCAGGGAGCGTCAACATGGTGGAGTACCTTTAACCTGCGCTGGACATTCATACCTTCGCCCATCTTCCTGGTGGAACCTATCAAGATTCTTACTTCACCGCTTCTAACCTGCCTAAACAACCCCTGTTTTTTAGTATCCGTATTATAATCATGCATAATGGCTATTTCTTCTTCAGGCACTCCTAGAACTATTAACCTACGCTTGATTACCTCATAAACACCTTTTTCTAGCACTTCTACTTCGGCCCAGTATGCTTCCTCTTCCTTCGTCATTTTAGCTTCGCCGGTATTTTCGTCTACTTCTCCAGAATCTCCTTTTGGAGTTCCTAAATCCAGGAATACAAGCTGTGTTAATTTGTCTTTTTTGTCCCTTTCCCAAATTTTATATACATTTTCTACCAGCTTAGATATTTTGCTGCTTTTGTAATCCGGCAAGCCTCTTAGCGGGCCGAATAAAGCTGCCATTTTCCCATCTGCCAATACTTTAAGAGTGTTATCTTCTCTTGGAGTTACAGCGCCCCTTTTAATGAGTTCAAGACGATGATCAAGTTCTTCGATATACATTTGCATTTCTAGCGAAGGTTCTGACAGGATCATTTGCCGCTTTCCTGTTGCTAACTTAGGCAGCTTAATATTGGGACTAAGTTCTAGCATTTTTTCTTTATTTACCACATTTGCAAATGAATGATACATTTGCATTAACGCGGAGATATTATTAAATTTTCTGAAGCGTTCTTTTGGCTGATAGCCCTTGCCGGAAGGCTTTAACTCAATCCCTGTTACAATTTCGCCAAAGGTTCTAGCCCAGCTGTCAAAGCTGTAGATACCTTTAGCTTCTAGTTCTTCCGGTTGTAGGTAGCGCTGCATATGGTAGATTTCAGCCATCGTATTGCTTAATGGTGTGGCCGTTGCAAATACTATTCCGCTTCCACCCCTAAGCCCTCTTATATATTCTACTTTCGTTAAGAGGTCAAATGCTGCCTGGGAACCATCTTGACTGCCAAGGTTGCCTACCCTGTTCATTTTGGTGATATAAAGCAGGTTTTTGAAGTGGTGTGCTTCGTCGATAAAGATAGCATCAATACCGGTTTCTTCAAAGGTTATAAAGCCTTGATCCTGGTGTTCCTGAATATCTTTTAACCGATCGCGTAGTTTCTTCTCTACCCTAATTTTGGCATTTTCCATATCTCTTACAACAGACTTGCTTGCTTGGCCTTCGGCAATTCGTGCATCCAGTATAGAGCGTTCAATTTTGGCTATTTCTCTGTTAATCAGCTTTTCTGTATACTTTGCTGAAACAGGTATAAACTTAAAACTAGAATGAGGCATAATTATTAAATCCCAGTCGCCAGCAACAATTTTAGCCAGGGTTTTTCTGCGGTTGTTTTTGTAGAAGTCCTTCTCGGTATAATGAATTATTTTAGCTGCTGGATATAATTTGCGCGCCTCATTATAGATGTCTCCTACAAGATGGTTTCTTGTAACTAGAAGAGGCTTAGAAGCAAATCCCAAACGCTTAAGCTCCATAGCAGCGGCAACCATTTCAAAGGTTTTGCCTGCTCCAACTGTATGGTGCAGCAAAGTGGGAACACCTTGAATAATCTACCATACAGCGTTTTTTTGGTGCTTTGCTAACTTAATGGCAGGGTTCATGCCTGGGAAAGTTAAGTGATCTCCATTCCACTCGCGCTTGCGGATACTGTTGTATTCCCAATTATATTTCTTTAGCAGGCGTTTCTTTCTGCTCTCATCGGACCATATCCACTTCCTAAATTCCTCTTCTATTTGCTTGGCTTTTTCTTTCATTGCTAAAGAAGCCGCAGCATGAACTTTATACCTTTCTGTATGCGGGTCCTTATAGGTTGCAATCATGGGCTTGCTGTTCAACATTTTGTCTATAATAGACAAAGCATCTCTTCTAATATATTTCCCGGTAGCTTCATCTTTGTAATCTAGGGCATATACTGTCTGGTTATAAGTAGTTTTCCTTACAGTTGCTTTGTGTCTAGCGCTTGTAAATTCTATTACCCATGACGAGGTTGCCGGAACATACCTTATATCAAAGTAAGCTTTACCGTAACGTTCATCATCAAGGAATAAATGCCCCAGGAAATCCCTTACATCTTCCGGCGAAATCCATGGCGCACCCAGCTTAACATAAATATCTTCAGAAGTTTTATCGACTGGTTGAACAGCTTCCAGCGCTGTAACGTTATCTTCAAAAGAAGGATCATGGCGAGCTGCATCCCTGGCTATTCTTAATTTTTCCCTTACATTGCCAGACAAGTACTCATCAGCAGTTACCCAACCCTTTTCCGGGTCATTAAAGATAGTCCCTTTAAGCTCTTTTGTTACAGCTTCCACATCTTTGCCGGTTAGTGCAGCTATGTGTTCAACATCTACTCTTCCTTTTTCGTTAAGAGTGATCAATAGGGCTTCTTTTGCATTATCGGCCTTAGTAGCTGGAACATACTTAGTAATGGTTCTCCTGTAGAATATATCGTTTTTAACAAATTTACCAGTATCAGGGTCTATGACTTCTAGGCCGGTTAAACGGTAATATGAGGGATCATCTTTAAAAGCTGCAACATTGGCCCGGCTATTTATCAAGCCATGAACTTTGACAAAACTGTCATAGACCTTATTAAGCTCTTTCCTTTGTTTATCTATTACGGCTTCTGGTGCATCTTTGAGTTCAAGATTTACCAGTTCGGTAAAAACATCTCTCAGTTTTATTAGCCCTTTTATACGGCTAATAACTTTTGCACCCGGAACAGGCAGCCCATCTTTTTTCAGAATTTCATTATAAGGCCCTGCAAAAAGCTGCCCACTCTCATCAACATATGCTTGGTAAATTTTTCCATCTTTGATGAAGAATGATCCTGGCTGTGTCTCTGGAGGCGGGATAAACATACTTTCAACTTTAGGATCTTCGGTTGCCTTATGTTTCGGTCTCGGTTTATAAGCATCTTCGGGAAGAATTTTACTAAAAGCCCCTACTATCTCTTTGCGTAAATCTGACCTAGCAGGATCGGGAACTACTTTATATTCACCATAAGAGTACATGCCACGCCCAAAAGTTTGCTTACCAATTACCATTTCTGGATTTTCGACATAGTATTTATTTATATAAACAGTGTGATCCTCTGTCCCGTCTTCTCCCTTAACAGTTAGGTGCTTGCCTTTTACCCAATCCTTCCCAGCATATTTTTCCCCTTCGGCACGTTTACGCATAAAGATAATATCCGTAACAACTTTTGTTTCAGCAATCCCCTTAAATGCCTCATTATGCAGCCGAACGGCGCCTAAAAAATCAGCCCTTTCATTCATGTATTTTCTAAAACCATCATCTATGCTGTCCATTGTATAGCGGGATGTGATAAACATTAATACCCCGCCGGGCCTTACTTGGTCTATAGCTTTTGCAAAGAAGAAGTTATGCAAATTATAGACAGGAATTTTACTATAACGAACATCCTTAGCAGGCCCGGTATCGCTGAAGGGCACGTTTGATATAGCAAGGTCATAGTAGTTCTCATTTAACAGCTTTTTCTCTTCATAGGGGACGGCAAATTCCTCATACCCCATGATGTTTATATTAGCCCTAGGATATAACAGCTTGGCAATGTTTCCGCTAATCTTATCGATCTCAACCCCTGTTAACCAGCTTGCCTCCCTCATTTCATCAGGCATCAAGCCAAGAAAGTGCCCTATACCCAAAGCAGGCTCTAAGACCTTGCCGCCGTCAAATCCTACGCGTTTTAATACCTCATACATAGCGCCGACTACATCCGTGGCCGTATAGTGAGCAGTAAGGGTTGACCTGCGGGCATAGTCCCACTCTTCCTCAGTAAGCAGTTCTTTTAATTCTTCATGTTCTTTTGCATATCCGTTCTTTTCAGCCCAGGGTTTATAGAATATATCTTTATTAAAGCCCCAACCTACATATTTAACTAAAATGGCCTGCTCTTCTGGTGTAGCAGGCCGCTCTTCAGTCATAAGTTGTTTTAATAACCGTATCGCTTTAATATTATCCCTTGTTTTTTCTTTCTTTGATCTGTTATCAATCTCTTCTGCAATTTCCGGCGTAATTCTAAAGTTCTGTGAAGTAATTAACCTCGGCTCCGTTGTTGCTGTTACAAGTTTGGGACCTCCTTTTCTGGTGGGAGTAGAATGTATCTCTCCCGGACTATCTCCCACGCCTGGTCGTAATTCAGCCCCTGCTCCAGCAACTCCCCTAATTCCTCCCCTGTCCTTTCCGCTGCCTCGTATGCCAATTTCATCAACTGGCCGCTCTTCTTCAGTTCCTTGTACATCTTCGGACGGAACTGTTTCCAATGGTTCAGCGCCATGTTCATCAGGTACACTTTCCGATACCTCCTCTGCAACTATACTGATCATCTCGTTTATCTCTTCAGGGGTCATTTCTAGCATCACCTGGGATTGGCCATAAATACCCCTCAAGAATAGCCTAATTGCCGGGCCGAATTCTTCCAGCATAAACTCGGCCCATTCCTCATAAGTGGGGTTCTTTGTAACAAGATACTCTGCCCCTACAATAGCATAGTCAACAAAGTCATCCATCGGGAGCTTTGCTTTCTTGCCAGCAGGTTCACCAAAGGCAAGCTTTTCCGGCAACCCTTCTTCAGCACGTTTAGCTTTTCTTGCCTCTATGCGCTTTCTGGCTTCTGCTGCTGCTCCACGTAACCATTCAATATTATCCTTAACTTTTCCTTTGGGGACTGGCTTTTCTTCTACCTTAGCAGGTTTTTCAGCAGCGGGCTTTTCTTCAGCAGGTTTAACCGTTTTTACCTCGGATACTATTTCTAAGGGGAAGTCTGCTTTTTGGACAAGACTAAGCGGTACGTCCCTTATTTCTAAAATAGTTCCTTTCTCTGGTTCCAAAGAAGGGTTCCTGTTACTGCCGCCGCTATCGGGGAAACCGCCTTCCAAAATTATGACGCCTCTGCCCAGGCGTACTTTGCTATCTCTATACTTGCGGCTGGCAATCTCATGGCCAAACAAAAATAGACTGCTGCCTTTTGCGCCCTCAACATTATCCAAATTTACCCTGACAGTAACAACATCTACTTTTTCGCCTTCCCCACGTGTTCCATAAATCTCTTGTGCTAACTGGCGTACACGCTCTTCGTCCCGTTTATCAAAATACCATGCCCTATATTCAGATGACCATTTCCCACCAATCCTCTTTGCTTTTGAGGGGAGTTCTGGATGATACGGGGATTGAAGCTTAATCCACTCTGTCCCGTTCGTCATTTTTGCCGTTGATACGGTAACATCTGAAATAGCAGCCTTGCGTACTTCAGGCACGGCCTCTGGTTTGGCCTCTTCTTTTACTGGAGCAGTTTTGGGTTCAGGTTCTTCAATTTTGGTTTCCATTTTTGACACAGTTCTTTTGGCATCTTCAGGTTCCGGTTTAACCTCCGCAGGCTTCAACTCCGGGTAATCCTTCAGCACTTTTGGTTTTACTCTTTCGGCATCCTTTTGTCCCGCTTCAAATGCTTCGGTTCTCAGGAAGGGAGCAAACTCCGCATCAACATCGGAAGGCTCCACGTCAATTTCTCTCAAGCCCTGGTATCCCGCCTGATAATATTTGTTGAAAAACTCCAGGAACTTCTGCGTATAGGGATCTTCAAGATTATCTAAATCGGCATTAACATATTCATTTGCCGCCCATTTTCTTAAAGCAGCTTTACCGCTGCGGCCTAAGTTAAGATCATCTATCGTTTTAACAGTTTTTTCTATGAACGGTCTAATTATTTCCAGTATTTTATTCCATTTCTCTTTGACAGGATTCACGTTTTCCGGTCTGTCTACATCTTCAGCTCCGCCTTTAAAATCATAATTGAAGAAAATACGCCCATCTTCTGCATGTACATCAGGAAACTCTGCTTTGATTTTATCAAGGGCCTCCTGGGGTATTTGGCCTTTTACATAAGATATAGCCGTATAGCCCTTTGGCGGTTCTGGTTTAATGGGATCATACTGATAGCCGGCACTGCTATACGTGCCTATGCCCCATTTGTGAAATTGTTGGACGGCATCTTTAACTTGCGGTTCAAGTAAAACAGGCGAGATGTCGGTTACTGCTCCTTTAGGTAGCTTTACTTCCGGTTTCGGTGCTTTCACTTCAACAGGCTTCTCTAGCTCCGGCTTGGCTTCTGCTCTCGCTTCCTTCACTTGTTTTTGTGCCCACTCATAAAGAGCTTTTTTGGCTTCTTTGAGAGTATTAATGCCAGGGAACAATGTAAAAAATTGTCTTCTGGCCGTACCAGAAATTACTACCACAGCATCATTGTCGTTAACTTCTCGCCCGGAAGCAATTTTACCTAAAATAACTTTTTGATAAGTATTCAAGTTAGGCCAGTTTTCTTCAATCAACATTCTAATATCCTGTGGGATCGATTCCCATTCAGCGTTAACCTCAAGTTTTTTTTGTGCCTCGGTTATTGTTCCACGCTTTACTTCTGTCTTGCCCGTAGTATTAGCCTTTACTGTGTAATACCTCTCACGCCCTTCCTCATCTAAAGCAACGATTTTAGCAGTCCGGTATTTTATTCCTTTATATTTCCCAACACCTTCCGTTTCTCTCGGAGAATATTCAGCTAAATCGTCATATGTTAATTTTGGAAGATCAGAGTGCCTTAGTGTTGGTCTTTCTGTTTTTTCTGCTTCGGCAGGCTTCTCTAGTTCCGGCTTGACTTCTGCTTTCGCTTCCTTCGCCAGTTCAGGGTAATCCTTCAAGACTTCAGGGGGGATGGGCTTGCCCTTTTGAATTGCATCCTTTACCTTAACGCCTTCTCCAGCTACCCCAGGAGCCTCAACAATCCCCTCCGGCACTTCTCCTCTTTCCGCCCGCTTCCCTTCTGCCAGCCGCGCTTTCTTATGCTCTTGCAAAGCCATCTCTGCTTTATCCAGCGTTTCTCCTATGCCATAGCTAAAGCCAATTCCCTTTTTAAAAACAACCCGCTTATCCCCGGCAAGCTCCAATACCTGTTCGTTAAGACGGGCTTCAAGCCCGGACAAAAGTGATTCGAGTTCTTCCTTCGACTGTCCCTGGACAATAAATTCATCACCGGATATACGGTAAGAGTTCTCCGGCAAAGCACCGGCAAGGGTTTTAATCAGCGTATCGCCTGCCCCGTGGCCGATATTGTCGTTTACCCATTTAAGATTATCAAGGTCAATAATAGCTTGAAAAGGCTGTTTCTCGTCCATCATATAAGCTGCCCTGTTTTTCAAGCCGGTAAGTTCATCCGTAAAGACACGTGCCCTGAGATCCTTTATAACCTCGTCCTTTTCTTCTGGGGAAAGTTTGTCTATTTCAGCGCGCAGGGCAAGGTTCATCCTGCGTTCTGCATCAGGAATTGTTTCTGTAGGCTTCCCTGCTTTACCTGTTACTCTTGGATAGGTTGCACCCAGCGACCCTTCAGCAGTTTGTACGGGTGCTGTTAGCAGACCTCTTATTTCCTGTTTGGCCTCTTCCGGCACTACTGCTTCAATAACACCATTACGCACCATCTCATATTTCGGTACGTACCATTCACCAATCGGTTGCATTTCATAGATTTGCTGGCCGGTCTTGGGCAATATCCATATTCCCATACCTTTCTTAATTTCCTGGTATCCGTGTTTGGCAGGGTCAAATGTGCCGGCAGCAAACACGTAACCCTGTAAACCGGGAGAAAGATCTGATTTACGAATAGTCCACTTATATCCTGCCGGGGCTGCACTCTTTCCAGTCGGATCTTGGCCATAAGTCCAGCCTCTCCTGCCCCATGCCATACCAGTAAGAGCAAAAAGCACATCTACACCAGCAAAAAAGAGCATTGTAGATAGTATATCCCCTTGAGCTTGAGCAGCATCAAACTCTTCCGGATTTTTCATAAAGTTAAGCGCCGTTTCCGTAGCCGCTATAGTTGCACCGGTAGCAGCACCGCCGCTGGCAGCTGACAGTAAAGTTGCCAAGTTCCATGTAACTTTTCCTTGTCTTGCTGCTGCCGGTATAATCCTTAAAATGCCTTCCCTTACCGGTCTGCCGGCCAGTTCACCAGCTGCCCCAAAAACAAAAAAGTGGCCAACATCTCCGGCTACTTCTTTAAAAACATCCTGGAAATCAAACTCTTCCGGTACCAGTGCCGCTTTAAACGCCTGCCTTCCGGCAGAAATCGTGCCCCCTAAGGCAGCACTACCCAGCCCCCTTGTAATCGCTTTCCCAGCAACAGACCGGGCAAATTTAGGTAAATATCTAACCAATATTTTACCCGTAGAAGCTGTAACCGGCCCGGCAGTAAAAGGAGCGCTGATTGTAGCTATTACCGTAAACGGCACTAAGTTCCCTATTGTTTCAAGCACCTGTTCGCCAACAGTTTCAGGTTCTTTAGCAAAATCTTCAATAGTCTGCTCATACATTTTCTTTGTTGCCTCAGGAATTTCAGGATCTTCAAGAATAGGTTTATATAAGCGTTTTAGAACATGAGGCATTTGAAGAAACTTACCTAAACCTCTTACAACAGGCCAAACTGCTTCTTTAACCGCATCTATAGTTTCCCTTGCTACTAGCCCGATAGGTTTTTTAACGTAACT
>Ga0116181_1002728_pt1 | contig 14174 bp, 11 predicted proteins | sample AD_UKC075_MetaG_FD_89752 | JGI IMG/M metagenome (GOLD analysis project Ga0116181, IMG submission 89752) | Active sludge microbial communities of municipal wastewater-treating anaerobic digesters from USA - AD_UKC075_MetaG | ecosystem: Engineered > Bioreactor > Anaerobic > Digestate | place: USA...
CCGATCCCGATGCCGAGCGCGATGAACGCGCCGATCAGCGTGGCCAGCGTGCCGCTCTGTGACGAAACGGCGACGAGCAGATAGCCGAGCACCGAGAACATGAGCGCCGCCGGCACCACCACGCGGGGCGGGACGCGACGCGCGATCGGCACGATGCCGAGGCCCGCGACGATCATCGCCAGCAGGCCCGGCAGCAGCGCGAAGCCCGACTCGAGCGGGCTCATCCCGAGGATCAGCTGCAGGTGCTGCGCCACGAAGTACAGGAAGCCGACCAGCCCGATCACGCTCAGCAGGTTGACGAGGATCGCGCCGCTGAACGCACCCCTGCGGAACAGCCGCATGTCGAGCATGGGCGAGTCGGCGCGCAGCTGGCGCCTGACGAACAGCCAGCCGGCCCCCAGGCCCAGGAGGATCATCGGGACGCCGAGGCTGCCGAAGCCGTCGATGGCGAGCGACTTGATGCCGGCGACGATCGGCAGCATGGTCGCGATCGAGAGCAGGATGCTCATCGGGTCTATCCGGCCGGGCCGCGGGTCTCGGCTCTCGCCCACGAGCATGGGAACGAAGATCACCAGGGGCACCAGCACGGGGACGGCCATGAGGAACACGGAGCCCCACCAGAAGTGCTCGAGCAGAAGGCCGCCGACGATTGGCCCGAGCGCCGCGCCGGCCGAGAAGCCGGTCGCCCAGATCGCGATCGCCAGGCGCCGCTGCTCGCGATCGAGGAAGATCGAGCGCAGCAGTGACAGCGTCGACGGCATCAGCATCGCGCCGAAGAAGCCCAGGGCCGCGCGCGCGGCGATCAGCAGCTCCGCGGTGGGGGCGAACGCCGCGAGCGCCGAGACCGCGGCGAACCCGATCGAGCCGATCATGAGCAGCCTTCGGCGGCCGATGCGATCGCCGAGCGTGCCCATCGTGACGAGCAGGCTGGCGAGCACGAGCGGATACGCGTCGATGATCCACAGCTGCTGGGCGCTCGTGGGCTCGAGGTCGAGCGCGATCTGCGGCAGCGCGAAGCTCAGCACCGTGTTGTCGACCGAGACGAGCAGCACCGGCAGCATCAGCACGGCAAGCGCCAGCCAGCCGCGCCACGAGACCCTCGGCCCCTCGTTCGTGTGCATCCCCGTCAGTGTCGTCGCCGACATGTCGTTCCCCTCGAGTCTCGCTGTTCGGCGCCTGATACCCAACAAACCGTCCAGCCGGTATAGTAACAGACGAGTGCCCACCCATCCCCGAGGAGAGCCGCATGAGCCGTCCACCCGTCGCACGCGAGAGCGTGCTCGACGCGTTCGAAGCGATCCTGATCGACAGGGGCGAGCGCTTCGCGACGATGGATGCCACGGCCAAGGCCGCCGGCGTCTCCAAGGGCGGCCTGCTCTACCACTTCGGCTCGAAGCAGGCGCTGGCGGACGGCCTGCTCGCACGGCTCGACGAGCTCGTGCGGGAGGACATCGCGCAGATCGAGCGCGCGAAAGAGGGCGTGGTGGCGCACTTCCTGCGCACCTCGACGACGGGAGACACCCCGGTCGACCGCGCGATCGTCGCGGCGACCCGCCTCGCTCAGGGCGGCGACCCGACCGCGAACGCCGCGCTGCGAGGCATCCGCGAGCAGTGGGCCACCCTCATCCGCCCGCACGTGCGCGACGCGCTCGCGCTCGACCTCGTGATGCTGGTGAGCGACGGCCTGTACTACAACGCCGCCCTCGACGGGAGCGGCGTTGCGGGTCCGGTACCGCAGGGCGAGGAGCTCGACGCGCTGATCGCGCTCGTGAAGCGCGCCGCGCAGGACTGAGCAGACGCGAAATGGCGCGGCACGCCGAGGCATGCCGCGCCATGTCGACACGTGGGGTGCGGGCGAAGGGCCCGCTGGGGCTTACGACTCGGTGATCTCGATCTGACGGAAGACCGACGCGTCGATCTCGCCGCGGACCGACTCGAGCAGCTCGTCGTCGATCCGCGAGTCGACGGTGAGCACGCTGAGCGCCTCTCCCCCGGCCTCGCGGCGCGCGATCTGCATGCCGGCGATGTTGACCCCGGCCTCGCCGAAGCGCTGGCCATAGACCGCGACGATGCCCGGGCGATCGGTGTACATCATCACGATGTGCTGCTTCTCGATCGGCAGCTCGAGCGCGTAGTCGTTGATGCCGATGAGCTTCTCGACCTGCTTGGTGCCCGTGAGGGTGCCCGAGACCGAGAGCTGCGTGCCGTCGCTGAGCGCGCCGCGAATCGTGATGACGTTGCGGTACTCCTCCGAGTTGCCGTCGACGATCAGGCGCACGCCGATGCCGCGCTGCTCGGCGAGCAGCGGCGCGTTCACGTACGAGACCGACTCGCTCACGATGTTCGTGAACAGGCCCTTGAGCGCCGCGAGCTTGAGCACGCTCACGTCGTAGTTGTTGAGCTCGCCGTGCACCTCGATGTCGACGCTGGTGAGCGGCGAGAGCGCGAGCGCCGAGAAGATCTGGCCGAGCTTTTCGACCAGCGCGATGCCGGGGCGGACGTACTCGTCGATGACGCCACCTGCGACGTTGACGGCGTCCGGGACGAGCTCGCCCTCGAGGGCGAGGCGCACCGAGCGTGCGACCGAGACGCCGGCCTTCTCCTGCGCCTCCTCGGTCGAGGCGCCCAGGTGCGGCGTGACCACGACGTTGGGCAGGCTGATCAGCTCGCGAGCGACGCTGCCCTCCTTCGGCGGCTCGCTCGTGAACACGTCGAGCCCGGCGCCGGCGATCTCGTCGGCGCGCAGCGCCTCGAGCAGCGCTGCCTCGTCGATCAGACCGCCGCGGGCGACGTTGATCACGAACGCGCTCGGCTTCATGGCCTTGAGCTGCTCGGTGCCGATCATGCCCGTGGTCTCGGGCGTCTTCGGCATGTGGATCGTGACGAAGTCGCTCTCGGCGAGGAGCTCGTCGAGGGTCACGAGCTGGACGCCCAGCTGCTGCGCGCGGGCCGAGGTGACGTAGGGGTCGTACGCGATGACGCGCACGCCGAACGCCTGCATGCGCGCCGTGATCAGCGCGCCGATGCGGCCGAGGCCGATGATGCCGAGGGTCTTCTCGTACAGCTCGGTGCCGGTGTAGGCGCTGCGCTTCCACGCGCCGCCGGCCAGCGAGGCGTGCGCGGCGGGGATGCGGCGCGCGAGGCTCAGGATGTGGCCGACGGTCAGCTCGGCGGCCGAGATGATGTTGGAGGTGGGCGCGTTGACGACCATGACGCCCGCGGTGGTCGCCGCCGGGATGTCGACGTTGTCGAGGCCGACGCCCGCGCGGGCGATCACCTTGAGCTTGGGCGCCGCGGCGATCGCCTCGACGTCGACCTGGGTCGCAGAGCGCACGAGCACCGCCTGCGCGTCGGCAAGCGCCGCGAGCAGCGCCGGGCGGTCGGTGCCATCGACGTTACGCACGTCGAAGTCGGGGCCGAGGGCCTCGACAGTGGCAGGTGAGAGTTCTTCGGCGATGAGCACGATGGGCTTCGACACGAAACGCAGTCCTTAGAGGCGTGGACGCACAAAGCGACCTGCAAACGGGGGAAAATGCTGCGCCGCACGCCATCGGGGCACAACCAGGAATACTCTATCTGCTTGCGCGGCGACTCCCGCACGCTTCGGCGAGTATTACCGTGTGCGGAGCCAGCACGGAGCGTGACCGCGCCCGGCGCCCGCACCCGGAATTCGGCCGTTCTCCCCCGCCCGCGGCCCGTCCCGCGCCTCAGCCGACGAGCGACGGAGCGTTCAGGGTCGTGTACGCGAGGACGTTCAGCCAGAAGGCGGCGACCAGGCCGAGACCGGCCAGCAGCGAAAGCGGATACGCGAGCATGCCGCGCGTCCGGCCGATGGACGCGGCCAGCGCGAACGCGATCCAGGGCACGAGCGCGGCCATCAGCCAGACGATCCAGCCCATGGCGTTGAGCCCGAGGGGGCCGCTTGCGGCCCCGACGAGCCCCGCGATCGCCTGCCACACCGCGTACGCATAGAACAGGCCGAACAGCGCACCGATCGCGATGGCGTACCACCGCGGCACCATCCGGGTCTGTGACGTCGCTGCCGCGCTCATGCTCACATCGCTCCAATCATCAGGAACGGCCACGGCACGAGCAGCACCACGCCGCCGAGCAGGCCGACGAAGCGCTTCCAGAACCGCTGGCCGCGGGTGACGAGCAGCGTCGTGATGAACCAGATCGGCGCGGCGAGCGTCGCAAGGATGACCCAGAACAGGTACAGCAGGTCGTCGGCTAGGACCGGGACGCCGAGCAGCTCGCCGTAGCCGGTGTCGAGCTGGATCGCCGCGAGGCGCGTCGCCCCGAGGTACCACCCGATCGCGTAGAGCACGAACACGCCGCCGAACACGCCCAGCGAGATGAGCGCCGCGTTTCCCATGGCGGGCGGCTCGTCGGCGCTCGGAGCACCCGTCGCCTCGGCGTGCGCGGACTCGGCCGCCCCGTCCTGGGCGTCGGCGTCGACCACCGGTTCACCCGCGACGCGGACGGTCTCAGCGCCGGCACCCACCGCGCTCCAGCCTGCCGGAAGCTCGGGGGCCTCGACGCTCTCGCCCTCGCGCGCGTCGGCCGCAGCATCGCCGCCGGTCGCGTCGCGCTTTTCGCGCGCATCCGCGGCGACGTCCGGCGCGCCCGCCGGCCACGGGTCGGCGTCGGCGTGGCGACCGCCCGCGTCGAGCGTCGGGTCGTCGTCGCCCCATGAGAGGGCGTCTTCTTCGCGTCCGGACGTCATGCGTCCAGCGTAGTCGCGCGGCGCTGGGGCCGCGTGCAGGCGGGGCCGGGCGCCGCGCGGCCCCGTGCCCGCAGGGCCCACGCCCGATCGGGGCACCCCGCGCGCCGCGCGTCCCTGAACGCAGCGGTGGCCCGCCTCAACCGAGGCGGGCCACCGCTGTGTGGAGCGCTGCGAGCTAGCGCGCGGCAGAGCCGTCGACGTAGTCGGTGTCCTGCTGCTTCCAGGCGAACAGCGAACGCAGCTGCTTGCCGGTCGCCTCGATGGGGTGCGCGGCACCCTTCTCGCGGAGGGCGAGGAACTCGGGGGCGCCGGCGTCCTGGTCCTTGATGAAGCGGTCGGCGAACGCGCCCGACTGCACGTCGGCGAGCACGGCCTTCATGTTCTCCTTGACGCGCGCGTCGATCACGCGGGGGCCCGACACGTAGTCGCCGTACTCGGCGGTGTCAGAGACCGACCAGCGCTGCTTGGCGATGCCGCCCTCCCACATGAGGTCGACGATCAGCTTGAGCTCGTGCAGCACCTCGAAGTAGGCGATCTCCGGCTGGTAGCCGGCCTCGGTCAGGGTCTCGAAGCCGTACTGGATCAGCTGCGAGACGCCGCCGCAGAGCACGGCCTGCTCGCCGAACAGGTCGGTCTCGGTCTCTTCGGTGAAGGTCGTCTTGATGACGCCCGCACGCGTGCCGCCGATGGCCTTGGCGTACGAGAGGGCGAGGTCCCAGGCGGTGCCCGAGGCGTCGCGCTCGACGGCGATGATGTCGGGGATGCCACGGCCCGCGACGAACTCGCGACGCACCGTGTGGCCGGGGGCCTTCGGGGCGACGAGGATCACGTCGATGTCCTCGGGCGCGTCGATGTAGCCGAAGCGGATGTTGAAGCCGTGCGCGAACGCGAGGGTCTTGCCCTTGGCGAGCTTGCCCTTGATCTCGTCGTTGTAGATCGAGCGCTGGTGCTGGTCCGGCGCGAGGATCATGATGACGTCGGCCCACTCGGTGGCGTCGGCGACCGAGCGCACCTCGAAGCCGTCTTCCTCAGCCTTGGCCTTCGACTTCGAGCCCTCCTTGAGGGCGATCGTGACAGCGACGCCCGAGTCACGCAGGTTCAGCGCGTGGGCGTGGCCCTGCGAGCCGTAGCCCACGATGGCAACCTTCTTGCTCTGGATGAGCGAGAGGTCGGCGTCGTTGTCGTAGAGAATCTCAGTCACAGGTGTGTCTCTTTCCTTGGGGTGTGGTGTGGATGCGGGCGGGTCCGCGATCGCGAACCCGCCGGGCGAATGGTGATTACGAGCGCAGCACGCGCTCGGTGATGCTCTTGCCGCCGCGACCGATGGCCAGCAGGCCGGACTGCGCGATCTCCTTGATGCCGAACGGCTCGAGGGCTCGGAGGAAGGCCTGGGCCTTGCCGCTGTCGCCGGTCACCTCGACGACCAGCGCGTCGGGGGCATAGTCGACGACCGAGGCGCGGAACAGGTTGACGATCTCGATGACGCTGCCGCGGGTGGCGTTGTCGGTGCGGACCTTGATCAGCATGTGCTCGCGCTGCACCGACTGGCTCACGTCGAGCTCGACGATCTTGATCACATTGACCAGCTTGTTCAGCTGCTTGGTGACCTGCTCGAGCGGCAGCGCGTCGACATCGACCACGACCGTGATGCGCGAGAGTCCCGGCACCTCGGTCACGCCGACGGCGAGCGAGCTGATGTTGAATCCGCGACGGGCGAACAGGCCGGCGACGCGGGTCAGCAGACCGGGCTTGTCCTCGACGAGGAGGCTCAGAACGTGGGTGCTCATCTCTAGGCCTCCTCATCGAACGACGGTGCGTGGTCTTTTGCGTACTGGATGTAGCTGTTGCTGACGCCCTGCGGCACCATCGGCCACACCATGGAGTCGGCGCTCACGACGAAGTCGATCACGACCGGGCGATCGTTCGTCGCCAGCGCGAGCTCGATGGCCGCGTCGACCTCGTCCTCGCGCTCGACCCGGATGGAGAGGCATCCATACGCCTCGCCGAGCTTGACGAAGTCGGGAACGTGCACGGTGCCGTGCCCGGTCTCGAGGTCGGTGTTCGAGTAGCGGCTGTTGTAGAACAGCGTCTGCCACTGCCGCACCATGCCGAGCGACGAGTTGTTGATCACCGCGACCTTGATCGGGATGTTGTTGAGCGTGCAGGTGGCCAGCTCCTGATTGGTCATCTGGAAGCAGCCGTCGCCGTCGATCGCCCAGACGACGCGGTCGGGCTCGCCGACCTTCGCGCCCATGGCGGCCGGGACCGCGTAGCCCATCGTGCCCGCGCCACCCGAGTTGAGCCACGAGTTGGGTCGCTCGTACTTGATGAACTGCGCGGCCCACATCTGGTGCTGACCCACGCCCGCGGCGTACACGGCGTCGGGGCCGGTGAGCTCGCCGATGCGCTGGATCACGTGCTGGGGCGAGAGCAGGCCGTCGCCGGTGGGCGCGAAGCCGAGCGGGAACTCGTCGCGCAGGCCGTCGAGGAACGACCACCACTCGGTGATGTCGGGCGTCTCGGCCGCCACGACACCTGAGTACGCCACACCGAGGTCGACGAGCACGTCGCGGACATCGCCCACGATCGGCACATCGGCCGTGCGGATCTTGCCGATCTCGGCCGGGTCGATGTCGACGTGCACGATCTTCGCGTTCGGAGCGAACAGCGCGGCCTTGCCCGTGACGCGGTCGTCGAAGCGAGCGCCCAGCGAGACGATCAGGTCCGCCTCCTGCAACGCGAGCACCGCGGGCACCGTGCCGTGCATGCCGGGCATGCCGAGGTGCTGCGGGTGCGAGTCGGGGAACGCGCCGCGCGCCATGAGCGTCGTCACGACCGGCGCGCCGGTCTGCTCGGCGAGCGCAAGCAGCTCCTCCGACGCGTGCGAGCGGATGACGCCGCCGCCGACGTACAGCACCGGCTTGCTCGCCTCCGACAGCAGCTGCGCCGCCGCGTTGATCTGCTTGCCGTGCGCCTTCGTGACGGGGCGGTAGCCGGGCAGATCGTACTTGGGCGGCCAGACGAAGCTCAGCTCCTCCTGCTGCGCGTCCTTCGTGATGTCGACGAGCACCGGGCCGGGACGACCGGTCGTGGCGATCTCGTACGCGGCCGCGATCGCGCCGGGCACGTCTTCTGCGCGCTTGACCAGGAACGAGTGCTTGGTGATCGGCATCGTGATGCCGACGATGTCGGCCTCCTGGAACGCATCCGTGCCCATCAGCGTCGAGTAGACCTGGCCGGTGATGGCCAGCATCGGCACCGAGTCCATGTACGCGTCGGCGATGGCGGTGACGAGGTTCGTGGCGCCGGGGCCCGACGTGGCGATGCACACGCCGACCTTGCCGGTCGCTGCCGCGTAGCCCTCGGCCGCGTGGCCCGCACCCTGCTCGTGTCGCACGAGCACGTGGCGCAGCACCTTGCTGTCCATCAGCGGGTCGTAGACGGGCAGGATCGCTCCGCCGGGGATGCCGAAGACATCTGTGATCCCCAGCATCTCGAGCGAGCGGACGACCGCTTCGGCTCCCGTCAGGGTGGTGGTGGTCGCGCCGGGCGCTGGGCCCGGGCGGGCGGTCATGGGTTCGGCAGTCATAGGCCGTGTCCTCAATCGGTTGTGTTCTGTCGGGTGGATGCCAGTCAGCCCGTGACTGCACCGTGAGCTGCGGAGCTCACGAGTCGCGAGTACTTGGCGAGCACGCCACGGGTGTAGCGCGGGGGTAGAGGCTCCCAGCCCTCACGGCGGGAGGCCAGCTCTGCGTCATCGACGAGTAGGTCGAGAGCACGAGCGGCGATATCGACCCGTATCAGATCACCATCGCGCACGAGTGCGATCGGACCTGCGTCCACCGCCTCGGGTGCTATGTGGCCGATGCACAGGCCGGTTGTGCCGCCGGAGAATCGACCGTCTGTCAAGAGTAGTACATCTTTTCCGAGGCCTGCGCCCTTGATCGCGGCGGTGATCGCAAGCATCTCGCGCATCCCCGGACCGCCCTTCGGGCCCTCGTAGCGGATGACGACGACGTCGCCGGGATTGATCTCGCCCGCCTCCAGCGCGTCCATCGCCGCGCGCTCGCGCTCGAACACGCGGGCGGGTCCCTCGAAGACCTCCGCGTCGAAGCCGGCGGTCTTCACCACGGCGCCTTCGGGGGCCAGCGAGCCGTGCAGCACCGTGAGGCCGCCGGTGACGTGGATCGGGTTGTCGAACGAGTGCACCACGTCACCGTCGACGGGACCGGGCGCGAGCTCGGCGAGGTTCTCGGCGAGCGTCTTGCCGGTGACCGTCAGCGCGTCGCCGTGCAGGAGTCCCTCGTCGAGCATCGCCTTCATGATGACCGGGATCCCGCCGTGCCGGTCGACATCGTTCATCACGTACTGCCCGAACGGCTTCATGTCTGCGATGTGCGGCACCTTGTCGCCGATCCGGTTGAAGTCATGCAGGTCGAGGTCGACTTCCGCCTCGCGTGCGATCGCGAGCAGGTGCAGCACCACGTTCGTCGAGCCGCCGAGCGCCATCGCGAGCGCGATCGCGTTCTCGAACGCCTCCTTGGTGAGGATGTCGCGGGTGGTGATGCCGAGGCGGAGCAGGTTGACGACGGCCTCGCCGGAGCGGTGCGCGAAGACGTCGCGGCGGCGGTCGGCCGAGGGCGGCGCGGCCGAGCCCGGCAGGCTCAGCCCGAGCGCCTCGCCGACCGAGGCCATCGTGTTCGCGGTGTACATGCCGCCGCAGGCCCCCTCGCCCGGGGCGAACGCGCACTCGATGCGCTTGAGGTCTGCCTCGCTCATATGGCCGGCCAGGCACGCGCCGACCGCCTCGAACGAGTCGATGATCGTGATGTCCTTCTCGGTGCCGTCGCTGAGCTTGACCCAGCCCGGCGCGATCGAGCCGGCGTAGAGGAACACGCTCGAGAGGTCGAGCCGGGCGCTCGCCATCATCATGCCCGGGATCGACTTGTCGCAGCCGGCGAGCAGCACGGTGCCGTCGAGACGCTCGGCCATGACGACCGTCTCGACCGAATCGGCGATGACCTCGCGCGAGACGAGCGAGAAGTGCATCCCCTCGTGGCCCATCGAGATGCCGTCCGAGACCGAGATGGTGCCGAACTGCAGGGGGTAGCCGCCGCCGGAGTGGACGCCCTCCTTGGCGCCCTGCGCGAGACGATCAAGCGACAGGTTGCAGGGCGTGATCTCGTTCCACGAGCTCGCGATGCCGATCTGGGGCTTGTTCCAATCGTCGTCGCCCATGCCCACGCCGCGAAGCATGCCGCGTGAGGTCGTGGCCTCGATGCCGTGCGTCACCACGCGGCTCCGAGGCTTGATGTCGACCGCGGGCGCGGCCGGTTCGTTGGGAGACATGCTCCGAGTCTACGGCGCAGTCGCCCGGCGCCGCTTGACGAGGAGCATGAGCAGCGCGGCGAGCGCTTCCGGGTCGCGCACCCGAACGGGGGCGACCGTCTCCCCCTCGCCCACGCGAACCCCCAGGTCGCCGGGCAGGAGCGCACGCAGCGCGTCCTCGTCGGTGACGTCGTCGCCCGCGAAGAACACCGCGGTGGCGCCGGTCTGGGCTCGAAGCTCCGCGATCGCGGTGTCCTTCCCCTCGTGGCGGAACGCGTACTCGACGATGTTCTTTCCCGTGCGCCGACGCCAGTGCGGCGCCCGCTCGGCCACCAGCGCGTCGGCGCCGGCCATGACCGCTGCGCCGTCCTCCGGCGTGGCGAGTCGCACATGCACCCCGAAGCCGAAGCGCTTGGGCTCGATCCATGCCCCCGGCACGGACGAGAACCGCGCCACCGCGGCCGCGTACAGCTCGTCGCGCAGAGCCTCCTCGGCCGACGCATCCACGGGCGCGCGCTCGAAGTCGGCGCCCGACGCGGAGGCCGCACCGCGCGCCGCCTCGAACCCGATGGGCACGCGCACCTCGGCGCCGTGCGAGCCTGCGAGGTAGACGGGCGAGTCGTCCGCGTGCTCGGCGATGATGCGCAGATCGCGCAGCGTGCGGCCCGACACGAGGGCGACGACGGTGCGCGGCAGCGCCGCAAGCTCGGCGACCGCCTCGACGCCGCCGGGGGTGGCGCGGGCATCCATCGGCACGTCGTGCAGCGGTGAGAGCGTGCCGTCGAAGTCGAGGGCCACGAGCAGGGTCGGCGTGGCGGCGACGGCGTCGATCGCGGCGAGGGTGGCGTCCGGGAATGGATGATCGGCGGTCATGGTGGAGCTCCGTTCGTCGGGGGATGTCGCGGCCGACCTCGTGGGTGGCGGCGGCGCGAGCGTCTGGGATGCTGGCCTGCGGGCGTCGGCGTCGCGACCTCAGGCGTCGGCCGCGGCACGCTCGGCGCGCTGCGAGCCCGCGTCGCGCTGCTGGCGCGAACGAGCCAGCGCACCGAGGAACGACGACGACCAGGCGGCGATGTCGTTCTTGAACACGCGCCGGCGCATCGCGCGCATCCGCCGCGCCTGCTCGGCGGGCGGCATCTCGAGCGCCTCGACGATGGTGTCCTTGAGGCCCTCGATATCGTGCGGATTGATCAGCAGCGCCGACTTCAGCTCGTCGGACGCGCCGGCGAACTCGCTGAGCACGAGCACGCCCCGGTTGTCGTCGCGGGCGGCGACGTACTCCTTCGCCACGAGATTCATGCCGTCGCGCAGCGCGGTCACGAGCATGACGTCGGCGGCAAGATAGAGCGCGGCCATCTCCTCGCGCGGATACGAGTGATGCAGGTAGCGGATCGCGGAGTGCCCCGTGCTGTCGAAGGTGCCGTTGATTCGCCCGACGCTCATCTCGATCTCGTCGCGCAGCTGCATATAGGCGGCAACACGCTCCCGGCTCGGGCTCGCGACCTGCACGAGGATCGCCTCCGACACGTCGATGCGGCCCTCCGCGAGCAGCTCGCCGTAGGCCTTGATCCGGTGCCGGATGCCCTTCGTGTAGTCGAGGCGGTCGACACCGAGGACGATGCGACGGGGGTTGCCGAGCCCCGCGCGGATCTCGGCGGCCCTGGCAATGATCTCGGGCCTGCGCACGAGCTCGCTGTAGGAGGCCGTGTCGATCGCGATCGGGAACGACTGCACGTGGGCGAGCCGGGCGCCGCCGTCGTCCGTCCGCACCGAGATGTCGCTCCCCCTGGCATCCAGCTTGAGCTGTCGGCGCACCGCCATCGTGAAGTTGTTCGCGTCGGCGACTCGCTGAAAGCCGATCACATCGGCGCCGAGCAGCCCCTCGAGCACCTGGCGGCGCCACGGCAGCTGCGAGTACAGGCCGTATGGCGGAAACGGAATGTGGTGGAAGTAGCCGATCGTGACGTCGGGGCGCAGCTCGCGCAGCAGCTTGGGCACCAGCTGCAGCTGATAGTCCTGCACCCACACCGTGCCGCCCTCGGCGACGGCCGACGCGGCGGCCTCCGCGAAGCGCCGGTTGACCTTGACGTAGGCGTCCCACCACGGCCGGCTGAACCGGGGCGGCGAGATCACGTCGTGGTACAGCGGCCAGATCGTGTCGTTGGAGAACCCCTCGTAGTAGAGCTCGACGTCGTCGGCGCTGAGGGTCACGGGGATGAGCCGGATGCCGTCGAAGTCGAAGGGCTCGAGCTCGAGCTCGGGCTGGCCCGCCCACCCGACCCACGCGCCGTGCGCACTCTGCATCACGGGCTCGAGTGCAGTCACGAGCCCCCCGGGCGAGCGCCGCCACCGCGCGGCCGCGGGTGCCGCGTCGGCCGTTGCGCGGCCGGGATCGCCGTCCGCGCGCGCAGCGGCGCCGGTCGCGGCATCCGCGTTCGTCTCGCTCTCGGATGCCCGCCCCTCGGGCACCCGGTCGACGGGGAGCCGGTTCGCCACGACCACAAGGTCAGCGCCGCCCTCAGGCGGCAAGCACATCGTCACGGGTGTGTCCTCCTGGGTGCGTCTTCGCCTGCGACCAGGCTAACAGCGCCCGCGTCGTCACGGCGCGTCGCGTCGCCCGCACGCGGTAGCGTAGGGCGCAGGAGGCCACCCATGCGCAACTATCTGTTCGGCACCGGCATCATCGGCGCGATCACCGGAGGGCTGACGCTGCTGCGCGGCCTGCGCGAGGGCGAGTTCACGTGGCGCACGGCCTTGGCCTGGGCGAGCTGGGGCATCACACTCGCGCTCGCCATCGGCGCGATGGTCGATGTGCGGCGCGCGTCGCACGGGCAGACGATCCCGCACGACACGACGCTCTCCGAGAAGGAGCAGCGCAGGCTGGCGAAGCAGGCGGCGCGCAGCCAGCGCTGACGGCCCTGGCACCCCGCACCGCGCTCATGCCCCGCACCGCGCCGACGGCCCTCACCGCGTGAGGATCAGCGCCTCTCCCTGACCGCCGCCCCCGCACAGCGCGACGGCCGCGGTGCCCTTGCCGCGCCGCAGCAGCTCATGCACCGCGTGCACGACCAGGCGGCAGCCCGATGCGCCGATCGGGTGCCCGAGCGCGATCCCTCCGCCGTTCACGTTCACCCGATCCTCCGAGATGCCGAGCTCGCCGGCCGAGTACGCGACGACCGCGCCGAACGCCTCGTTGATCTCGACGAAATCGAGGGATGCCGCATCCATGCCGGCGCGCGCCAGCGCGGCCTCGATCGCACGCGAGGGCTGAGCGTGCAGCGAGGTGTCGGGGCCCGCGACCTGCCCAGCCGCGCCGACGACGGCGAGCACCGGCCAGCCGCGCTCGTCGGCGTGCGAGCGCGTGGTGAGCACGACGGCCGACGCGCCGTCCGAGATCTGCGAGGAGTTGCCGGCCGTGAGGGTGCCGCCGTCCACGAAAGCGGCGGGGAGCCGCCCGAGCGTCTCCTCGGTGGTGCCCGGACGGATGCCCTCGTCGGTGTCGACCCAGAGCGGCTCGCCTCTGCGCTGCGGCACCGCGACCGGAACGATCTCGGCATCGAACACGCCGGCCGACTGCGCGGCCACGGCCCGCTGGTGCGAGAGCGCCGCCACCCGGTCCTGCGCTGCGCGGCTCACCGCGAATCGCGCGTTGAACGCCTCGGTCGAGGCGCCCATGCTGATGTGCTCGTACGCATCCGTGAGGCCGTCGTGGGCCATCGAATCAAGCACCTCGACCGAGCCGTACTGCCAGCCGCTGCGCGACCCCATCAGCAGGTGCGGCGCCTGCGTCATCGACTCCATCCCCGCGGCGACGACGACGGTCGCGTCGCCGAGCCGGAGCATCCTGCTCGCATCGATGACGGCGGTGAGCCCCGACAGGCACACCTTGTTCACGGCGACGGCGTGCACGTCCCAGCCGATGCCGGCGCCGATCGCGGCCTGACGGGCCGGGTTCTGCCCGGCGCCGGCCTGCAGCACCTGTCCGACCACGACCGCGTCGACCTCTTCTGCGGGGATGGCGCCGCGCTCGAGCGCGCCGCGGATCGCGAGCGCGCCGAGCTGCGGCCCCGAGAATCCAGCGAGCTGCCCCTTGAGGCGCCCCTGCGGCGTGCGTGCGGCG
>Ga0116181_1002731_pt1 | contig 14167 bp, 14 predicted proteins | sample AD_UKC075_MetaG_FD_89752 | JGI IMG/M metagenome (GOLD analysis project Ga0116181, IMG submission 89752) | Active sludge microbial communities of municipal wastewater-treating anaerobic digesters from USA - AD_UKC075_MetaG | ecosystem: Engineered > Bioreactor > Anaerobic > Digestate | place: USA...
AACTGCTTGTACACGCGCGCCTCGCCCGCTGCCGGCACCAGCGCGGGCACCCACTGCCAGGCATCGCTGTCGCGCTTCAGCTCATCGCTCTCATGCTGCACCCAGATCACCGGCACTTGCGCGGCACGGGCGCGCTCCACCGTGCGCGCCACGTTGGCGATGGTCTGCGCGGCGTTCGCGCATTCCTGCATCACACCCGCCTGCACGTCCACGACCATCAGGGCCATCTTGTCACCACTTCTTACTGTCGCCATGGGTCCTCAATCGTTCTGCAACTCAGCTTGTCGGCGGCGAATGCTGGCAGCGGATGGCGATGGCGTCAACCACAACGAGCTCCGATTCAACTCAGACTCAGACTGCAGCGCGCACCGGCGCTGCGTATATCGGGTCGATGTAAGTTCCGCCGGCGAAAAGGAACTCGTGGTTGCCCACTTTGCGAAAACCAAAGCGCTCATAGAACTGCACCGCCCGCACATTACGGTCATACACGTCGAGCCAGAGCGTTGCAGCGCGCTGTCGGGCAGCTTCTGCGTGCACCTCAGCCAGCAACCTCGCGCCCAGCCCCTTGCCGATGCAAGCCTCGTCGAGATAGAGCCGCCACAGATTGATCGGTAGCGGGCCAGTCACACAGCGCGGCGGTTCCTTCTGCCGGACCACTGCATAGCCCGCGAGCATCGCGCCCTCTTCGGCAGCAGCGTGGTGCACGCCGGGTCGCGCAGCACGTCGGCAACGGCAGTTACGCTGAAATACTCAGCGACGTAGTCCGCGATGTCCTTTGCGTTGTCGAGGTCGCAATACGTCGCAGTGAACGTCTGCGCGGCGAAACGCGCCAGATGCTCGGCGTCGGCGGGCGTGCCGTAGCGAATCTGCGTAGCCGTCTTCATATTTCGGTCTCGCGTGCGTTACGCCGAAGTACTGGTAGGGTGGGCAACTTGTTGCCCACGCGTCAATCGAAGGACTCCGGTGCGCCATCGTCGTTCACGAGTGGGCACGAGGTGCCCGCCCTACGACGTTACGACTCTTCAAAGTAGTCAGAATCGATTCTTTTCACCACTTAGGCGGCCGCATGCGCGACACCAACGTCAAAGTCAATCATCAGCTCTGCCAGTTGCTTGCCATCGATCAAGACGACTTTGGCGTCGATCCGACTGGCATATTCAGCTGCCTCGGCTGTGTAAGTAGACGAGGTGATAAACACGCCCTTTTTCGCCCGTTGCCCTTGCAGCGCGCCGACGAACTTTTGGATTTCCGGACGTCCAACGCTGCCCTGCCATCGCTTCGCTTGAATGAAGATCGTATCGAGGCCAAGGCGATCTTCCTTGATGATTCCGTCGATCCCGCCGTCACCAGTCTGGCCTATCCGCTCGCCTGCGTCACGCCGTGAACCGCCATATCCCATCTTCACGAGGAGCTCAACAACCAGTTGCTCAAAGAACGTGGGTGAACAACCAAGAATTCGCGTTAGCAATTCAATCGCGAGTTGTTCGCGAAGACCTTGATACGCAAGTTCTATAGCTTCCTCCGGTGTGGTCTGACGGACAGGTATCTCTAGTTGGGCCGTACTGCCTTCCGTCCTCGAAGCGTCTCGAAACTCAATGAACTCTGGGAAACGCTCCAGAAACTTTACGTCCAACTTCACAGGATTGGACGCCAACGTACTTCGTCCTCGATCTGTAATTCTGAAGATCCCGCGCTTTGTTGATTCAAGCAGGCCGGCCTTCTTCAAGTAGGTCCGGGCCCATCCGACGCGATTCTTGAATACTCCCTGCTGCCCCGAAGGAAGCAGCGCTGCACGCTCAGAGGGCGTCAATTCAAAATAACCAGCAATGTGGTCCTCGGCCTCACGCAGCGTATGGTCAGCTCCATCGGCAAGGAACTGGAGAAAAGGAAGCATGCAGGTCTGGTAGTCAGGTATGGCCATACTCGTTTGAACACACAACGCGAGGACGAAATCATTCTGCATACGCATGTGGCAACTGGCAAGCTGATCGGTCTAGGGTGCCGGCGCGAGGCCCCTACAATCTCCCCCATGACAACCCCTCTCCAACCGCGGCTGGCTTTGATCGCAGCGGTGGCGCGCAATGGCGTGATCGGCCGTGATGGCACTTTGCCCTGGCGTCTTTCTGCTGATCTCAAACACTTCAAGGCGCTGACCACTGGCAAGCGCATCGTGATGGGGCGCCGCACGTGGGAGTCACTCCCGAAGCAGTTGCCGAACCGCGAGCATGTGGTGGTGTCGTCGCGGGCGCTCACGCTGCCGGCGGATGTCACGCAGGTGCGCACGCTTACCGAGGCACTGGCGCTGCCCGCGCCTGCGGAGCAACCGGTGCTGGTGATTGGTGGCTACGCGATGTATGCCGAGGCGCTGGCGCTGGCGGACGATTTGTTTCTGACCGAGATTGATGCCGATGTGCCGGGCGACACGCACTTTCCTGCGTGGGACCGCGCGCAGTTCCGTGAAGTGTCGCGCGATGTGCAAAGCGGGCCGTTGGCCGCTGATGCGGCGCCGGTGCAGTACGCATTTGTGCACTACGAGCGGCTGCGATGAGCGGCGGCGCTGACCCCACGCCGCGCAACGCCGATGACCACGCGGCGCGGCGCGCAGCGTTTCGCGCCGGGGCGCTGGAGTGCGGACAGTTGCTGCCGTCCTACATGCCGTTCGGTCTGGTGTGCGGCGTGGCGGCCGTGCAGGCGGGCCTCGGCGAATGGGGTGCGGTAGCGCTGGCGGCGTTTGCCTTCGCCGGCTCGTCGCAGGCGGTGCTGACGCAGTTTCTCTCCAGCGGCGCGCCGCTGTTGATCGCGGTGGCATCCGGTCTGGTGGTGAACCTGCGCATGGCCGTTTACAGCGCCGCCATCGCGCCGCGCATTGCTGGCGCCACACGCAAGGAGCGGCTGCTGTGGGCGGCGTTTCTGGTGGATCAGACCTTCATCTCGAACGAAGCACGGCACCAGCGCGGCGAGCACAACGAGCACGCTTTTGCCTTCTATCTGGGCTGCGCGGCGGTGCTGTGGCCGTGGTGGATTTTGATGAACGTGGTCGGCGCGTTTGCCGGGGCCAAGCTGCCCGCCTCGTGGCAACTGGACTTCACCATTCCGCTTTCATTCGTGGCGCTGGTGGTGCCACTGTTGAAATCGAGGGCGCAGGTGGTGGCGGCGCTGGCGGGCGGCGCCGCGGGCGTGGTGCTCTACGCGCTGCCGCTGAAGCTGGGCCTGATTGTGGCCTGCGCGGTGGGCACCACCGTGGGCCTCGCGGTGGATGCGCTCCTCGCGCGCCGTGCGCAGGCGGGAGCGGCGCCATGAACTGGGGCAGTTTTGGCACACCGAGCGGCTGGCTGGCGATTGCACTGCTGGCGGTGGGCACGTTTGCGATCCGCTATTCGTTCATCGGCCTGCTGGCTGGCAAGAAGCTGCCGCCGCGCTTTGAGCGGGCGCTGCAACTGGCTGTGCCAGCGATCTTTGCGGCGCTGGTGCTGCCGCTGATCCTGCTCAACGGCGGCGCGTTTGACCTGCACGCTCGCTGGCCGCACGTGGTGGCGGCCATCCTCACCGGCATCTACGCCTGGTGGCGCGGCGGCATGCTGGTGCCGCTGATCGTCGGCATGGGGTCGCTGCACGCGATTTTGTGGCTGGCGGGTTAGCGGCTTTTCGTTGAAAGCCGCATCCGCGCTGGGCTAATCACCGTAAATGATGCTTTGTCGACTTTTGGTCGAATCATGCATTGAGCCCAGCGCTGACGCCATTTGACGCTCAAGCTGATGCTGTTTTGCCCGCGTGTTTGGCGAGAAACGCCAGCACTTTCTGCGTGATCTGCGGCAGCGGGCCGAAGTCGTGGCCCATGCCGATGATGGTGACGATTTCGCTGCCCGGGATTCGCCGCGCGGTTTCCTCGCCGTTTTGCACCGGCACCAGCGGGTCGTCGCGACCGTGGATCACCAGCGTGGGCGCCTTGATGGCGCGCACTTCATCCGTGCGGTCGCCGGAGGCGACGATGGCGGCGAGCTGCTTGATCATGCCCGCCGGATAGTAGGCGCGGTCATAAGCGGCGCCGATGCGCTCTCGCAGCTCGGGCAGCGGCGTCGGGTATTTCGGGCTGCCGATCACCCGCATCACCTTGGCCAGATGCTCGACGACCACATCGCGCTCGCGGCTGCGCGGGCGGGCGATGAAGGCGAACGAGGCCTTGGACGTTGCCTTGGGCAGATGCCGCGCGCCAGTGGTGCTCATGATGCTGACCAGCGACTGCACGCGATCGGGGTATCGGCTGGCCAGCCCCTGCGCAATCATGCCGCCCATCGAGACACCGACAACGTGGCAGCGCGTCACGCCCAGCGCATCGAGCACGCCAGCGGTGTCGTCGACCATGTGCCGCAGCGTGTAGGCGGTGCGGATGTTCACACCGAGACGGTATTTGATGGTCATCAGCGCCAGATTCGGCGCCTTGCCCGGTGTGTGCGACGACAGGCCGATATCGCGGTTGTCAAAGCGGATCACGCGGTAGCCAGCGCCGGTCAGCGCGCTCACCAGCGCCTCCGGCCAAGCAATCAGCTGCATACCCAGGCCCATGATCAGCAACACGCTGGCGGGCTCGACGCCCTCGCGCAGCGTAGCGGGCGCAGGCTCGTCAATCTCGACCTCGAATTCGAGGCCATTGGCAGCGACGCGCATCGTGGACTAGCCGTAAAGGAAGCGTGCCCCGAGCGGCGGCACGAAGGGCGCCCACTCGCCATGCTTCTGCGCCAGCCGGTCGGCAATGGCGTACCACGCAGCCGGGTTGGCGCCAATGCCGAGGTGGCTGGCGAACACTTCGATGTTCTCGATGCCGTGCGGATGATCGTGCGGCTGCTTCTGGATGCTGGCCGGCCACGCCACCACGCCATCAGTTTTGGAATAGAGGCTGGTGAAAGGCACCGGCGGCGGCGCGGTGAGCTTGTGCAGCATCAGTTCGTCAGGCAGCGTTTCGCCGGAGAGCATCGAGTACACACGCCAGGCGTTGGTGGCGCGCGGGCTCTGGGCAAACGGGGTGCCGAGCGTGATCACGTTGCGTACCGCGTGCGGCACCTCCTTCGCGATCTCGCGTGCGTAGACACCGCCGAGGCTCCAGCCAATCAGCGACACCGGCTCGCCATAGTCACGATGCACGGCCACGAGCTGCTCACGCATGCGCTCAAGCACGCCTTTGCGCGGGCCGCGATTGACGCCTTGATACCAGCCGTGCACTTCGTAGCCAAGGTCTTTCAGAAAGCCGCGCAGCGGGCCAGTGGAACCGTCACCCGCAGCGAGGCCGGGGTAGACGATGACGTGGTGCGGTGTGTCGTGCGTGGGCCGCGGCCACATGCCAGCCATGCGCAGCATCGGCCAGGCGGCAAGTGCGGCGCCCCACTCCCACGGTGCGCGCGCCTCCATTGCCATCAGGAAGGGATTGGGCGCTCTCTCGCGGTTGTCGTGGCTCGGGTGCTGGGTCAATGTGTTCTCCTGCTCGACGCCGCCAACGCGACAGCGACGGGCGCATAGCGCGAATCAGTTTAGCGGCGGGTGCTGGAGTGTTTGCTCGACCGGCCTGTTGCGTCAGTTGCAGCAGCCGTTTTGGTTGCTGGCTCTTTCACCGCGGGCTTCTTGGCAGCGGGCTTCTTGGCAGCGAGCTTCTTCGCAGCAGGTTTCTTCGCCGCCGGTTTCTTGCTTGCTGCCGTCGTGGCTGCCCGCTTGGCGGCGGACTTTTTCACGGCCTTCACTGCGGCGGCTGCGTCTGCCGCCTCGCTACGAGCGGCCTCGCCGGCACGTTCGCGGTCGATCTCGGCGCGCACCGTCGCCAGTGCGACCAACTCGTCGAAACCACCCTCGATCGCGGTGCCGAGATCGTTGAGGTCGGGCATCGCTTCACGACAGGCGATCAGCCCAAAGTCGATGCGGCCACAGTAAGTCTGCACGGTGATGTTGAGCGCCATGCCATGCACCACGATGGAGACCGGAAAGAAGGTCTTCATCTGCGCGCCGGCGAGATACAGCGGCACCTGCGGGCCGGGCACGTTGCTGATGACCACATTAGCCACCGGTGGCATGCGCTCCATCAGCTTGGTGCTGGCCACGGCGGCGTTGAGGCGGGACACCAGCAGCGGCGCCAGCAGACCGGGGTAGTCGGTCGGCAGCACGCTCTTCAGGCTTTTGAGCGACTCCTTGATCTTGCCAGTGGAGGTGAGGATGGCCTGCCAGCGCACGGCGGCGTCGCCATGATTGGTGCCCAGTTCGGCCAGCACCATCGAGGCCTGGTTGTTCAGATCCTTGTTGCTCTCCTCGCGCAGGCTCACCGGCATGGCGGCAACCAGTGTGCGCTTGGGCAGCGCGTTATGCTGCTTGAGGTAAGTGCGCAGTGCCGAGGCGCAAATGAACAGCACGCCGTCGTTGACCGAGCCTCCCAGCGTGCGCGCCGCGTTGCGGACCTCGGCGAACGAGAGCGTGGCGGTGGCAAAGTTGCGCTTGGTCGAAATGTTGACGTTGAACGGCGTGCGCGGCGCGAAGTGAAACGGCGTCTCGCGTTCGGCGACCGATTTCTTGAGCACCGGCGCGGCGGCTTCGATCACCGCGCCGGCAACGCTCGGGAGCGACTTCACGATCTTGGCGTATTGCGCCAGCGAATTGGAGAACACGGCGCCGATCATGTCGCCGATTTTGGTGTCGGCCCTGGCAGGTTTTTCGGCGGCCGGTTTGGCGTGTTGCGGTGGTGGCGGCACTTCGCGCGGCGTGGCCGTCAAATCGAGAATCGAATTGGCCAGCACAGTGCCGCCCTTGCCGTCGAGCGCCGCGTGATGCACCTTGCCGTAGAGGCCGACTTCACCACTCTTGAGGCCGGTGAACAGGGTGAACTGCCACAGCGGCCGCGAGCGGTCCATCAGTTCGGCATGCGCCTTCGCGACGGCAGCTTCGAGTTGGCGCATGGTGCCCGGCTTCGGCAGCTCGATCACGCGGACGTGATAGTCAAAGTCCAGTTCATCGGCATGCTCCCAGTGCGGGTGCCCAAGGCCGTATGGTGCGTAAGCCAGCACATTGGTGAAGATCGGCGCCAGGTGCAGCCGCTTCTTCAGATGCTCGGTGACGGCTTTCGGGAAATTGCGTCGGAGTGCGTCAGGGATTTCGTAGATGCACAGGCTGGAGACGTGCATCGGTTGTTCCGGCGTCTCCAGGTAGAGAAACGATGCGTCGAGCCCGGACAGTCCGGCGCGGCCGTTGCCCTCGCCCTTGTTGCGCGTCGCCATGTTGCAATCCTCCTGATTCCTCAAGGAGGAGGATAGACGAAAACTCTGTCAGCCCCGGAAAGCGGGGACGCTAGACGCAGCGCCCGCCATCCACCTCAAGGCAGGCACCCGTGATGAATTCCGCCTCGTCGCTGGCGAGAAACAGCGCCGCGTTGGCAATGTCTTTCGGAGTGGAAAGACGACCGAGCGGGATGGAAGCGCGGAACAGAGCGCGTTTCTCGGGCGTGTCCTCACCCATGAAGGTGGCCAGCAGCGGCGTCTCGCCCGCCACCGGATTGATGCAGTTGACGCGGATGTTGTCCTTCGCCAGCTCCACCGCCATCGACTTGCTGGTGAGGATCACCGCACCCTTCGAGCCGTTGTACCACGTGAGACCGGGGCGTGGGCGAACGCCAGCCGTGGACGCGATCTGCACGAAGCAGCCGGCGCCCTGCTGGCGAAACACCGGCACGCAATGCTGCGCCGAGAGATAGATCGACTTCACGTTGACCGCGTAAACACGGTCGAATTCAGCCTCGTCGACTTCCAGCATCGGCTGGTTACGGTGCGACACGCCGGCGTTGTTGACCACGATGTCGATGCGGCCAAAAGCGTCGAGCGTTGACTGCGCGATGTCGGCCCAGTCCGCCGACTTCGACACGTCCGCCCGCATGCCGTGCGCGTCCGGGCATTTGGCTGCGGCCGCAATCGCCGCGTCCCCCTGCACATCGACGATCATGATCTTCGCGCCTTCAGCAGCGAAGCGCTCAACGATGCCGAGCCCGAACCCCTGTGCGCCACCGGTGACGATGGCAACCTTGTTTTTCAATCGCATGCCGTTCTCCTTTGCCGTGATGGTACCGGCTTGACAGGCAGTGAACGATGCGGAGTCTCGTCCTGAAGCAGGTTCAGCACGAGACTCGCCCCGCTATCAGGCATCCATTGCTTTGCGCACTTCACCCAGCCACGCGCCGCCAGCGTTGGCGACCTGATCCGCCGGTGCATCGAACATCGTCTGTACCAGCGCGGAACCGATCACCACGGCGTCAGCGAACGCGCCGATGCGTTTGGCGGTGGCACCATCACGAATGCCGAAACCAACACCGACTGGCACCGGCACGGCCGCCTTGATCGCCGCTACCTTGCCGGCCACCTCGTCAACGTCGAGATGACCAGCGCCAGTAACGCCACGCAAGCTCACGTAGTACACGTAGCCACGTGCGAGGCGTGCGACATGCGCGATGCGTTCCGGCGTGGACGTCGGCGCGAGCAGGAAGATCGGCGCCAGTCCCTTGCCTTGCAGCAACGCCGAGAAGTTGTCGGCTCCTTCGGGTGGATAGTCCACCACCAACACGCCATCAACACCTGCGGCAGCGGCGGCATCGACAAACTTCGCCTGCCCGATCGCTTCAATCGGATTGGCGTAGCCCATCAGCACCACGGGTGTCTTGCTGTTCGTCTTGCGGAACTCGGTGACGATCGCGAGCACCTTGCGCAACGACATCCCTTTGGCCAGCGCGCGTTCGGACGAGCGCTGGATCACCGGGCCGTCGGCCATCGGGTCGGAGAATGGCACACCCAGTTCGATCACATCCGCACCCGCCATGGCAAGTGCGTGCATGGTCGGCAAGGTGCTATCCAGCGAGGGGTCGCCGGCGGTGATGAACGGGATCAGCGCCTTTCTGTTGCTTGCCTTGAGCGCAGCAAAGGTTGCGTCGATGCGGTTGCTGTTGCTGGTACTCATTACTTCCACTCCAGTCCGGAGCGTTGCGCCACGGTATGCATGTCCTTGTCGCCGCGACCTGAAAGGTTCACCAGCAGGATCTGGTCTTTCGCCATCGTTGGCGCGATGCGCGTTGCGTGCGCGATCGCGTGGCTCGATTCGAGGGCGGGGATGATGCCCTCGATGCGGCAACAGTCGTGGAATGCCTTCAGTGCTTCGTCGTCGGTGATGCTCACGTACTCGGCGCGGTGGCTGTCCTTGAGATAGGCATGCTCGGGGCCGACGCCCGGATAGTCGAGGCCCGCGCTGACCGAATGCGTCTCGATAATCTGGCCGTCTTCGTCCTGCAGCAGATAGGTGCGATTGCCGTGCAGCACGCCGGGCACGCCCTGCGTGAGCGACGCCGAGTGCTTGCCGGTGGCGATACCCTCACCCGCCGCCTCGACGCCGATCAGGCGCGTCTTCTCGTACGGGATGTACGGATAGAAGATGCCCATCGCGTTGGAGCCTCCGCCGACGCAGGCGATCACCGCGTCGGGCTGGCGACCGGCGACTTCGGGCATTTGCGCGATGCATTCGGTGCCGATCACTGACTGGAAGTCGCGCACCATCATCGGATACGGGTGCGGACCGGCAACGGTGCCGATGATGTAGAAGGTGTTGTCGACGTTGGTCACCCAGTCGCGCAGCGCTTCGTTCAGCGCGTCTTTCAGCGTCTTCGATCCGCTCTCGACGGGCACCACGCTCGCGCCCAGCAGCTTCATGCGATAGACGTTCTGCGCCTGGCGCTTGACGTCCTCGCTGCCCATGTAGACAACGCATTCGAGGCCATAGCGCGCGGCGATCGTGGCGGTCGCTACGCCGTGCTGGCCGGCGCCGGTTTCGGCGATCACCCGCGGTTTGCCGAGGCGCTTCGCCAGAAGCGCCTGGCCGATGCAGTTGTTGATCTTGTGGGCGCCAGTGTGATTGAGGTCTTCGCGCTTGAAGTAGATCTGCGCGCCGCCGAGCATGTCGCTCCAGCGTTTGGCGTGGTAAACGGGGCTGGGACGGCCGACGAAGTATTTCAGCTCGTGCTCGAACTCGGCCTTGAACGCCGGGTCGTGCTGGTATTTCGCGTACTGCGCCTTGAGCTCTTCGAGCGCGGCAATCAGGGTTTCGGCAACGAAAGTGCCGCCGTATGGGCCGAAGTGGCCGTGGCTATCGGGCAGGTCGTAGGGTTTCATGAATCTTCCTTTTGACGCAGATTTGCGCTGACGTCACGCAGGTGACAACAGATTCAAACCCGACGGAAATCAGCGCTAGTCAGCGCGAAATCTGCGGCAATCTGCGTCAAGGGCTGGTGACATCAGCCGCGTGTACGGCGCGGCAAAACTGCTTGATGAGATCGGTGGACTTCTGGCCGCGCGAGACTTCTACGCCGCTCGAGACATCCACCGCGAAGGGACGGACCGCGCTAAGCGCGTCGGCCACATTTGCAGCAGTCAAGCCACCAGACAAAACGACCCGAGGCACGGGCGCGTTTGCGATGTTTGGAGTGTTGACTAGCTGCCAATCGAAGGTCTTTCCACTGCCGCCGTGTCCAGCGCTCGGCGTGTCCAGCAGGAGGGCCGATGCGGAGGCGTACTGAACTGCCGATTGTAGTAAATCGAAGCCCTCGCAGACCGCGAATGCCTTGAGATAGGGCCGTCCGAAGCTCGCGCAGAAGTCCTCGGGCTCGCTGCCGTGAAACTGCAGCAGGTCGATGCGCGCCGTCGCGAGCGCCGTCGAGACCTCGTCACGCGTCGGGTTCACGAACAGCGCGACCGTGCTCACAAACGCCGGCACCCGGCGCGCAAGCGCAGCGCAATGGGCGAGCGTGATCGCGCGTACGCTGGGCGGATACAGCACAAAGCCGATTGCGTCCGCGCCCGATTCAACGGCCGCGTCGACGTGCTCTTCTTCACGCAGCCCGCAGATCTTGATGCGGGTCCGTGCTTGCGAGGCGAGTGAGCTCATTCCTTTTCCAATTCAATTCGAGACTAGACGCGACGACGCAGACAGTGCTGCTGCACGGCAAGGAGGAGCAACGACGTATCGGATTGAATTGGAAAAGGAATCAGAGACATGGATCGACGAATTGCTCGGGTAGCTGATGCTCGCGATCGTACTCAATTCCAGCGAGATACAGTCCGTCCGGCGCGAAGGTCGGCGCCGCCAGCTTGCGGTCGCGTTGGGCGATCAGTTCGCGCAGCCAGCCACTTGGCTGGCGGCCGCTACCGATGTAGACCAGCGCGCCGACGATATTGCGGATCATGTGATGCAGGAAGGCGTCGGCATGAAAGTCGAAGCGCAGCACCGCGCCGCGCTGCTGTACGACGGCCGAATGGATGGTCTTGACCGGCGACTTGGCCTGGCATTCGGCGGCGCGAAAGCTCGTGAAGTCGTGCGTGCCCCACAACGCGGGCAGCGCTGCCTCGATGCGCGCGAGATCGAGCGGCCAGTGCGTCCAGCCGACGCGGCCGGCATGCAGCCCGGGCCGCTGCGGCGCTGAGGTCAGCAGATAGACGTAGCGGCGCGAGCGCGCCGCGAAGCGCGCATGGAACTGCTCGTCCACGGGCGCCGCCCAGCGGATCGCGACATCGTCCGGCAAGAACTGGTTACCGCCGCGCACCCAGGCTGTCGGCTCGCGCGCGGCGGTGGTGTCGAAGTGAACGACCTGCAGTGACGCATGCACACCGGTATCGGTGCGGCCCGCGGCGATGACGGTGGTCTCGGTCTGCGCGATCTGTGACAGCGCCAGTTCGAGCGCCCGCTGTACCGACGGCTGCGCGACCTGGCGCTGCCAGCCGCAGAATGCAGTGCCGCGATACTCAAGCCCCAGCGCCCAGCGCTGAGTGGCGCGCTGGGGTGGTTCCATGGGACTCAGTGCGTGGTTTGCCGGGTGGGGTTAGCCGCCCAGTTTGGCCAGCATTGACTTCGCTTCGGCCTGCTGCGCCTCGTCACCGTCGTGAATGACTTCACGCAGGATTTCGCGGGCACCCTCGCGATCGCCCATCTCTTCATAGGCGCGGGCAAGGTCAAGCTTGGTCGAGGCATCGTGCCACTGACCGTCAAGGATCGACGGCGTCGGGTCAACGAAGCCCTGGCGGCCAGCATCAAAGCTGAGGTCGAGCATTTCCGGACGCATCGACGGGCCGACCGTACCGAGGTTGGTCGGCGTCGCAGTCGAGAAGTCGGTGAAGTCCATCGCCGATTCCGGGAGCTGACCCGACGACGTTGCCTTCTTCAACGATGCTTCGAGCTCGGCAAGATCCTGCTCCAGCGACTTCTTGCCGCTGCCCAGTGCGACCGGTTGCGCCACTTCAGGCACCACCGGTGCCGCTGCCGGTGCGGCAACAAACGCGGGGGCCGGCGCCGGTGCGGGCGAACTGGACGGCTTGGCGATGGTCATGCCATCAAGCACGAAGTCCAGCGAGCTGGCGCTCGGCGCTGAGGCCAAGTCAGGGCCTGCGGCACGCAAGCCCGGAGCCGTCGGTGTATCGAGCGCAGCCATGCTGGCCACAGCGGCTGTGGCAGCAACGACGGGGGCCGCAGCGACCACTGGCGAGGGCGCGGGTGCGGCCACCGGAGCGCTGACCGGCGCGGCAGCACTGCTACCGCCACCTGCCAGAGGATGGCCCGGGAAGTGTGTTGAGGCGATATCTGCCAGCTTGGCGCGATATTCGCCACTGGAATCCATCGCGGTAATGTCGTTGGCGAGCTTGTCGAAAGCGTCTCGCTTGCCTTGCGCTGCGCAAATCTCGGCCAGCTTGGTGGCCACGTCGGCACGGCTGGAATCGCGCAGCAGGGCTTCACGCAGGATTTCTTCGGCCTGCGCTTCGCGACCGTAGGCGATGTACACCTCGGCTTCGGCCACCGGATCAACCTCACCGGAATCGATGGTGCCCATGCCAGAGCGGCTGAACTGGCTCTGCACTGGCACGTCATTGGTCTTGACCACGCCGAGGCCCGAGGTGCCGAAGACGGTGTCCGGATTCATCGTGTTGACCACCGGCTCGGCGATCTTCGAGGTGACCGTCGGCACGTCGTTCTTGCGGCGGCGACCGAACAGGAAATAGGCGCCCAATCCAAGCACGCCGAGGCCGGCAGCAGCCACGGGAATCGGGTTCTCACCGACAAAACCCATGATGCCATCGTCAGCCGGCGGGGGCGGCGGTGCCTTCGGTGCAGCCTTGGCGACCGGCGGCGCCACCGGTGCCGGCGGCGGGGTGACTGGCGCAGGCGCAGTGGCTGGCGCCGGCTCGGGAGCGGACGTCGGCGCTGCGACGGGCGCAGGTGGTGGTGCTACCGGCGTTGGTGGCGGCGGCGGTGGCGGCGCGACTGGCGCCGGAGCCGGTGCAGGCGGCGGGGGCGGCGGCGCAACTACCGGAGCGGGAGCTGGCGCCGGAGCAGGTTTCGGCGGTTCGACCTTGGCCGGTTCCGGCTTCGGCGGCGCGGCAGGTGCCACCGCAACGGCTTTCGGTGGCTCAACCTTCGCCGCAACAGCGGGTGCCGGAGGCGGCGCTGGCGGCGCCTTGGCTGCCTCCTTGGCCTTCGCCTGCGCGTCAGCCATCGTATTGCTCTTGAGCGTCAGCGCCTTTTCAAGATCCTGTTTGGTCTTTTCAAGTTGCGCCGCACGCGACTGCTCTTCCTTGAGCGCCTTGGTAGCAGCAACCTTCGATTCGGTATTGGCCTGTTTGCCGCGCTCGCCCTGCGACAGCTTCAGCTTGTCGCCGCTGGCTGCGTTTGTACCCGTATCGGCAACTGCGCCGGACACGCGGCCACTGGCGCGCGCCGTCGGGCGATCAGCGGCTACGTTCGGCACGGAATCGGCGACGCGCGCAACATAACCGCGCCAGCTGGCCGCCTGGGCGCGCACTTCGCTGACCGCATTGTTCTGGGTGATGCCCTGCGCGTCGGACGCAGAGGGCAGGCTCAGCGTGGCGCCGGCACGGAGACGATTGATATTGCCACCGGAAAAGGCGTCCGGATTGGCGCGCTGGATGGCAATCATCAACTGCTCAACAGATACGCCAGGCAGGCTGTTGCGACCCGCAATGCCGGACAGCGTATCGCCGGATTTCACTGTGTAACTGCCACCGTCACTGCTGCGCGAGGCGTTAACCGGGGCAACCGTTGCAGGCGCAGAGGCGGGCGCAGGACGCCCGGTCGGAGCGGGTGCCGGAGTGGGGGCGGACAA
>Ga0116181_1002733_pt1 | contig 14166 bp, 9 predicted proteins | sample AD_UKC075_MetaG_FD_89752 | JGI IMG/M metagenome (GOLD analysis project Ga0116181, IMG submission 89752) | Active sludge microbial communities of municipal wastewater-treating anaerobic digesters from USA - AD_UKC075_MetaG | ecosystem: Engineered > Bioreactor > Anaerobic > Digestate | place: USA...
CCGCCCACCTCTCTGGCAGTACACAACCACTGTCCCGCTCGGCGCTCCCCCGTCTTGGACGACCCTCATCGGCACCCTGACTGCTCCAGGCAGAAGGGCGCCCTCCTCTTCATCCCTCAGATCCACCAGGGTGAAGGTCCGCTCGCCCCGCTGGCGCTCAGAGAGCCAACCGGAGAGGTCGTCAGCCGTCAGTGCCCGGTCGGGTACGGAGCACCGCTCGACCAGATCGACGAGTTCCGGGCGGGCTCCGGGCGCGCACGTGGGACACTCCGGGTCTGCCTGAAGGGGCAGCTCCGACCACCGTCCGGCCAGCCCGTCATACACCCCCACGCGGCCGGCCATCGACTGACCGACGCCTGCGACCAGCTTGATCGCCTCTGCGGCCTGCGCAACCCCCAGCATCCCGGGGACGAAACCGATCACCCCGGCCTCCGCACACGACGGCACCGCCCCAGCAGCGGGTGCCGAGGGGAACAGGCAACGCAGGCAGGGGCCGCCGGGCTGGAACACACTCAGCTGGCCATCGAACCCCAGCACCGACGCCCAGACCAAGGGGATGCCCAGGATCCGGCACGCATCGTTGACGAGGTACCGCGTGGCGAAGGAGTCCGACCCGTCCACCACGACGTCGTACGGCGCAAGCACCTCCCGGACATTCCACGCCAGAAGGCGGTCAGCGTGCTCGACCACCTCGACGTGGGGGTTCAGCTCATGGATCCGCTGCCCGGCTGAGGCGGACTTTGGTGACCCGACAGCTCCGCTTTGGTGGATGATCTGCCGATGCAGGTTCGACACTGCCACCCGGTCGTCGTCGATCACCCCGAGCCGCCCCACTCCGGCGGCCGCGAGGTACATCAGGGTCGGACTGCCCAACCCGCCGGCACCGACCACCGCGATGCTGGCCGACCTGAGCCGTTCCTGTCGTTCGTCACCCCACTCGGGCAGCCGCGTCTGACGGGAGTACCGATCCGTCTCGTCCTCGCTCCAGCCCATGGCTGCATGCTAGCCAGACGGCGCGGGAGCACTACCCTGTGACCATGTCCTCCGACCCCTCCGTGCCGCCCCGGCGCGCCTGGGTGTCGGAACCCGACGGCGTGGAGGCACCCCCCTCCGTCGGTCGGCGCGGACTGCCCGTCGACGGTCCCGTCGAACGGCTCGACCGATCACCAGGCGGCGCCGGTCGGCGCTCCTCCGGGAACTGGTCTGACGATGATCTGTCCCTCGCCGAGCCTGCCGCCGGCCGACGCGCGTTCGTCGAGCCTGTCCACGTTGAGGCCGACCCTCCGCAGCCCCGTCAGCCACGCCTCGAGATCTCGCCCACGGCAGTCTCTCCTGCCAGGGCCGCTGAGGTACCCGAGCGCGGGGGCTCCGCCCACGTGCCCGCCTCGGTCTCCCCTGCCGGGTCCTCTGCCGAGAGGGCGAGTTCCGGTCACGGAGCCCAGCGGGCGCTGCCAGACCTGCGTCGCCCCGCGGCCCGTACTCCCGCTGCCCGTCGCGCCGTACCAGACCGTCGACCCGCACGCCATCTCCCTCTGCTGGCGGCTGTCACAGTCCTGGTGCTGACGCTGGTCGGCATGGGCGTGTACGTCGTCGGCAGGGGTACGGCAACAGCCTCCGGATCGGCCCCCACCCCCAGCGCGACAGCTGCCCCACGGGTGGTCACCCTGGCGCCCGGGGCCGGACGCCCGACCGCCCTCAAGACCTGGCTTGAGGAGAAGGGCTTCACCTGCACGCAGGAGGCCACCCGCGACATCGAGGGCCACCTCTGCCTGCTGAGCGGCCCAAAGCAGACCACCGCGTACGTCGGCGGCTCGTCGGCAGGTATGGGCCGGGTGACGATGATGACGCCGTACGACCCCTCCGAGATCTCGCAGGAGGTGCAGGACCATCTGCTCGCCGCCACCCTCGGTTCGCCGGAGGATGTCGCAACGGCCAAGGCAGGCCTCGCTGGCGGCACTCTCGAGAAGCCGGCCACCGTCACGATCGGCGCCCTCACCGTACGGGGCTCGACAGGCCGCCAGCTGGTGATCACGACCGACGGCTGGCCCGGTGTGACCCCGCCACGGTTCGGAGTCACACCGCAGAGCCTGCCCACGCTCGCCCAGCAGGCGGGTTACGCCTGCACCCAGCAGTCCGGCTTGGTCGAGTGCACCCGCTCGATCGGGCAGATGCAGCTCAGCCTGTCGGGGTTCACCGGCGTTGACGAGTTGCGCTACGTGCGCCTGCGGGTGACCGGCACCGACCGTACGGTCGTGCAGCAGGCCCTCGTCGCCGAGGCGACGACGACGCTCAGCCAGATCGGTGGGGAGACCCTGAGCGAGGCGTTCAAGATCCAGGCCGCCAACGGCACCGCCTTCACCTTCTCAGGCTCGTACCTGCTCGACTACTACCCCGCCACGCCGAGCGGCAACACCGTACGGACCACTCTCTACCTGAGCCAGAGCTGCTGGACCGGGGCCGCGCTGACCTGCTGAGCCACGACGGCGTCAGGCCTATGCTGACGCCATGCCAGCCCAGAACGAGGTGAGGGTCAACGTCGGCGAGCGCACGCTCACCCTGACCAACCTCGACAAGGTGCTCTACCCGAGCACCGGCTTCACCAAGGCCGAGGTGGTGCAGTACTACCTGGCCATCGCCCCGACGATGCTGCCCCACCTCGCGGGGCGCTGTCTCACCCGGATCCGGTTCCCGAACGGTGTCGACAAGGGCAGTTTCTACGAGAAGAACCTGCCCAGCGGAGCGCCGCCCTGGTTGGGCCGGGACCTCGTTGCGGCCAGCGGCGAGACGATCTCGTACGTCACCGTCTCCACGCCCGAGGAGCTTGTCCTGCTGGCGAACCTCGCCTCGCTCGAGCTGCACGCTCCGCAGTGGGTCGTCGACGACACGACCCGCCGCGCCGACGGGGCGGTGATCATGGACGGTCTGGACGAGCCCCGAGCCACCACGCTCATGGTCGACCTCGACCCCGGTACGGGGATCACCATGGTCGACTCCGCCCACGCGGCCATGATCGTGGCGACCTCCCTGGCAGAGCTCGGGCTCCTCCCGTACGTCAAGACGACCGGTTCGAAGGGGCTGCAGATCTCCGCCGCGATCGCACCGACGCCGAGCGAGCAGGTCACCGACTGGGTCAAACAGTTCAGCCAGCGGCTGGCCACCCAGCAGCCCGATCGGTTCGTCGTGACGATGGCGAAGGACCAGCGGGTGGGGCGGATCTACCTCGACTACTTGCAGAACAAGGCTGCACGCAACACCATCGCGGCCTACTCGATGCGGGCCAGGGAGTACCCCTCCGTCGCCACGCCCCTGCTGTGGGACGAGGTCGCAGCCGTCACCTCCCCCGACGACCTGCGCTTCTCACCGGCCGACGTCCTGGCCCGGATCGAGGAGCATGGTGACCTGTTCGCCGACGTGCTGACCAGGGATGGCCCTGAGCTTCCCCTGCTGGAGGCCTAGCGGTCCCGGTTTTCCCCGGAGTCGCTCCTTTCGCGGCAGCCCCCCGGTCCGGCCCATGAGTAAGGTGGTGCTGTCCGCCACTCGCGCCGTCTCCGCGCACGAAAGGGAGCCCCCATGACCGATCAGGGAACCGCGTTCGCCCCGCTCACCCCGCCCACGGCAACGCAGACCCTCACGCTCGAGGCACCTCCGGCCGTCCAGGCCGTACCGGTAACGTCCGCCCCGAAGATGGCCCCGCAGGTCGAGGCCGCCCAGGTCCCGGTGCTTGACCAGAAGGTGGACGCGTTCATGGACGCGATCACCAAGGCTCAGACTGGGTCGCCCGAGTTCTCCGCCCAGGCCGACGCTGTACGGGCGATGGGTGACGCCGATGTGAAGAAGGCCGCCGAGACCTCGAACCGCCTGCTGAACACCCCCGTCAAGGCCCTCAAGGAGGGTGGCCTCTCGCAGGGGTCGAAGGTCGGCACGACCTTGCTCGAGCTGCGCCGTACGGTCGAGGACCTCGACCCCAACCAGCAGACGATGGAGAAGAAGTTCCTCGGCATCTTCCCGGTCGGCAAGAAGGTCCAGGACTACTTCCGCAAGTACCAGTCGTCGCAGACCCAGCTCAACGCGATCCTGCATGCGCTCCGCTCTGGCCAGGACGAGCTCCAGCGCGACAACGTGGCGCTGACCATGGAGAAGCAGAACCTCTGGCAGACCATGGGCCGGCTGAACCAGTACGTCTACATCGCCGAGCGCCTCGACACGAAGCTGACCGCTCAGATCGCCCAGGTCGAGATGGAAGACCCGGAGAAGGCGAAGATCCTCAACCAGGACGTCCTCTTCTATGTACGGCAGAAGCACCAGGACCTGCTCACCCAGCTGGCGGTGTCGATCCAGAGCTACCTCGCGATCGACATCATCATCAAGAACAACATCGAGCTGATCAAGGGCGTCGACCGGGCCGCGACCACGACGGTCTCGGCTCTTCGTACAGCCGTCATCGTCGCCCAGGCGCTCGGCAACCAGCAGCTGGTGCTCGACCAGATCACCGCGCTCAACACCACGACGTCGAACATGATCCAGAAGACGTCGGAGATGCTCAAGGAGAACTCCGCGCGCATCCAGGAGCAGGCTGCGTCGTCGACCATCGGCATCGAGCAGCTGCAGGCCGCGTTCCAGAACATCTACGCCACGATGGACTCGATCGACGAGTTCAAGCTGCGCGCGCTCGACAACATGGCACAGACCATCGGCGTGCTGGAGGGAGAGGTCGAGAAGTCCAAGGAGTACCTCGACCGCGCCCAGCGCTCGCAGCCGGCTCCGGTGCAGAGCCTGAACGTCGACCTGCGCTGATCCGGGGCTGGTGATGGGTTTCTGGGACTGGTTCACGGGAGGCGACGACAAGGCCAAGGCCGATGTCGTGTCTTCGCCTCCACCCGGCCCACCTTCACCCCAGCAGATCGCGGACTCGCTGGTCCGGATCGACGAGATGGCGGCCCAGGCGAGGGTGCCCGTCCCGGTGCTCTCCCGTGTGCATCGGGTCACGAAGCGTCTCCGCGAGATCCTGCCCCGGATGCGCAACGCCGGTCTCGACTCAGCCGACGAGTACTCGATGATCGCCACGGCGACCTCGTACCTGCCGGAGTCGCTCGAGACCTACATCCGGCTCCCCCGCGACTGGGCGGACACCCGACCGATCGAGGGTGGCAAGACGTCACTGCTGCTGCTCGTCGACCAGCTCGACCTGCTCGGCGCGACGGTCGACAAGATGTACGACGCCGTGCTGCAGAACGACGCCAACGCCCTGATCACCCACGGTCGGTTCCTGCAGCAGAAGTTCGGCGGCGAGGCCCCGACCGCTCCCCCCGCACCACCCGTACGGCAGACCGCCCCCTCAACCAACATCCTCGACCTGTGACACCTCTGGAGGCATGAGTGACCACCACAGCCCTGACTGACGCCCTCAACCAGCTGGCCGCGACGGCCCGCGAGGTAGGCGTGCCGGAGGCCGACGCCCGACTGGAGGGGCTGCAGCTGTCAGCCACCATCAGCGAACCCGCGCGCGGCGCCTTCAAGGACTGGGGCGAGCAGACCGGCGAGGTTGGCGGGGCGGAGCGGTTCTTCGACTGTGCCTCCCGTGGCCGCCGCTGGCGCACCTCGCCCACCACCACGATGACCCAGCTCGCCAACGCCGATGCGAAAGCTGCCGGGAAGTACGCCGATGCTCTCGCCGGTGTCGCCGCCGCAGCCTGCCTGCTGGGCGAGGGGCATCCGCAGGTGGCTGGGAACGCGACATTGGCGATCTCGGCCCAGCGCAGTGTCGTTCCGGGTGCCTACCAGCAGTCGCCGCTGGGTGGCTCCGCTCCCCAGCACCCGGCATCGCCGGCGCCCATGAGCCCTCAGCAGCCCACCGGTCCCGTCTCGCCCTCCGGTCCCGTCTCGCCGAGTGTTCCGAGTGCGCCGTACGACCCCTTCGCCGGTCAGCTGCCCGGATCGCGACAGGCTCCACCGCCGGCCGAGACGACCTGGCTCGAGTCGATGGCCGACCGAGGCCGCGATGCCGCCGACGCGATGGGTGACTTCACCAAGCGTGCGCCAGACATCCTGCAGAACGTGCTGGGCCAGCTGCGCGGCACCCAGGACCGGATGCGTGACCTGGGCATGCGTACGGGCGACATCCCCGCCGGGCTGTCAGCCAACCCGTTCGACCTGTCCGGCACCGACCCGCATGCGCCGGGAGCGTTCGGCGGGATCACGACGGGCTACGGCTCACATCCGACCCCGGCCGATCCCCCCCGACCGCAGCAGCAGGGTGTCCCGACTCAGCCGACCGGCCCTGGTACGGCCGCCGCGCCCGTGCAGACGCAGGAGGATCCAAACGCCAAGGAGGCCGAGCCGGAGCCGGAGGTGCCAGCGAAGACGCTCGAGGAGCTGCTGGCCGAGCTCGACGAACTGGTCGGCCTCGACCTGGTCAAGGGTGAGATCCATCGCCAGACCGCCATCCTGCGCGTGCAGGGCCTGCGGTCGAAGGCCGGTCTGCAGGACCCCACGATCACCCGGCATCTCGTGTTCGTCGGCAACCCGGGCACGGGCAAGACCACCGTCGCCCGCCTGGTCGCTGGCATCTACAAGGCGCTCGGGCTGCTCAGCAAGGGTCAGCTCGTCGAGGTAGACCGCTCTGAGCTCGTGGCTGGCTACCTGGGCCAGACTGCGATCAAGACGGCCGAGATCGCCGACAAGGCCAAGGGTGGCGTGCTGTTCATCGACGAGGCCTACAGCCTGTCGGGGGACCAGTACGGAGAGGAGGCGATCAACACGCTGGTGAAGGAGATGGAGGACAACCGCCACGACCTCGTGGTGATCGTCGCCGGCTACCCCCGGCCGATGGCCACGTTCATCTCCGAGAACCCAGGTCTCGCCAGCCGGTTCCGTACGACGATCAACTTCGCCGACTACACCGACGAGGAACTGGTCGGCATCTTCACCGGTATGGCTGCCAAGGCTGACTACGACCTCGACGAGGATGCCATCACCGCCTTCAAGGTGCTGCTGGCCCAGCAGGTGCGCGACGAGACCTTCGGCAACGGCCGCTTCGCGCGCAACACGCTGGAGGCGGCCATCGGCAAGCACGCCTGGCGTCTGCGCGACATCGAGGAGCCGACGCTGGAGCAGCTCCGGACGATCCTGCCCGAGGACGTCAGCCCGACCGGCGACGCCGCGACCGTGGAGTTCGGGCCCGACACTGCCGAGCCCGCCACACCCACCGAGGACGCGCCGCTCCACCAAGGTTCCCTCGAGGCTGCCGAGGCACCTCAGGACGCCCCCGATGAGGCCGCATCGGTCGATGAGGAGAACGCGTGACGAACCTCCACCCAGGTGGCCAGCAGAGCCCCCGAGGGCTGACCGCGATGGGTGCCCCCGCACCACAACAGGCTCCGTCAGTGGCACCCGCGACTGCTAGCGCCGGTGTGCAGACCGTCGCCGCTGCGGCCGCGGAGAACAAGCCCGCACCTGCGCCAGGTCCCGTCACGGGCCGTAACACGCCGCGCCTGTTCGTCCAGCTCCGCGCCGCGGTGATTGTCACCAGCCTGCTGTTCGCCGTCCTGTGCGTCATCGGGACGACGATGCCGTACGGAGCCCTCACCGGAGCCCGGCAGGACATCGAACAAGGCCAGCGGCTGCGCAGTGCCCAGGCCAGCCTGGCGAGGGCACAGGCACTGGCTGCTGAGGCGGCCGACCCCAAGGTGAACGGTGACGCCGCTGCGTTCCGGAAGGAGACCGACGCACTCTCGGGATCGCTGGTGGCTGCTGCCGCGGCGATCCCGTCCGACTCCGCGGCGTTGGCGACCGCCGCCGGCCAGGTCAGCGCCTTCCGGGCAGCAGTCGACCTGGGGCTCGCCCAGAAGACCTCGACAGACGCGACGAAGGCGCAGGCGGCCGTCTCGACCGCCAATGACGCCGTCGGCGCCTCGGCTGGCACGACCCTTCGCGACCTCACCGCCAACGCTGACAGCCGACTGCCAGCGCGGTTCAGCACCACCGCTGCACCCCTTGTGGTCGGTGGGGCCATCGTCGCGCTTGCCGCCGCTCTGGTGGCGGCCACGCTCGTAGGCCTGCGCACCCGGAGGTTCATCAACCTCGGACTGACGGGTGCCGTGATCGCCCTGCTGATCGCGATGGGACTGGCGATCGGGAGCGCCACCACCGTGACGGGTGGGGCCGACGTCGCTGAGAGTCGTAACCTGTCGAGCGCTCGCGCCGCTGCCGATGTGCGAGTCCTGGTCGAACAGGCCCGGACCGCTCAGCTGAGCGGTACGACGGGCGGACAGAGCTGGGCCCAGGTGGCGACCAAGGTGCGGGAGAGCTTGGCCACGATCTCGGCCACGGACACGTCCACTGCTGCTGACAACGCAACGACCGCATGGGGCCAAGCCGAGGCTGCCCAGGCCAAGGCGGACCTCCCTGCGACCAGGACGGCGATCGACAAGGTGACTGCGGCCGTGACCCCTCTCGAGGCCACCAGCACGGCCGCCGCGACGGACGCCGTCGGGTTCGAGAGGGTGCTCGTGTACGGGATCACCGCCGCGATCCTCGCGGTCGTCGCGGCCCTGCTGGCCGCCTTCGGCATCACCACCCGGCTGAACGAGTACCGCTGATGGCTGCCGTCGCACCCGTTGCCCCGGGAAAGCTGGGCACTCCCCTCGCCCTGAACGAGGCCGTGGGCTATCTGGAGGCGCTTGGCCGTTGGGTCGAGGAACGTCGTCGGGAGCTCGATGCGCTCGACCAGGCGATCATCGCCTCACCCCAGTCGCGCTCGCTCACCAAGGACATGGTCCTGTCACTGTCGCTGTGGCAGGCAGTGAAGTCGCGCTACGACCTCTTGCTGGCCACCTGGGACTCCGGCCGGGTCGCCGCCCGCGAGCTGGAGCGGATGGCGGCTCTGATCTGGGGTCGCCTCGATGACACGCTGCCTGACTCCGGCTCCCCGACAGCCAGCTCCGCTGCGCTGAGCGGCCTCTCGGTCTCGCTGCCGGAGGCCTGCCAGCTCTCCGACGCGCTCGCCGGCCAGCTGCGCAGCAGGCTGGCGCTCGACCCCGCTGCCGACCAGGCTGCGGGTCGGCTCCGTCAGCTTCGTGCCCAGTTGGAGCGGCTCCGTGACCAGGTCTCGCTCGAGCCCGCGGCGGCGCAGTCTCAGCTTCGCGCCCGGGTGGACGACATGGCTGGTCGGACAGCCGCCCTCGTCGAGAAGGTGGAGCGCGGCGGCGATGTGGGCGGGCTGCTCGGCCCCCTCGAGGTGCAGGCCGCCACGATGGAGCGCGACCTGATCGTCGAGAACACGAAGCGCCGGCAGAACCGCGACAAGCTCGGCCGGGTGAAGGAGCTCCTGGAAGCCCTCACCCTGCGCCAGCAGGCACTCACCGACCTCGTCACCAAGACCGTCCACACGGTCACGCCCGCCCCGAAGTACGCGGTGCCCAACATCGAGGCACTCGGCCCGCTGCCCAACCGGGCCTCCGAGCTCGACGCCTATCTCGCCCGCCTGACCCAGGTCAGCAACGCGATGCAGGTCGTGCAGGAGGCTTACGGCCAGGCGCTCGACAGCCACGCAGCCCTGGTCGGTGAGCTGGACGCCCTGCGAGGGAAGGCCGCCGTGGTCGGCGCTGGTGACGATGCCGATCTGACGGATCTGGCCGCGCTTGCCCAGCGCGTGCTCGACCGCACACCCGCCAGGGTCGACGTGGCCCGTCACCTGCTCGATGCGTACGGGACGGCGCTGCGCGCCGTCGCTGGCCAGGAGGTTCGCCGATGAAGTGCATGCAGCCGGGCTGTACCGGATCGATTGTCGACGGCTACTGCGACGTGTGCGGGATGCCAGCCCCCGGCGGTGCGTCGTCGGTGGCCGCTGCCTCGGTCGGCGGCCAGGGCTCCAACCCGACGCCCAGCCAACCCCGCTCGTCGCCAGCCCCCGCAGCGACACCCGCCTCTACCCCACCCGCTGCGTCGAACCCGTTCGGCCGTGGGATCGCCGGAGCGCCGCCCTCGAAGGTGCCGACCGGCAAGTGCCGGATGCCCGGCTGCTCGGGAAACATCGTGGATGGGTACTGCGATGTCTGTGGCGCACCCGCGGGGTCGACGGAGGCATCCGCGGCCGCGGCTCTGGACGGGTCAGTCACCACCCACACAGCTGCGTCCAACCGCCTCGGAGCCACCGCGTTGGGCTCAGCCCGCGCTGGTGGTGCCGCCACCCGCTCGGCGAAAAGGATCCGCGAGACGGCCAAGCGGCTGCGGGCTGCCCGGCTGGGCGCCGGGATCACGGAGGTGCCCGCCGCACCTGCCGTCGATCCCAGCACAGTCGTCATGGTCGACCCGGTCATCCCTGAGGACAAGCGCAACTGTCCCAACTGCGATGCCCCGGTCGGTCGAAGCGTCGATGGCGAGGAAGGCCGTCTCGAAGGTTTCTGCCCCAAGTGTCGCCGGCCGTACTCCTTCACCCCGAAGCTGCAGCCGGGCGACCTGGTCGCGGGCCAGTACGAGGTCAAGGGCTGTCTGGCCCACGGTGGCATGGGCTGGATCTACCTGGCCCAGGACAAGAACGTGTCCGACCGCTGGGTCGTGCTCAAGGGTCTGCTCAACCTCGGCGACGAGGATGCGCTCAAGGCCACGATCGCCGAGCAGCAGTTCCTCGCCCAGGTCGAGCATCCGCTGATCGTCGAGATCTACAACTTCGTCACTCACGAGGGTGCTGGCTACATCGTCATGGAGTACGTCGGCGGCCGGTCCCTCAAGCAGTACCTGAAGGAGCGGATGTCGGCCAACGGCGGGGTGTACGACCCGCTGCCGGTCGACCAGGCAATCGCGTTCATCCTCGAGGTGCTGCCGGCTTTCTCGTACCTCCACGAGAACCACCTGCTCTACTGCGACTTCAAGCCAGACAACGTCATTCAGGTCGACGACTCGATCAAGCTGATCGACCTCGGTGGCGTACGGCGGATGGACGACGACGAGTCCGCGATCTACGGCACGGTCGGCTACCAGGCCCCGGAGGTCGCCTCGCTGGGGGCGTCGGTGGCGTCCGACATCTACACCATCGGCCGCACGCTGCTGGTGCTCTGCGCCGAGTTCCGTGGCTACCAGTCGACGTACGAGTTCTCGCTGCCACCCGTCGACCAGATGCCGCTCTTCGCGCAGTACGACTCCCTCTACCGGCTGCTGCTCAAGTGCTGTGCCCCTGACCCGGCTGACCGGTTCGTCTCCGCAGACGAGCTGCGGGTCCAGTTGCTGGGAGTGCTGCGTGAGGTCGTCGGCGCCAAGTCGAGCGGTACGGCGCAGACCTCAGCCATGTCGATGCTGTTCGAGCCGCCGCAGGTCTCCAGCGACGCGTTCGACTGGCACCAACTGCCGAAGCTGAAGCCCGACACCACCGACCAGCAGTTCGCGTGGCTCTCCACGATCGACCTGCCGGACCCCGTCCAGCGACTGTCTGCCCTCGACAGCGCTCCCCAGGCGTCGACCGAGGTGCTGCTCGCCAAGTGTCAGGCCGCGTTGGAGATGGACAACCAGCGGCTGCTGAAGCAGTACGTGAACGAGATCCTGGGTTCTGACCCGTGGGAGTGGCGCGCGGTCTGGGTTGCTGGGATGGGGTCGCTCGTCGCGGGCGATTGGCGGACAGCCCAGTCCAGCTTCAACGCGGTGTACGGGCAGGTGCCCGGCGAACTTGCCCCCAAGCTGGCCCTGGCGGTGGCCTGCGAACAGGGCGGCGAACCGGCAGTGGCCGAGAACCTGTACCTGATCTGCGCCTCGACGGACTCCAACTACGTCACGCCCGCCGCGTTCGGCCTGGCCCGGCTCAGGTCGCGTCGCAAGGACGTGCAGGGCACCCTCGACGCGCTCGATCTGATCCCGTCGACCAGCCGGGGCTACCTGGAGGCGCGACGGCTCAAGGCGGAGCATCTGCTGTCGTTTGGTCAGGGGCTCACTGACCTGCAGCGGGCCCTCACGTCGACCCATTCGGCCCGCCTTGATCCCCTGACCCAGGCCCGTCTGGACGTGTCGATCTACGAGCGTGCCCTGGCCGAAGTGTCGAAGGGCGGAGCCAAGGGGTCGGTCACGATCGGCGACGTGCCCGCCACGAAGATCGCCCTCACCGACCGGCTGGAGCAGGCCTACCGCGAGCAGGCCGCACTCGAACCGGATCCGATTGCCCGGATCGAGCTGGTGGACCGCGCCAACCAGACTCGTCGATGGAGCCTCCTGTGAGCCTCGATCGGGCCGACGGAAGTGTCCAAGCGTTGACCACCATGTGCAGCCAAGGAGGCCTGCTGTGACCGAGAAGTGGACTCGATTCCTGCCGACCAAGCTTGAGAAGTGGCTGCTGGGCGATGAGGACCCAAGCTCCCCCGCGGCCGGGTCATCGGACCCCCTGCTGTCGTACGCACCGCCCGGTGTCGAGTGGAGCCCCGGCGGCGACGCGCAGGTGGGCGCCCAGTGCCCGGTCTGCGGGACCGCCTATCCAGAGGATGCCCCACCGGATGCAGCGTGCGAGAACTGTGGTGCTGACCGGCCCGTTGGTGGGCTTCCTCCGGGTCTGGCCACGCAGACCGGCTACCTGGATCCGGACGCGATGATGCAGCCCCGCCGACCCTGCTCGGCCTGCGGTGGCGAGGTCGACATCGACGGCTATTGCATGACCTGTGGCGCAAAGCAGGCCAGCGAGCGGGACCACTTCCGCGAGGAGCCGGCCCGCTGGCTCGCTGGCGTGTGCGACCGCGGCATCCGCCACGCCCGCAACGAGGACGCGATGGCTTTGGCCGCTGGCCAGGAGCCGGGTATCCGAGGCGTGCTGGTGGTGTGTGACGGCGTCTCGACGTCGATCGACTCCGACGTTGCGTCCCTCGCCGGTGCTCAGGCTGCCCGCGATGTGCTGTCGGGCAACCAGCCGAAGGGTCTTGGTACGCCGGAGAGCCGGACAGCCGCCATGCAGCAGGCGCTGGTCGAGGCGTGCAAGGCCGCCAACGACGCGGTGGTCGCCCACACAGCGCTCGACTCAGCGAATGCCGCTTCGGCGACGTTCGCTGCTGCCGTCGTGTCGGACCGTCAGATCTTTCATGCCAACCTCGGCGACTCTCGGATCTACTGGCTGCCTGACCAGGGCGAGCCGGTGCAGCTGTCGCTCGACCACTCCGTGGCGCAGGCTCGGATGGACGAAGGAATATCCCGCGAGGAGGCCGAGAACGGTACTGACGCGCACGCCATCACCAAGTGGCTGGGCCGCGACTCGGCTGACACGGAGCCTCATCTCGGCGAACTGGCACCTGAGGGTGACGGGTGGCTGCTGGTCTGCTCTGACGGACTGTGGAACTACGCCTCGCTGCCAGGTGAGGTGGGTCAGGTGTTCACCAATGCCCTCACCGCCGAGCCGCAACCGACCAGCATCGTCGATGTCGCCGAGCGCATGGTGACCTGGGCCAACGATCAGGGCGGCCGAGACAACATCACCGTGTCCCTGGCTCGGCTGGGTGGCCTCGAGATGCTCGCGCCGGCTCCAGAGCGCGCCCCTGCTCCCGTCCCGGTTGGACCTCGACCAGAGGATGCCGAGCCGATCGAGGACGCCCTGGTGTTCGAACAGCCGGACTGGGCGGCGGCCGCACCAGCAGCCGATGTCCACACTCCCGACGTGCTGCCGGTTCCGACCCAGGCCGAACCGCCGAGGCCACCCGCCGATGCCCCAGCACCCGCCGAGGGTACAGGCCCCACCGAGGGCGACAGCCCCGTACCCCCGAGGCCGTCAGCCCAGGCAGCGCCAGCTGCATCGAACGACGGGATCCCGGCCGCTCCGCCGCGTTCCGACGCTGGCGCCACTGCCCCCGAGGCGCCTGCCCCACGGCGGGCTGCTGAGGCGACGCCGACCACCCCGACCGCTATCGTGGACACACCTCCCGCCAACTGAGAGGAACCGGCATGGCCCAGTTCACCTCCACCGTCTTCCAGAACGAGTTCCTGCCCGACGGTGGCACCGACGTCAACGCCATCGTCACGGTCGACTGCCAAGGGGCAGGCGCGGCCGGGTCGAGCGGCTCCGGCGCGGTGGGTGAGATCATCATCGTCGACACGTCAGGGTCGATGGGTGAGATGAACATGCGCCTGGCCAAGCAGGCCGCCATGGTCGCAGTCGACAACATCCTCGACGGCACGTGGTTCGCGACCATCGCGGGCAACCACAAGGCG
>Ga0116181_1002735_pt1 | contig 14162 bp, 11 predicted proteins | sample AD_UKC075_MetaG_FD_89752 | JGI IMG/M metagenome (GOLD analysis project Ga0116181, IMG submission 89752) | Active sludge microbial communities of municipal wastewater-treating anaerobic digesters from USA - AD_UKC075_MetaG | ecosystem: Engineered > Bioreactor > Anaerobic > Digestate | place: USA...
CACGCCGGACAGGAGGAGGCCGATCCGGCCACCAACTCCCGCGCGGTACCGATCTACCAGACCACCAGCTACGTCTTCGACGACACCGAGCACGCCGCGAATCTCTTCGCTCTGAAGGTGCCGGGAAACATCTACACCCGCATCATGAACCCGACCCAGTCGGTGTTCGAGACCCGGGTGAACGCCCTGGAGGGTGGTGTCGGGGCGCTCGCGACCGCGTCCGGTTCGGCTGCGGTGACCTACGCGGTGCTCAACCTGACCTACGCCGGGGACAACATCGTGGCGCTGTCCACGCTGTACGGCGGCACCTACGCCCTGTTCGCCCACACCCTGCCGCAGTTCGGCATCGAGGTGCGGTTCGTCGATCCAGGCAAGCCTGAGGACCTCGCCCAGCACGTGGACGCCAAGACCAAGCTGGTCTTCGGTGAGACCATCGGCAACCCGGCGATCAACGTGATCGACCTGGACGCCTGGTCGGAGGCCGCGCACGCCCTCGGCCTGCCGTTCATCGTGGACAACACCGTGCCCACTCCCCTGCTGGCCCGGGTCTTCGATCACGGTGCGGACATCGCCGTGCACGCCGCCACCAAGTACATCGGTGGGCACGGCACGTCCATCGGCGGTGTGATCGTCGACTCCGGCAAGTTCGACTGGGCCGCGCACGCCGACCGCTTCCCCGGCCTGACTGCGGCCGACCCGGCCTACCACGGTGTGGTCTGGACCGACGCCGCCGGCCCGGCCGCCTACATCATCCGGGCCCGGACGGTGCTGCTGCGCAACACCGGCGCGGCCACCACGCCGTTCAACTCGTGGCTCTTCCTGCAGGGCCTGGAGACGCTGCACCTGCGGATCGAGCGGCACTCGACCAACGCACTGGCCGTGGCGCAATACCTGGAGAACCACCACCAGGTTGCCTGGGTGAACTACCCGGGCCTGGAATCCTCGCCGTCCAAGGCGATCGCCGACCGGGTCTTCACCGGACGCGGCTACGGCGGCATCCTCGCCTTCGGGCTCAAGGCCGGACGCGAAGCCGGCGCCAAGTTCATCGAGGCTCTGCAATTGTTCTCCCACCTGGCGAACATCGGGGACGCCAAGTCACTGGCCATTCACAACGCCACCACGACACACTCTCAGCTGACCGAGGACGAATTGGTCGCGGCCGGAGTGGCTCCGGAGATGGTGCGGCTCTCAGTGGGTATCGAACACATCGACGACCTGATCGCCGACCTCGACCAGGCCCTCGCCCAGCTCTGACCAGACCCTCGACCTACCGCGACTCGCAAGACAAAACAGACAAGGAAACGAAATGGCTTACTTCGAAGACGCCACCAAGCTCATCGGCCGCACCCCGCTAGTGAAGATCAACCGCCTCTACGGCGACTCCCAGGCCATCGTGCTGGCCAAGCTGGAGTTCTACAACCCGGCCAACTCGGTAAAGGACCGCATCGGCGTGGCGATCATCGACGCCGCGGAGGCGTCCGGTGAGCTCAAGCCGGGCGGCACGATCGTCGAGGGCACCTCCGGCAACACCGGGATCGCGCTCGCGTTCGTGGGCGCCGCCCGCGGCTACAAGGTGATCCTCACCATGCCCGAGACCATGAGCAAGGAGCGCCGGGCGCTGCTGCGCGCTTTCGGCGCCGAGCTGGTGCTGACCCCCGGTTCCGAGGGCATGCGAGGCGCGGTGAACCGGGCTGAGCAGATCGCAGCGGAGACCCCCGGCGCCATCCTGGCCAAGCAGTTTGCCAACCCGGCCAACGTCGACATCCACCGTCGCACCACCGCGGAGGAAATCTGGACCGACACCGAAGGTGCCGTCGACTACATCGTGGCCGGTGTCGGCACCGGCGGCACGATCAGCGGCGTCGGCCAGGTGCTGAAGGAGCGCAAGCCCGAGGTGAAGATCGTCGCGGTCGAGCCGGCCGAGTCGCCGCTGCTGTCGGGTGGGCAGCCCGGGCCGCACAAGATCCAGGGCATCGGCGCGAACTTCATCCCGGAGATCCTGGATCGCTCGGTGATCGACGAGGTGCTGCCGCAGAACGCCGAGACCGCCGTGGAGTGGGCTCGTCGCGCCGCCAAGGAGGAGGGCCTGCTGGTGGGCATCTCGTCCGGCGCCGCCCTGGCCGCCGCGGGCGAACTCGCCGCCCGTCCGGAGAACGCCGGCAAGACGATCGTGGTGATCATCCCGTCCTTCGGCGAGCGCTACCTCTCGACGATCCTGTACGCCGACCTGCTCGACTGAGCCGTCCGGGCCGTCCGGACTCGCGGCCCGTCCAGGCGTTCCCGCCAGCGAAACGGACGTTTGCCGGGGAATGTTCCCCGGCAAACGTCCGTTTCGCTGGCGTCAATGCGTCGGACGAACTGGGACGGCCGTCGGCGCGGACGCTGGCAGCGCGGGTCCTCTAGGCTGAGGGGCGTGCAGAGCGACCCGGAACTGGAACGATTGCGCGGCTCGATCGACAACCTCGATTCCGCGATCATCTGCATGCTCGCCGAGCGCTTCAAGATCACCCAGCGCGTGGGGGTCCTGAAGAAGGAGCGCGGGCTGGCTCCGGCGGATCCCGAGCGCGAAGTGCAGCAGATCGCGCGACTGCGGGCGCTAGCCGAGCAGGCGAACCTCGATCCCGAATTCGCGGAGAAGTGGCTGGAGTTCGTCGTTGCTGAAGTCGTGCGGCACCACGAGGCCATCGCCGCGGAGTAAGCGTCCGCGGCTGCCGGCGCGCGTGGATCCATAAAGGTGGACGGGTTCGCGGCGTCCCACCGAGGAACCGTCCACTCTGTCCGGAACAGAACGCAGAGAGACAGCGACCGAGTCAGGAGGCGGTAACCAGCCAGACGTCCGAGCGGACGCGGTGGCGCAGGAAGCCCCAGCGGATCGCCATGAACGCGAGGAACGCGACCCAGAGCACGGCCACGCCGACCGGCGCACCCAGACCGATCAGCGCCGGCGCCTGCCAGCGAACCAGCAGCGCCAGCGGCAGGTAGAGCGCGAGCGTCCCCAGCATCGCGAACGCGAGCCAGCGGCCATCGCCGGCCCCGATCAGGACGCCATCGACCACGAACACCAGTCCGGAGAGCGGTCCACCCAAACCGACCACGATCAGCGCCCAGGACAGGGCCGCTTGCACCGCTTCGTCGGCGCTGAACAGGGGCGGCAGCACCCCGCTGGCCAGTACCAGCAGCCCGCCGAGCACCACCCCGCCCCAAAGCCCCCAGCGGGTCATGGTGGTGGTCGCGGCACGCACCGCGGCCCGATCACCAGCCCCGAGGCCCTTGCCGGTCAGCGCCTGGGCGGCGATCGCCAGGGCGTCCAGGGCGAACGCCTGGAAAGTCCAGATCGTGGCTGCCACCTGATGGGCAGCCAGGGCGACGTCGCCGAGACCGGCCGCCACCCAGGTGGTGACCAGGATGACCGCGCGCAGCGCCAGCGTCCGGATCAACAGCGGGACGCCGGTCCGCGCAGCCGCCAGCACCCGGTGAGGATGCGGACGCAACGTCGCGTGTTCGCGTCCGGCCAAGCGAATCAGCACCGCGACCAGCGCGACGGCCATCGCGGTCTGGGCGATCACCGTGCCCCAGGCGGAACCAGCGATGCCCCAGCCCAGGCCCAGCACGAACCACAGGTTGAGCACCAGGTTTGCCCCGAAACCGGCCACCGCCGCGATCAGCGGCGTCCGGGTGTCCTGAAGGCCGCGCAACGCGCCGGTGGCGGCGAGCGCAACCAGCATCGCCGGCAATCCGATCGCCGAGATCCGCAGATAGATCGTCGCTTCGGCGAGCACCGCTGGCGTGGCGCCGAAAGCCGCGCACAATGGCTCAGCCAGACCGCCGACGACGACCGCCACCACCAGTCCCAGCACGATGGCCAACCAGACCCCGTCCACACCCGAGCTGAGGGCAGCGCCGCGAGCGCCGCCACCGACCTGCCGAGCCACGACGGACGTGGTGCCGTACGCCAGGAAGACGAAGAGGTTGGCGGCGGTCAGCAGGATCGCGCTGGCCACGCCGAGCCCGGCCAGCTGCGCCGTGCCCAGGTGCCCGACGATCGCGGTGTCGGCTAGCAGGAACAGCGGTTCAGCCACCAGCGCGAGGAACGCGGGGATCGCCAGGGCGAGGATCTCCCGGTTCTGCTGGTTGGGCGCGCGCACCAAGCCAAGCTAGCGGACCGGAGTAGCCGAGCCGACGATCCCCGACGTCAGCCAAACGATCCCTGACACCTGCCAAACGATCCCTGAGCTTGACGAAGGGGTGGTCTCGACAAGCTCAGCCACCGTTCCCACTCCGGTCTCGAAAAGCTCGACCAGCCGAAGGTGGTTGGGTTTCGCCCGACTCGACAACCGTGGCCGCCTGCGGCATCCGTAGGATGCGGGCATGTGGCCAGCATCGCAGCCGAGGCTTGTGGGAACCGCGTGCGCGCTGCGTCCGCTGACGGATCGGGACGTGTCGAATTTGGTCGCGGCGTGCCGGGATCCGGAGATCGCCCGCTTCACCCGGGTTCCAGTGCCGTACACCGAAGCCGACGCGAGGTCGTTCGTCAGCCTCGCCGGGCACGCCTGGCAGAGTCGCGAGGGCAGCTGGTTCGCCATTGCCGACGCCGCTGATGAATTGATCGGCGCCTGCTCGGTGATGGACGTGAACCAAAGTGGGTCCGCCGCTGAGATCGGCTACTGGGTGGCACCGGCAGCGCGCGGACGCGGCGCGGCCCGAACCGCGTTGGGGTTGATCACCGCGTGGGCGCATCGCGAGCTCGGCCTCGACCGGCTTCACCTGCAGATCGAGGACGCGAACCGCGCTTCGGTGGTGGTTGCCGAGGCCGCCGGTTACCGCCCTCTGGACGAGTTCAGCGAGTGGGAGCTGAAGGGTGCGCCGCGGCGGTTCCGGCACTACGAGCATCTGCTCGTTGGCGGAGTGTGAACCCGGTCTCGACAGGCTCGACCAGCCGAGTGGACGTCCGGGGCGACTGAACTCAGCCGCGCCAGCCGTAGATCAGCAAGGTGTAGGGGGCGATGCTGATCTCGGCGCTCGCGTCCAGACCGTCGTAGGCCTCCGCGGACGCGACCAGGTCACGGGCCGCGTGTTCGCCGAAGTCTTCGCTGTACATCGCGGAATCCCCGTCGAACAGCAACTGCCACTTCCCGGCAGCGGGCAGGCCGATGCGGTAGTCCGTCCGGGTCTGGTTGGACAGATTCGCGATCACCACCACGTCGTCACCCACGCCGTGCTCACGCCAGCGCTGGAACGCGATCACGTTCTCGGCGTCATTGTTGTGGATCACCCGCAGGCCAGAACCGGTCAGTCCCGCGCTCAACGAGTCCCGGTTGAGCCGCAGCCGAATCAGGTCCCGATACAGCTTCACGATGCCGTGGAAGTCGTCGCTGCGATCCCAATCGAGGGCCACGTTGTCGCGGAACCAGCCGCCTTCCAGGAACTCCTGGCCCTGGAACAGCATCGGGATCCCCGGTGAGGTGAGCACCAGCCCGGCGCCCAGCGTCGACCGCTTCTTCGCGAAATAGCCGGTCGGATCGTCCGCGTCGATCTCCTCCGGCACCCGCGCTTTTCCGTTCGCCACCTCGTCGTGACTTTCGGTGTAGATCACCCGCGCGAACGCGTCCCCGTAGGAGTAGCCGACCGCGCCCAGCACCTCGTCGGTGGAGCGGTACTGATCCTCGGCCACGGTTATCGCCTCCCGAACCGGGTGGACGAACTGCGCGTCCCACTGCGCGTGGAAGGCCGCCCCCTCGGGCCCCGTGCTGCTCACTGCCGGGTTCGAATGCAGGTCCTCGGCGATCAGGATCTTCTCCGGGTACTTCGAGCGAATGTCGGTGTTGATCCAGCGACAGAGATCCCAGCCTTCCGGAATGTCGAAACCGGAGCCGTCCACATCGCGCATGTAGGGCGTCATGTCGTATCGCAGCCCGTCCATATGGAACCGCTCCAGCCAGGCGAACGCGTTGTCGTGGATGAACTGGCGCACCTCGCCGCGCCCATAATCCGGACGCGTGTCGCCCCACGGCGTCGTCGAGCGCCAATCGTTGAAGAAGTAGATGCCGCCCTTATCGTCTTCCGACCAGCCGTCGAACTGCCACAAGTTCAGGTCGCTGGGACCGAAGTGGTTGTAGACCACGTCCTGAATCACCGCCAGGCCGAGCGCGTGCGCCTGCTTGACCAACCGCTTCAACGCGTCCGGACCGCCGTAGGCGCTCTCCACCGCGAAGATGTGCGCCGGGTTGTAGCCCCAGGAATAGTCGCCGGCGAACTCTGCCACCGGCATCAGCTGGATCGCGTTGGCGCCGAGCTTGACGATGTGGCCGAGCTTCTCGGCCATTTCGTCGAGATCGCTGACCTCACCGTCCGCCTGGCTGGCGAACGTCCCGGCGTGCAACTCGTAGATGACGAGTTCGTTGAACGTCGGCGGCGTGAACTCATCCCCGGCCCAGTCGAACGCATCGTGGTCGTAGATCACCCCGTTGCCCACCGAGTTGGTGACGTGCGCCGCGTACGGGTCGACCTTGGTGAGCACCTGCTCGCCATTGGTGATCTGGAACTTGTACTCCTGGCCGGCCTTCGCGTCCGGCACAAAACCAGCCCAGTTGCCGTTGCCTTCGCCCGCCAACTGATTGGCATCGGACGTCCAGTCGTTGAACTCACCGACCACCGCGACCGCAGAGGCGTGCGGCGCCCAGACCCGGAAGCCGACTCCCTCGGGCGTAACCACCGCGCCCATCCCCGAGAACTCCACCTTTTCCCCCTTCGATGAAGCCAACCTACCGGGGTCGGTAAGCTCAATGGGCAACCTCAAACCGAGTCCTGGAGCGAAATGCCCATCCCGATCGCCACCGCACTGCGGTCGCAGGGAGTGTGGGTAGGCACGCTCGGCTCGTTCGCTGTCGCCTGGGGCAGCTGCCACCCCGAATTCTCCCCGTCAGCATACGGCTGGCCGTCCGAGCTGATCAACGCGATCGGAGAGTCGGCTCCGCAGCCGGTCAACCGCATCCTGATCGTGCTCGGGGTGATCGCCCTTACCTGGGCCTGGTGGCACATCCGGCCGACGCGCGACCGCGCGCCCGTCCATGCCGGTACGGCGATGCTGCTCTGGTCGCTCCCGTTGCTGCTAGTACCCCCGGTGCTCAGCCCGGACGCGGTGCTGTACGCCGACCTGGGTTGGACGCTGCACGCCGGCCACAACCCCTACGAAGTCGGCCTGGCGACCTCTGGTGGACCGTTCGCGGCCTGGGTCGACCCACTCTGGGCGGGCAGCGGTGTGGCGTATCCCCCCTTGTCATTGCACCTGAACCAGCTGATCGTCACCGCGACCGGGCTGCATCCGTACTGGTCGGTGATCGCCATGCGAATCCCGGCGGTGGTCGCGGTGGTGGCGATGGTTGTCCTGGTGCCACGCATCGCCAAGCTGCTCGTACGCCCGGCGCGCGGCGCGGTCTGGTTGGGCGTCCTCAACCCGCTGCTGCTGCTGCACTTCATCGGCGCCGCCCACAACGACGCACCGATGGTCGCCCTTTCGCTGGCCGCCGTCTGGGTGGTCTGCCGCTGGCCGAAGTGGTGGGCATCATTCCTGGTCGGCCCAGCGGTCGTGGCACTCGCGATGGCGTTCAAGCAGCAGGGTGGACTCACCGTGATCGCGGTTGCCGGGCTGCCGGTCGCGGCTGCTTTGGTTGCCGCCCCGATGGCGCGTCGGCTGTGGCTGCTCGGCTGGCGAACCGCCCTCGCCACGGCAGTGACGCTCGTGGTCTTCGCGGGTGTCAGCCTCGCGAGCGGGCTGGGCTTCGGCTGGGTCGAGTGGCTCGACCTGATGGGCCTGGCCGGCACCCCGGCACCGCTGGCGCTACTGAGCAAGGGCGGCGCGCTGATCTGGCAGGCCGCCGGCGGCTCGTACACGGGTTTCCTGATCGTGGCCGGGCGGGTGGGCACCGCCATCCTGCTCGCGGTGCTGGTCTGGCTCGGTGTCCGCTTCGCCAACCGTCCGCTCGCGCTGGTGGCCTGGGCATCGCTGGTGATCGCAGTGCTCGGCCAGGCGCTGCACCCGTGGTACCTGCCGTGGTCGCTCGCGCTGCTGGGTTTGATTCCGCTGAACCGGCGCCAACGCTATTGGGTGTTCGGCTTCGCGATCGCGTTCTGCATCTGGAACGCGCTGCAGACCGTGATTTGGCACGGCCAGGTCTGAGATCGCCTTGGCCAGGCACACGTCCACTTGACCCTGGGTGGCAGGATCACCGTATGCGAGTGGCTATCGGCGGCAGCACTGGACTGATCGGTTCCGCACTCAGCCGGCACTTGGTCGGCGCCGGGCACGAGGTGGTCCGGCTGGTGCGGGGCGAGATCAGCGCGTCCGACCAGCGGCGCTGGGATCCGGACGCGGGACGCATCGACTCCCCCGGCCTCGACGACGTGGATGCGGTGGTTAACCTCGCCGGCGCGTCGATCGCCGGCGGCCGCTGGACCAAGGAGCGCAAGACCGAGATCCGACGCTCACGGATCACATCGACCCTCACCATCGTCACCTCGCTGTCGCCAGGCGGACGCTGCCAGCGCCTGCTGAACGGCTCGGCCATCGGGTATTACGGCGACACCGGCACCGAGATCGTGGACGAAACCATGCCCGTCGGACGCGGTTTCCTGGCCGGCGTGGTGGCCGACTGGGAAGCCGCGGCCGCCCACTCCCCGGTATCTACCGCGCTGCTGCGCACCGGAAACGTGCTGGCCCGCCACGGCGGCTACCTCGCCGCGCAATGGCCGGCGTTCGCGCTGGGACTGGGGGGACGCGTGGGCAGCGGCCGCCAGTTCGTGTCGTGGATCAGCCTCGCCGATCACGTCCGCGCGACCGCTTTTCTGCTGGATTCCGAGCTCACCGGCCCCGTGAACCTGGTCGCTCCCGAGCCGGTCAGCAACGCCGAGTTCACCCGCGTCTTCGGTTCGCACGTGCATCGACCCACGCCGCTGCCGCTGCCGCTGGGTGCGGTCGGCCTCGTCTTCGGCCGCGAGTTCGTGAAGGAACTGTTGCTGCCCGGCCAGCGCGTCCGTCCGGCCCATTTGCTGGACGCCGGCTTCGAGTTCGAGCACAAGACCGTCCGCCAGGCGTTCGCCGCCCTGAGCTGACCGGGGACACCAACCGCCTCGGCGGTAGACTCCCTACTTCCACGTTGAGCGACTGATTGGTGTGATGTGTCGAGTCCCGTTGAGCTCACCCCGTCCGGAGTGCCTGGGCCGTTCGCTGCCCTTGGCCTGACTTTCGATGACGTGCTGCTGCAGCCCAACGAGTCGGACGTGATCCCGTCCGCGGTCGACACCACCACGTGGGTGACCAAGCGCATCCAGCTTCGGGTACCGCTGCTCAGCTCGGCGATGGACACCGTCACCGAGTCGCGGCTGGCGATCGCGATGGCGCGCGAGGGCGGCATGGGCATCCTGCATCGCAACATGTCCGCCGAAGACCAGGCCGGCCAGGTCGACCGGGTGAAGCGTTCCGAGGCGGGCATGATCGACCAGCCGATCACCACCACCCTGGACGCCACCATCGGCGAGGTGGACGAGATGTGCGGGCACTTCCGGATCTCCGGGGTGCCCGTCGTCGATTCCGACCTCAAACTGCTTGGCATCGTCACCAACCGCGACATGCGCTTCGAGGACGACCCGAACCGTCCGGTCGGCGAAGTGATGACCCCGATGCCGCTGGTCACCGGCTGGCCCGGCATCAGCAGCGAGGAAGCCCTGCAACTGCTGGCCAAGCACAAGATCGAGAAGCTGCCCCTGGTCGACGCCGACGGACGCTTGCGCGGCCTGATCACGCTCAAGGACTACGTGAAGTCCGACAAGTACCCGATGGCTAGCAAGGATCCGCAGGGTCGGCTCCGCGTGGGCGCCGCGATCGGCTTCTTCGGGGACGCCTGGGAGCGCGCCATGATGCTGGTCGACGCCGGCGTGGACGCGATCGTCGTCGACACCGCGCACGGGCATTCGCAGGGCGTGCTGGAGATGATCCGCCGGCTGAAGGCCGAGCCGGCCGCGGCCGAGGTGGACATCATCGGCGGCAACATCGCGACCTACGCCGGCGCCCTGGCCCTGGTCGAAGCCGGCGCGGACGGGGTGAAGGTCGGCGTCGGACCGGGCTCGATCTGCACCACCCGGGTGGTCGCCGGGGTCGGCGTCCCACAGGTGACCGCCATTCACGAGGCCGCGGCGGCGTGCCGTCCGGCCGGCGTCCCGGTAATCGGCGACGGTGGCCTGCAGTACTCCGGCGACATCGCGAAAGCCCTGGTCGCCGGCGCGAACACGGTGATGCTCGGCTCGCTGCTGGCCGGTTGCGAGGAGAGCCCCGGCGAGCTGGTCTTCATCAACGGCAAGCAGTACAAGTCGTACCGCGGCATGGGCTCGCTGGGCGCCATGGCTGCCCGCGGACGCAAGATGTCGTATTCGAAGGACCGCTACTTCCAGGGCGACGTCGCCAGCGACGACAAGCTGATCCCCGAGGGCATCGAAGGCCAGGTCGCCTATCGCGGGCCGCTGTCCGCGGTCGCCTACCAGCTCGTCGGCGGGCTGCGGCAGTCGATGTTCTACACCGGCGCCAGCACCATCGACGAACTGCTCACCAAGGGACGCTTCGTCCGGATCACCGCCGCCGGCCTGCGCGAGTCGCATCCACACGACATCCAGATGACCATCGAAGCACCCAACTACACGTCCCAGTCCTGAGCAAGGGAGCTCATCATGATCGAGATCGGCCGTTCCAAGCGTGCCCTGCCCGTCTTCGGGTTGGACGACATCGCCATCGTGCCCACCCGGCGCACCCGCGGCATCGAAGAGGTGAACCTCAGCTGGAAGATCGACGCGCTCAACTTCGACTTCCCGATGGTGGCCGCGCCGATGGATTCGGTGATGTCGCCGGCCACAGCCATCGCGATGGGCCGGCTCGGTGGCCTGGGCGTGCTCAATCTGGAAGGCCTGTGGACGCGCTACGCCGACCCGGAACCGCTGCTCACCGAACTGGCCGACATCGACGACCAGCTCGCTGCCACCCGGCGGATGCAGGAGCTCTACGCCGAGCCGATCAAGGCTGAGCTGATCACCGGCCGGATGGCCGAGATCCGCGAGGCCGGGGTGCCGGTGGCCGGTTCGCTGTCCCCGCAGACCTGCGCCGAGTTCGCCAGCGTCGTGGAGAAGGCCGGCGTGGACTTCTTCGTGATCCGCGGCACCACGGTCTCGGCCGAGCACGTCTCCACGGTTTGCGAGCCGCTGAACCTGAAGAAGTTCATCTACGAACTCGACGTGCCGGTGATCGTCGGCGGCTGCGCCACCTACCAGTCGGCACTGCACCTGATGCGCACCGGTGCGGCCGGCGTCCTGGTCGGCTTCGGCGGTGGCGCGACCAAGCGCACGCGCAACGTGCTGGGCGTCGAGGTGCCGATGGCGTCCGCGCTGGCCGACGTGGCCGAGGCCCGGCGCGACTACCTGGACGAGTCCGGCGGCCGCTACGTCCATGTGATCGCGGACGGTGCCCTTGGCAAGTCCGGCGACATCGCCAAGGCGATCGCCTGCGGCGCGGACGCGGTCATGGTCGGCTCCCCGCTGGCCCGCGCCACCGAGGCGCCGGGCAAGGGCTACCACTGGGGCCCGGAGGCCTGGCACGCCACGCTGCCGCGCGGTGAGCGGGTCAAGTTCGGCGCGGTCGGCACGCTCGAGGAGATCCTGCTCGGACCGTCCCACGTCGCCGACGGCACGATGAACCTGGTCGGCGCGCTGCGCCGGGCGCTGGCCACCACCGGCTACTCCGACGTCAAGGAGTTCCAGCGGGTGGAAGTGGTCGTTCACTCCTAAGCCCATGTCGCCGCTCGAGGTGGTGCTGCTGGTCGCAGCCGTGGCGCTGGCCGTAGGTCTGGCGGCGCTGTTCGTCGTCCACCAACGCACCCGGACGGAGCTGCGCGAAGCCCTCGCGGCCCGCCACCGGGCAGTGAACGCGCAGAAGCAGGCCACCGAACTGGCGACCGCAGCCGAGCGGATGCGCATCCTGAGGGAGATGCACGACGTGATCGCGCACTCGCTGGCGATCATGATTGCGCAGGCGGACGGCGGCAGTTACGTGGTGGCCGACAGCGCCGCCGCCAAACGCGCGCTCGTCACAATCGCCGAGACCGGACGGGTGGCGCTCGCCGACACCCGCCGCATCCTGGGCATGCTGCGCCACGGCGAGGAGGCCGAACTGACGCCGACGCCGACGCAGGCTTCGCTGGACGAATTGATCGAGCAGGCTCGCCAGGCCGGGCTGCAGGTGTCGCTGATCCGGGTCGGCCAGCCGCGTGGCATGCCTTCGGGGTCGCGGCTGGCGCTGTACCGCATCTGCCAGGAGGCGCTGACCAACGTGATCAAGCACGCCGGCGAAGGCGCCAAGGTGATCGTCGCGGTGAGCTGGGTGGACGACGAGGTCACGCTGACCGTCACCGACCGGGACGGTGAGGGCACTCGGACCCTTGATCCCGACGCGGAAGAGCCGTTATCAGGCCTGGGCCTTGGCCTGATCGGCATGCGGGAGCGGGCCGAGCTGATCGGCGCGACCTTCGAGGCGGGCGAGACCGAGGACGGGTTCCGGGTGCGCACGATCATTCCGCTCGCCGCTTCATTGGAGGAGACGCATGCCTGAGCCTGCCACCGAACCGATCCGCGTGGTGCTGGTCGACGACCAGCATCTGGTGCGCGCCGGGCTGGCGATGGTGATCAACGCCCAGACCGACATGACCGTCGCCGGGCAGGCATCCGATGGGCTGGAGGCGCTGGACCTGCTCGCCGATTGTGCTGCGGACGTGGTGCTGATGGACGTGCGGATGCCCCACCTGGACGGGTTGGAGGCCACCCGGCGGCTGATCGATGCGGCCGATCTGGCCGGTCACGAGCCGCCCAGGGTCGTGATGCTCACCACCTATGACTTGGACGAATACCTGTTGGCTGCGATCAAGGCCGGCGCGTCCGGTTTCCTGCTGAAGAACGCGCCGCCGGACGACCTGCTGGCCGCCATTCGTACGGTTCGGGACGGGGACGCGGTGGTGGCCCCTTCCGCCACCCGCCGGCTGCTGGCTCATGTGGCTACCGGTGTCGGCGCGCCGACCCTTGAGCCCGACCACCGGGTGGAGTGTCTCACCGACCGTGAACGCGAAGTGCTGGAGCTGATCGCGCGCGGCCTGTCGAACGCCGAGATCTCCGCTGAACTGTTCCTCTCCGAGACGACCGTAAAGACCCATGTGCGGCACATCCTCACCAAGCTGGAGGTCCGCGATCGCGTCCAGGCCGTGGTGGTCGCCTACGAGTCCGGTCTGGCCGGCTCCCGCTGAGTGTCGACAGCTCAGGCCACGCGGGTGCCCTTGGGAAGCATGGCGTAGGGAATCCGCAGGCGCTGTACGGCGATCCAGAAGAAAACGCCGCCGATCAGGATGTTCGCAGCAAGTCCCCAAGGCCAGATCGGGGTCTCGACGTTGACCACTCGGCGCTTGACCGGGCTCTCCACGTTCACCGTCGCACCACCCTTGGTCGTGGTGACGATGGCGTTGCCCTGGTCGTCGTAGACGACCGTGTAGCCGGGCATCCCGTCGTAGTACTGCGAGCACTGGTCGAACTCGAGCTGCGGCGGCATGCTCAACTGCCGCACCCCCCAGCGGATCGTGGCCAACGGGTCCGAACCCAGCGACTGGTACTGGCTCAGGTTCTTCGCCGCACCCGGCGGCAGCGGGGCCGCGTCCGCCACGATCACGAACGGGTTCACCACAGTGATCCACCACACCCGATCGGCGTGGGTGATCGTGTGGTTCTCCACGAACCAGGTGCACTTACCGATGGGTGCCGCGGGCATGCCGGTGCCGTCACCGTCCGGGTTGGCTGCCCAGTACTTGTCGAGCGCGCGGTTGTACTCGTCCATGACCGCACCGGTCAGACCCCACACCCGGACGGGCTGTTCATCGGTCACCATCGGTATCAGCAGGCCCATCACCATGGTGGAGATGACGGTCAGGAACGCGATGCTCAGATAGGTCATCACCGCAGACCCGGCCGGCCGCGAGGTCACCGCGGACCAGCCGAGCCCGATCGCACAGACCACGGCCACCTCTGCCAGCACCACGCCGAAGACCACCAGCACCTGCCAGACCGAGATGTTGCCCAACACCATCGAC
>Ga0116181_1002738_pt1 | contig 14157 bp, 14 predicted proteins | sample AD_UKC075_MetaG_FD_89752 | JGI IMG/M metagenome (GOLD analysis project Ga0116181, IMG submission 89752) | Active sludge microbial communities of municipal wastewater-treating anaerobic digesters from USA - AD_UKC075_MetaG | ecosystem: Engineered > Bioreactor > Anaerobic > Digestate | place: USA...
CGATCCGGTCGGGCGGCGCCTGCGCCAGCTCTGCACGTTCCACGTCGTGCCCAATGCCAACCCGGACGGATCGGTGCGCGGCCATTTGCGCACCAACGCGGTCGGCGCCAATCTCAACCGCGAGTGGGAAAACCCCACGGCGGAGCGTTCGCCCGAAGTGCTGGCGATCAGGAACGCGATGGATGAAACCGGGGTCGATTTCGCCATGGACGTCCACGGTGACGAGGCGATCCCGGCGGTGTTCCTGGCCGGGTTCGAGGGCATCCCTTCGTGGAGCGAGCAATTGCAGGCCGGGTTCGCGCGTTACAGCGCGATCCTCGAACGGCGCACGCCCGATTTCCAGACGCGGCTGGGCTATCCGGTTTCCGCGCCGGGCAAGGCCAACCTCACCATGTCGACCAACCAGCTGGCCGAGCGGTTCGGCTGCACCTCGATGACGCTGGAAATGCCCTTCAAGGACAACGACGACCTGCCCTGCAAGGCGCAGGGGTGGAGCGCCGAGCGCAGCATGATCCTGGGCCGCGATTGCCTGGCCGCACTGCTCGAATGGCTGGAGACCGCGCCGGGCTGAGGAACCGGCGCGCGGTTCGTCCGTTTTCCCTCCACGGTTAGCCAAGGAGGACAACATGGCCGACGAACCGAACGTGACGATCATCAAGGAACGCGGCAGCAGCGGCGGAGGCTGGCTGATGGGCCTGATCCTGCTTGCCGTGCTGGTGATCGGCGGGATCATCGCGCTGAACTATGCGGGCAGCAATTCGGCCAAGAACGCGGCCATCACCAATGCCGCCAACAGCGTCGACAAGGCCGCCGGCGAGGTTGGCGACGCGGCGAAGGAAGCGTCGAAGAAGCTGTAACCGCCTCCCTTACTTTTGTCATTGCGAGGCCCGCAGGGCCGCGGCAATCCAGTGGCGGTCCAAGCTTCTTCTGGATTGCCGCGCTTCGCTCGCAATGACGAAGGTGGGCAGTTAAAGGCCAGGTAATCAGAGGCTGTCTGGCCCGAAGGCGCGGGGCAGCAGGTCGGACAGGCGCAGTTCCAGCACCTGGTCCTCGCCCACGCACAGGATCAGCGGATCGTTGCCGCCCAGCGCGGCAACCTCGTTCAGCACCTGGCGGCAGCGACCGCACGGCGTGACGGGATCGCCCGTGCCGACCTCGCCCGCGCGTCCGCCGATCACGGCCACGGCCTCGAGCTCGCCGCGCCAGTCCTCGGACAGCGCCTTGCCCACCGCGACCGTCTCGGCGCAGAGCGTCAGGCCGTAGCTGGCGTTCTCGACGTTGGCCCCGGTTACCACGCTGCCATCCGCGAAGCCCAGCGCCGCGCCGACATGGAAGTTGGAATAAGGCGCATAGGCGCGGGTCGCGGCATCGCGGGCGGCGGCAATCAGGGTATCGCGGTCATGTGTCATGCACCCTCCTTATCCGTTCGTGTCGAGCGAAGTCGAGACACGGCAGCGCCAGCGTGTCTCGACTTCGCTCGACACGAACGGGCGGGGGAGGTGCGGAATCACGGTCGCCCCATGCAGCATCGTCATTGCGAGTCCCGCAGGGCCGCGGCAATCCGGAAGCGGTTTTCGCGCCCGTTCAAGGCTGCACCACTACCCAGCGCAGCCGCCCGCCGGCCTCTGTCGCCAGCTGCTCGTTCGCGGTCCACAGCATCCACGGGCGGCCCGCATAGTCCGGCTGGAAGCGGGTGCGCACCAGCCACAGGTTGCGGTCGATCCGCCGGGCGATGTGGTATTCCTGCTCGAACCGCGCGGTGATCTTCAGCACCGCCGCCTTGCCGGTGTGAGTCTCGATCTGGTTGAGGAAGGTGGTCAGCTCGCTCTCGATCGCTGACTGGCTCACCTTCACCGGGCAATCCTCGGCCAGCATGTCGAGTTCGACAGCCGGGGGCAGCAGGCCCGAATCGCGCGGGACGACCGTGGCGAAATTGGCCGCCTGCCGCTCGGCCGGCTGGCAGGGGTCAAAGCGGTGCAGCGCCCCAACCTGCAGCTTGGCGGCGCGCGCCTCCTCGAGGTTGTGGACGAAGCTGTCGTCGCGGGCAAAGGCGCTGGCCGTGGCGTCGAGATAGGCGAAGTCCGCGCCCACCGCCTTGATCACCCGCCAGTCGACCGGTCCGTCGACCGTGCCGATCTCCACGCCCTGCAGCGGATAGGCGCTGCGCGGCGGCTGCCAGTGGTCCATCTGCCACCACAGCCAGGCCCCGCCCAGCAGCGCCAGCAGCGCGGCGATGCCTGCCGCGCGCAGCTTCCAGCGCCCCGATCCCTTGCGTGCCATGCAGATGCGACCCCTGTTCCTCAGCCCCTGATATGCAGCACGCAAATCAGGGTAAAGAGACGCCGTGCGGTGGCAAAGTCGGTCTCGACCTTGCCCTCCAGCCGTTCCAGCAGCATTTCCGCCGCTTCGTTGTGGACCCCGCGCCGGGCCATGTCGATCGTCTCGATCTCCTGCGCGCTGGCCTTGCGGATCGCCTGGTAGTACGAATCGCAGATCGCGAAATATTCGCGGATCGGGCGGCGGAACCGGCCCAGGCCCAGGATCAGCGTTTCCAGCAGCTGCCCGCCTTCGTCCGATATATCGAGGCTGAGCCGACCGTCATCGACCGCCAGGCGCAGCCGGTAGGGGCCGGAATGGCCCGCTTCCCAGGCGCGCAGCGGCTTGAAGGTGTTCTCCTCGATCAGGTCGAAGATCGCGATCCGGCGTTCCTGCTCGATATCGGCGTTGCGCCACAGGATCGTCGCTTCGTCGAGCTCGATGTGCATGATCCGGGGGCTGGCCATGGCGTGCTTTCGCAGATGCAAAATCCCGCTGCAAGAGGGGGCGAATATCGTCCCCGCTATCCACAGGGCGCCGCCGGGGTCTGGCGCTTGCGCGGCGCGGCGCTTGGGCGCAATGAAGCGCGCTTATGGCCGAGCTCGATCTGATCACCCGCCCCGATGAAGCCGCAGCCCGCGCGCTGCCCAGCAACGTGGAGGCCGAGGCCGCCTTCCTGGGCGCGGCGCTGATCGACAACCGGGTGATCGAGGAACTGGTCACCCCGCTGCGCCCGGACCATTTCTTCGAGCCGGTTCATGCCCGGATCTATGAACGCATCCTCCAGCTGCTCGATCGCAAGGCGGTGGTCACCCCGGTTACCTTGCGCCCCTATTTCGAGGCGGACGAGGCGCTGAAGGAGCTGGGGGGCGTCGCCTATCTCGCGCGGCTGACTGCGGATGGGCAGGGCCTGCTCGCCCCGCGCGAACTGGCCGAGCAGATCTATGACCTGGCGCTGCTGCGCGAACTGGTCTCGGTCGGGCGCGACCTGGTTACCAAGGCGCTGGACACGTCGGAAAGCGTCGAGCCGATGGAGCAGATCTCGGCCGCCGAAGCCGCGCTCTACCGGGTGGCCGAAGGCGCTTCGGTGGGGAGCGAGGCGCAGTCGTTCCGCCAGTCGAGCTTTACCGCGATCGCGCAGATCGAAAAGGCGCTGGCATCGGGCGGGCACATTTCGGGTCGCACCACCGGGCTCGACGATCTCAACGCCAAGGTCGGCGGCCTGCACGACAGCGACCTTATCATTCTTGCGGGCCGCCCGGCGATGGGCAAGACCTCGCTTGCCACCAACATCGCCTTCAACTGCGCCGAGCGGTATCTGCGCGACATGGCGGACGGGATCGCGCCGGAAAAGTCGGTCGGTGCGCCCACCGCCTTCTTCAGCCTGGAAATGAGCGCCGACCAGCTGGCCACGCGTATCCTGGCCGAACAGGCGGAGATCAGCAGCGAGCGGCTGCGCATGGGCAAGATCAGCCGCGAGGATTTCCAGCGGATTTCCTATGCCAGCCAGCGTCTGGCCGAACTGCCGCTCTACATCGACGATACCCCGGCGCTGTCGATCGCCGCGCTGCGCACCCGGGCGCGGCGGCTGAAGCGGCGGCACGACATCGGCCTGATCGTGATCGACTACCTGCAGCTGCTGCAGGGATCGGGCCGGGCCAACGACAACCGTGTCAACGAAATCTCGGAAATCAGCCGCGGCCTGAAGACGCTGGCCAAGGAACTGGCCGTGCCGGTGATCGCGCTGTCGCAGCTCAGCCGCGCGGTCGAAAGCCGCGAGGACAAGCGCCCGCAGCTGTCGGACCTGCGCGAATCCGGCTCGATCGAGCAGGACGCGGACATGGTCTGGTTCATCTTCCGCGAGGAATATTACCACAACGCCAGCAAGCCGGACGAGCCGACCGAAACCAGCACCGGCGACGCGCTGGCCAAGTACGACACCTGGATGCAGCGCCATCTGGAAGTGGTGAACAAGGCGACCGTGATCATTGCCAAGCAGCGCCACGGCTCCACCGGCAACGTCAACCTGCTGTTCCAGAGCGAGTTCACCAAGTTCGGCAACCTGGCGCATGATTCGCGCAGTTACGAGCCTTACGAATAGTCAAGAAAAATCAGTTATTTATGCGATTTTTTGTTGACTTGTCAAAAGCTTGACGTGTAGCAGCCGCGCTTCCCCGGAATTTCCCGAACTGGAGTGCCCATGGCGCGCGTTACCGTTGAAGATTGCGTCGACAAGGTTCCCAACCGTTTCGACCTCGTCCTGCTCGCCGCGCAGCGTGCGCGCGAAATTTCGGGCGGCGCCGAACTGACCGTCGACCGCGACCGCGACAAGAACCCGGTCGTGGCGCTGCGCGAAATCGCGGAACAGACCGTGCGTCCCGCCAACCTCAAGGAATCGCTGGTCAACTCGCTCCAGCGCGTCCTGCCCGAGGACGACGACGAGGTCGATGAAATCGGCTCGCTCAGCCAGTCGGCCGAAGCGCTGCGGATCACCGCCGCCGCGCCGGTGCGCAACACCTCGATCGGCGGCGAATACGAAGGCTGATCTTCGGCTTCCGATCGAGCATGCAAAAGGCTCGCCTTTCCACGGGAAGGCGAGCCTTTTTGCTTGTGGGGTGCCGTGACGGCCCGATCTTGCCGCCCGCCTCCCCGTTTATGTCGAGCTAGTCGAGACGCGCCGCCCCACCACGTCTCGACAAGCTTAGGACGAACGGAGGGGAGGGAATTCCGGCAGATCAGCCTAGCGGCAGGGGTAGGTCTTGATGAAGAGGTCCGCCATCGCGGTCTTCATCGAAGTCCGCTCGCGCGTGCCGGCCGGGTAGGTGCGAAGGTGGGAAAGCACCTGATCCTGGCTGACTGTCGCGCCCTTGGGCGGGCAGGAGCTGGGCTTGCCGGCGCTGCGTTCGGCCACCAGCCGCGCGCGGTAGGCTGCGCCCGCCGCTTCGCCTTCGCTCTTCAGCACCTTGAGATCGGGGGAGAGCAGCGCCATCGGCCCCTTGGCCTTCAGGGCATCGACCCTGGACAGGAACATGGCGACGCTCATGTCGCCTCCGGCGGCGAGGGCGGGCGCGGCGGTGAGGGCCAGGGCGGCCACGACCGGCAACAAGCGGCTGTTCATCGGTATCTCCTGCAACAGGACTGCGGTGATGGCTTGACCGAGCGAAGCTTGCAAGACCATGAACGCGCTCCGGCAAGGGGAGACCGCAGATGGCAGGCAGCGAGGAAGTCGTCGGCGACATCGCCGCGGGTGCGCTGGCGGCGCGGGCGATTGAGCCTGCCCATGGCGAAGTCGGGGCGGACGGGCACACGCATGAGGCCGCCTGCCTCAATTGCGGCACGGTGCTGGTCGGGCCGCATTGCCACGGTTGCGGCCAGGCGGCACACGTCCACCGCACCCTGGGGGCCTTCTTTCACGATCTGCTGCACGGGGTGTTCCACTTCGAGGGCAAGATCTGGCGCACCCTGCCAATGCTCGCCTGGCAGCCCGGGCGGCTGACCCGCGAGTACATCGACGGGCGGCGCGCGAGCTATGTTTCGCCCATCGCCCTGTTCCTGTTCAGCGTGTTCCTGATGTTCGCGGTGATGAAGCAGGTCAGCGGGCCGTCCCCGGTCGAGGTCAAGGATGCGGCCACGGCGGGCCTCGCCCAGAACGAGCAGGAGCTTGCCGCCCTGCGCCAGCAGCGCGCGGAACTGGCGCGGGCGGGCAAATCGACGGAGGCGATCGACGGCGAGATTGCCGGCCGCGAAAGCGCGGTCGAGGCGATGGGCGAGGTTGGCAGGGAGCTGGAGGCGACCGGTATCAGCAGGGCGAACCTGTCGACCGACCTGCCGCTGCTGCAGCACGCCGCCACCGCCTTCAACGCCAATCCCGGGCTGGCGCTCTACAAGCTGCAGAACAACGCCTACAAGTTCAGCTGGGCGCTGATCCCGATTTCGGTGCCATTCGTGTGGCTGCTGTTCGCCTGGCGCCGCCGCTACGGCCTGTACGACCACACGGTGTTCGTCACCTATTCGCTGTGCTTCATGACGCTGCTGCTCACCGTGCTGGCGCTGGGTGCGGCGGCCGGGGTGCCGTTCCTGGGCATGGCCGCCCTGCTGGTGCCGCCGGTCCATATGTATCGCCAGCTGCGCGGGACCTATGCGCTCGGGCGGGCAAGCGCGCTCTGGCGCACCTGGGCGCTGCTGATGATCTCAGCTTCCGCGCTGATCCTCTTCACGGTATTGCTGCTGGCGCAGACGGGGGCCTGATCCGGCCCCCGCCCGGGTCTGCCGTCAGGCTTCTGCCCCGGCGAAGCGCTTGCCCGCCTTGGGGATTGCGGAGCCGCGTACCGGCTGGACCAGGCTGGGGCCGGCCGGAACGTCGGGCCGGTCGATCTTGCCGCCGTCCATCAGCTGGGCGATTTCCTCGCCGGACAGGGTTTCGTATTCCAGCAGGGCGTTCGCCAGCAGGTGCAGCTTGTCCTCGTTGGTCTTGAGGATATCGGTCGCGCGCTTGTGGGCGCCGTCGACCAGACCGCGGATTTCCTTGTCGATCAGCTTGTTGGTCTCGTCCGAGGCGAACAGCCGCGCCGACCCGCCATAGCCGAGATAGCCTTCCTGCTGCTCCTCGTACTGGAGCGGGCCGAGTTTGTCCGACATGCCCCACTTGGTGACCATGTTGCGGGCAAGGCCGGTGGCGTACTGGATGTCGCTGCTCGCGCCGGAACTGACCTTGTCGTGCCCGAAGATCAGCTCCTCGGCCACGCGCCCGCCCATGCTGACCGACAGGTTCGCGTGCATCTTGTCGCGGTGGTAGGAATAGCTGTCGCGCTCCGGCAGGCGCATGACCATGCCCAGCGCGCGGCCGCGCGGGATGATCGTCGCCTTGTGGATCGGGTCGCTCGCGGGTTCGTTGATCGAGACGATCGCATGGCCGGCCTCGTGATAGGCGGTCATCTTCTTCTCGTCCTCGGTCATCACCATCGATCGCCGCTCGGCGCCCATCATCACCTTGTCCTTGGCGTCCTCGAACTCGCGCATGGCGACGAGGCGCTTGTTGCGCCGCGCGGCGAGCAGCGCCGCCTCGTTGACCAGGTTGGCAAGGTCTGCGCCCGAGAAGCCCGGGGTGCCGCGCGCGATGGTGCGGTTGTCGACATCGGGGGCCAGCGGCACCTTCTTCATGTGCACGGCGAGGATCTTCTCGCGCCCCTCGATGTCGGGGACGGGAACCACCACCTGCCGGTCGAAGCGGCCCGGGCGCAGCAGCGCCGGGTCGAGCACGTCCGGACGGTTGGTCGCGGCGATGATGATGATGCCCTCGTTCGCCTCGAACCCGTCCATTTCGACCAGCAGCTGGTTGAGCGTCTGTTCGCGCTCGTCGTTGGAATTGCCGAGACCATGGCCGCGATGGCGGCCGACCGCGTCGATTTCGTCAATGAAGACGATGCAGGGCGCGTTCTTCTTCGCCTGCTCGAACATGTCGCGCACGCGGCTGGCACCCACGCCGACGAACATTTCGACGAAGTCGGAACCGGAAATGGTGAAGAACGGCACGCCCGCTTCACCCGCGATCGCGCGGGCCAGCAGGGTCTTGCCGGTGCCGGGCGAGCCGACCAGCAGCGCGCCCTTGGGGATCTGGCCGCCCAGCTTGGCAAAGCGGTGCGGGTCCTTCAGGAACTCGACGATTTCCTCAAGCTCCTCGCGCGCCTCGTCGATGCCGGCCACGTCGTCGAATGTGACGCGGCCCTGCTTTTCGGTGAGCATCTTGGCCTTGGACTTGCCAAAGCCCATTGCCCCGCCCGCGCCGCCGCCCTTCTGGACCTGGCGGAAGGCGAAGAAGGCGACCGCGAGGATCAGCAGGAACGGCAGCGACTGGACCAGCAGGTAGAGGAACAGGCTGCTTTCATCCGCCGGCTTGCCTTCGTACTTCACGCCCTTTTCCTGCAGCGACTGCTGCAGGGTAAGGTCGCCCGGCACGGGCACGGTGGAGAACTGCTTGCCGTCGCGGTACTTGCCGGTGATCTTGGTCTCGCCGATCTGGACGGATTCGACCGAGCCATCGGCCACCCGCGCGCGGAAATCGGAATAGGGGACCAGCGTTGCCTGCGCATCGGTGCGGGCGTTGAACATCGAGATCACCAGCAGGACCACCATGATGATCCCGCCCCAGACGAGCAGGTTCTTCATCCACGGATTCCCGGTCGGCTTGTCCTCGTTCATTGCGCTTCGATCCTTTCAGTCAGGCAATGTAGGCGCGCGCCGCTGAATCGCAAGCTAACCGACCCCGCTGCCTTGCGCGAACCTGCCTCTGAGGGCAGAGAAAATCCGGCAGGAGGCGCGGGCACGGATGACTGACGGGATTGCATCGGGGTACGATCGCTTTGCCGCCTGGCCGAAAACCGCCGCGCGCGCCGCCCTGCTGGCGCTTGTGGCGCTGCTGGTCGCATCGGCTATCGTTCCGATCCGCGCGGCGGAGCAGAAGATTGCCACTGTCACCCTCGCCCAGCAGATCCGGGGCGAAACCGGCACGCCGCGCCCGCGCGACGACGACCTGGCGCTGTACGACCGGGTGATCGAGCGGATCGGCAAGGGCGAGAATTACTATACCGTCGCGGCAGAGGAGCATCGCCGCTCGCACTATCCGCTGCGGCCGGGGGTGGCGGTGCGTCTGCCGACCCTGGCCTATCTCCTGGCCTGGCTGGGGGATGGCGGGCAGGTCGCGGCCTCGGCGCTGCTGGTCCTGGCGGTTCTTGCCGCGTGGTGGCGGCGGCTGGGCGAAGAACCGGGCGGCGCGGACCGCCGGATGATTGCCATGGCGCTGCTGGCGCTGGGGGCCTCGCTGGGTTTCAACCGCTATTTCTTCACCCTGCACGAGCTGTGGTCGGGGATGCTGCTGGCGCTGGCTTTCGGCCTGCACCGGCCGGGTCGCAAGTGGGGTGCGGCTCTGGCCGTGGCGGCGCTGGCGCTCGCGATCCGCGAACACGCGCTGCCCTTCGTCCTGCTGATGGCGGCCATGGCGCTGTGGCGGCGCGACTGGAAGGAAGGCGCGGCGTGGAGCGCGCTGGCCCTGGCCTTCGTGGCCGGGCTGGCCGTACATCTCCATCTCGTGGCGCAGCTAGTGCTGCCCAGCGACCCCGAAGGCCCGGACTGGCTGGTGCTGCGCGGCCTGTCGGGCTGGCTGTCCAGCGTGGTCCTGTCCAGCAACCTGCGCCTGCTGCCGCACTTCGTGGCCGGACCGCTGGTGGTGCTGATGGTGCTGGGCTGGGCCGGCTGGAAAAGCGCGGCGGGCGAATTCGCCGCGCTGCTGCAGCTGGGCTATGGCCTGGCCTTCATGCTCGCGGGGCGGCCCGACAATTACTACTGGGGCGCAATGGTCGCCCCGACGCTGGCGATGGGGCTGGCCTGGGCACCGATGGCGCTGAAGGGGCTGGTCAGGGCGGCGAGGTAGTTATCCGAAGTCCTTGCCTGGTGCGCCAACTGCATCCGCAGTTGGCTTGCAACACCGGCCCGCTCCCCCGGGAGCGGGCCGGTGTTGCAAGGAAGGCCCGGAGGGGCCTTCCGCACCGACTAAGAAGTCAGTTCCTCGATCCTGTGATGCGGCAGCACCTTCCACGCGGCGACCAGCAGGGCAACGTGGACCGTCTCGACGATCATCGGCACAAGATAGCCCGGATAGCCGCCGTCAACTCCCAGGCTGATCGCGCGGACCACCACGGCGGTGCCCATCAGCGCGGCGGGGACCAGCAGCAGGTCGGCGTTGCGGCGCCAGGCGCCGATCATCATGCACACCGCGACCACGCCGAAAAAGGCGGTGAAGTCCGCCCGCAGGGTGGACAGGCCCTGCACGCCGGTCGGCGCGATTCCGAAACCCAGTGCGGTCGCCTGGGGATTCATCAGGAAATTGAGGCCCATGAACAGGTCGAACAGCCCCAGCAGGAAGATCAGTGCAGTCAGGATCACGCGCATGGTCGGTAACTCCCCCCGTTAACCCGGTGCTTACCCTTGTGCCCCACGGATTCCGGAAAGCAAGGCCTGTCGCGACCGACGTGCCGGTTTGTGTTGCCTAGGGGGGATTGCCATTGCAAAGCTGGCGGACATGACCGGACCACGCATCCTGCTGATCGTCGGCGGCGGCATCGCCGCCTACAAGTCGTGCGAACTCATCCGCCTGATCCGCAAGGGCGGGGGCGAGGTGACCTGCGTGCTGACCGAGGGCGGCGCAAAGTTCATCACCGCCATGACGCTTGCCGCGCTCAGCGAGAATCCGGTGCACACCACGCTGTGGGATCTGACCAGCGAAATCGAGATGGGTCATATCCAGCTCTCGCGCTCCGCCGATCTGGTGGTGGTCTGCCCCGCGACGGCCGACCTGATGGCCCGGATGGCCCACGGCATCGCCGACGACATGGCGACCACCCTGCTGCTCGCCACCGACAAGCCGGTGCTGGCCGTTCCCGCGATGAACGTGCGGATGTGGGAGCATGCTGCCACCCAGGCCAATGTCCGCACCCTGATCGAGCGGGGGGTGACCGTGCTCGATCCGGACGAGGGCGCGATGGCCTGCGGCGAATACGGCCCCGGCCGCCTGCCCGAACCGCCCGCGATCTGGGCCGCGATCCGCGCCGCGCTGGGGCATGAGGCTCCGCTGGCGGGCGAGGCGGGGCCTGACCTTGGCGCCAGCGATGATCTTGGCGGCCTCAACGCCGGCCTGATCCACCGCACCACCGTGTCGGACGCGGTGTTCGGGAAAGCGGGTGAGGGCGAAGCGCCGCTGGTGTCGCCCGAAGGGGCCGCAGCCGAAATCCCGCCTGCGGACCTGCTGCCGTCGGGCCCGCCGCTATCGCAGAAGGGCATGGCCAAGGCCGCGCCGCCGACCGATGCCCAGGCGATCAACCACCTTGTCGGCGATACCGCGCCGCCCGAACCGGCCGGCGACATGCTGGCCGACCTGCCGGTCGCTGACCTCCTGACCGGGCAGGGCGATTTTGAACCCGCACTGCCTATCGATGGCCCGCTGACGGGGCGCCATGTGCTGATCACTGCCGGCCCGACGCACGAACCGATCGACCCGGTGCGCTACATCGCCAATCGCTCGTCCGGCAAGCAGGGCTTCGCCATTGCCGGTGCCGTCGCCGCGCTGGGCGCGAGGGTCACGCTGGTGGCGGGGCCGGTGCACCTGCCCACGCCGCCGGGGGTTGACCGCGTGAACGTGGAAACCGCGCGTGACATGGCCGAGGCGGTCAAGCGCGCGCTGCCCGCCGACTGCGCGGTGATGGTTGCCGCCGTGGCCGACTGGCGGACAGTGGACGTCGCGGCCGAGAAGATGAAGAAGCGTGGCTCCGCCCCGCCGGCGCTGCTGCTGACCGAGAACCCGGATATCCTCGCCACCGTTTCGGTCAGCGACAAGCGCCCGAAACTGGTGGTCGGCTTCGCCGCCGAGACCGAGAAGGTGATCGAACACGCCACCGAAAAGCGCCGCCGCAAGGGCGCCGACTGGATCGTTGCCAACGACGTGTCGGGCGACGTGATGGGCGGGGAAGTCAACGCGGTCCACATCGTCACCGGAGCAGGCGTCGAAAGCCTGCCCGAAATGCCCAAGGACCAGGTCGCCATGGCCCTTGCCGAAAGGATTGCCGATGCACTCGCCGCCAAGTGACGTTCCGGTGCTGGTGAAACGCCTGTCCCACGGCGAGGGGCTGGACCTGCCCGCCTATGCCACGAACGGCGCATCCGGCATGGACGTCGTCTCGGCCGAGGAAGTCACGATCCCGCCGGGCGGCCGCCACGCGGTTGCCACCGGCCTCGCGCTGGCCATTCCGCCGGGCTACGAGATCCAGGTGCGGCCACGCTCCGGCCTGGCGCTCAAGCACGGGATCACCGTGCCCAACACCCCCGGCACGATCGACAGCGACTATCGCGGCGAACTGAAGATCATCCTGATCAACCACGGCCAGCAGCCCTTCGCCATCCTGCGCGGCGACCGCGTGGCCCAACTGGTGCTGGCCCCCGTGACCCGCGCGGCCTGGGTAGAGGCCGAACACCTCGACGAGACGGCGCGCGGTGACGGTGGGTTCGGCTCCACCGGCGGCGTGGCCGCGCTGGGGAACTAGGGGCACCAGCACCTGCTATCGTCATTGCTTCGCTGCGCTCGCAATGACGATCCGTGTGAGTGGCACGTATTGCACCAAAAAGGCGGGCCAGTTGCCTGACCCGCCTTCCTCGGTGAACCATTAAACGCGCGTGCCTGTGATCAGTTCCGGCGCTTTTCCGGAGCCACGCTGATCCGCACGGTTTCTCCCGAATTGCCCGGGAAGTTGGTGAACATCGCCTCGACCAGGTTGGGCACCAGATAGGGCAGGCGGTTGGAGGTCGATGCGGCCTCGGCCTTGCCTTCGAACAGGCGCTGGCCATCGGCGCGGCGATCGATCTTCAGGCTGATCCCGCTGGTGTAGACGACATAGCGTTCAAACCCGTTGTCGAACCACGGATCGTACCAGCCAAAGCCCCAGGCGCCCATCGGGTAATAGCTGCGCGGGTGATAGAAGCCGCGTCCGCCCCAGTAGCCATAGCGGGGATAGCCGTACCACGGGCCCCAGAACGGTTCGGGCGTCATGGTCTGGCGGATCCGTTCGCGTCCCTTGTCGACGCCGTAATCGAAGCGGACGATCAGCTGCGCGGCATCGGGGCTCGACGGGGTATAGCCGATTGCGGCGAGGCGCTGCTCGACCAGCCGCGCATATTGCGTGAACTCGATTCCCCCGGCCAGCGCCGGATCGTCAGCCACCACGGCAAAGGTCTGGCCCTGCGGCACCGGCAGCTGGTTCTGGAAGCGCGATACCTTGGCGTTGAAGGGCGTGGCGCAGGCCGCCAGCGCGGCCAGCATCAGGGGCACCAGTGCGGCTTTCAGCCAGCGGAATGGTGTGTGTTCAGACATGACCCGGTTCTCCTTGCGCCGTGCGCGCGATTCGCCCCACGAACGGCGGAAAGTGTAAGGATTGCGGCGAAGCTGCGCCACAGGGTCTGAATGGGCGTTGAATGGTGACCGATGACACCCGCTTCGTCGCCCCGGACTTGATCCGGGGCGACGGAAGACGGGTGGGCTTAGCGCACCAGTCCCAGCGCCTCGTAGGTCCGCGCCAGGGTCGGCGCGGCAAGGGTGCGGGCCTTGTCCGCGCCCTTGGCGAGGATCTGGCCCAGCGCGGCGCGGTCCTGCCGCAGCTCCACGAAGCGGGCGTTGATCGGCGCGAGGCTTTCGACCAGCAGTTCGCCCAGAGCCGGCTTGAACTTGCCAAAGCCCTGTCCCCCGAATTCCGCCAGCACCGCCTCGACCGTGCTGCCCGCCATCGCCGCGTAGATGCCGACCAGGTTGGCGGCTTCCGTCCGGCCTTCGAGGCCCGCCTTCTCGCTGGGCAGGGCTTCGGGGTCGGTCTTGGCCTTCTTGACCTTGTTCATCAGCGTGTCGGCATCGTCGGTCAGGTTGATCCGGCTCATGTCCGAAGGGTCGCTCTTCGACATCTTCGAGCTGCCGTCACGCAGGCTCATGATCCGGGCGGCCTCGGGCGGGATGATCGGATCGGGCAGGGTGAACACCGGCGCGTCCGAGCCATCTGCATTGCCTGGCGCGAAGTCGTTGTTGAACTTCTGCGCGATGTCGCGGGCCAGTTCCAGGTGCTGCTTCTGGTCCTCGCCCACCGGCACGTGGGTCGCCTGGTACAGCAGCACGTCGGCGGCCTGGAGCACGGGATAGGTGAACAGCGCGACCGACTGGCCTTCGCGGTTCTTGCCGGCCTTGTCCTTCCACTGGGTCATGCGGTTCAGCCAGCCCATGCGCGCTGTGCCTGCCAGCAGCCATTGCAGTTCCGC
>Ga0116181_1002739_pt1 | contig 14150 bp, 18 predicted proteins | sample AD_UKC075_MetaG_FD_89752 | JGI IMG/M metagenome (GOLD analysis project Ga0116181, IMG submission 89752) | Active sludge microbial communities of municipal wastewater-treating anaerobic digesters from USA - AD_UKC075_MetaG | ecosystem: Engineered > Bioreactor > Anaerobic > Digestate | place: USA...
TGTATTTAAGTCTAAAATTCTTGAACTACCAAAATATAAAAAATTACTACCAGCAAGTGTACCAGCTGTATAAATTAAACTTGTATTACCGTGTAATCTTAAACCATTAACGCCAAATGTAATTGTACCACTTGTATTAATTACAATAGGTAAAGCCATAAAACTGGTTGTTTGATGTGTCCAAGTAATAGCTGCTCCAACTAATTGTAATACAGTTGTTCCACCTATAATATAACTTGGTTGTATATAAACATTTGCATTACAATAAATATTAAATCCATTTACAGTAGAACTTGTTGCACCATTAAATCTTAATTCACCATATATATTTAAGTCATCTAAAAGTGTACAAACTGTTGCTGTACCATTTATTTGAAAAGCATTAAAATTAATACCAGCTACATCTAAACTACAATTGTTCATTACATAAAATGGTGTAGAAGCTACAACAGTTCCAGCAACATAAGTTAAAGTAGCACCACCACCAAATCTTGCACCATTAGCACCAAGAGTTATTGTTCCAGTTGTATTTATAGTTGTATTTAAACCTAAATAACCACTAGTTGTATGATTCCAAGTACCAGTTCCATTAAATACTACATTAGTTGTACCACCTAGATTTCCACCTGTATGTGACCAAGATGACTTTACATATATTGTGAAACCATTTATAGAACTTGAATTTGCATTCATAGTAATAGTACCATTAACAGTTAAATCATCTGCAAGTGTATATGTTTGTGATGTACCGAAAAAACCAAAGTTACCTTTCCAAGGTGTACCATTACTTGTTATTGTTCCTGTTGCACCAGCATACATAGTATTACCACCACCGACATTATAACCACCAGTACCAAGATTAATATTACCCTTAATTATAAAAAATGTATTAACTGTAAGTGTTCCAACATAATTTGTAAAATTAATACCAGCACAAGTTGCAGCAACATTAATAGTTAAGTTACCACTTGTTGCTGTAAATGCAATTGTATCTGTTGTTAATGGTATTACACCACCAACCCAAGTTCCTGTTGCATTATAATTTCCACCCGTATTTGAAACTGTTATTACTGCCATTATTCAGATACCTCCTTATTATTTCTTGCTTCTTGTTCTGTTATAAATCTATTTTCAATTCCTTTAATAATATCTTCATCATCAATTGGATTGAAATGTGGTATGATAATAACTTCAACAGTACCATCTTCAAAAGTAAATTCTACTTCTGTATTAACAATTGTATTTGTTATGGTTGTAGTGTCACCACCTATTATTTTATATTTTGTTTCCATTCTTCTTTTAAATATTATTTTTCTTTTATATTTCTTGTGATACTGACACACATCCTTGTTTGCCAGTTACACTATCAAATATGAAACCTATTGTTATTACTTTACCAGCAACTGTTGTAGTTGGTAATGCTTGTCCTTTAGCTTCAAAATATGTTGGATTAAATGTTAATGCTCTTGCTGTACCATTGTCTTTTATTCTTACTATTAATTTATCAAAATCATTTGCAGTTCCATTTGTTGTAAATGTTATTGCACTTGCTAATGCTGTTATTGAATAGTTAATATTTAATGCTGTTCCTAAATTTATACTAACAGCTGTATTTGTTATAATAACTGTTGTGCTTGATAATTGACCTAATGTAACTGCATCATCTGCTAATGTACCAGGTGCCATATTAACTATTTTATTAGCACCCATATCAATAGTTCCACTTACTGTTAATGGACTTACATATAATCTACCTGCATAACCTGTAATTGTACCTACATTTGTACCACCATTATTTATAAATGATAAAGTAGGATAATAAAAACCAGTTGGTGATACTATACTTACTGATGCGTTATTACTGTTACTTGTTAATTTTATTTGGTCTGATGTTATAATAGTACTTGGTGCATTTAAACTATTTAGTGTATCACTGTATAAATTATTACCTGTTGCAGCATACATATTAAATCCAGATGTTGTTGTACCATCATATGAACTCATATCTATTCCACCATTAACTAATGTGATATATGTAAAGCTATCTAAACTTTGTGCTAAGAAACCATTTATAACTGAACTAACACTAATTACAGTTTGTAATGACGGTGCCGCTGGTGTTTGTGCTAATACCCAAGCTTTAGTTACTAAACTATTCTCTGTAAAGTTTGCTGAGTAATCTGCAACATAAACTAAACCTTTATTAGAAATATTATCAGTAATAATCATTGTATTATCTAATGATGTATCACCTGTTAATAATGGTTGTTGTGTAGTATGAATTTCTAATTTTGAAACAATACCACTTATATATGATGCTGCAATACCTGTTAAATATTGTTCAACATAAACTTGGTTATCATTACCATCTGATGTTCTTTCAACTGATAATAAAACAGAACCTGGTACTGTATCAATTCTTGATATTGAACTTACGTCTGTTAATATATGATGAAACTCACCAAGAATTAAAGTTTGTATTGTATCAATAGTTACAAAAGTGTCGTGTGTTAATTTTATAAAACTATTATTTAATATTACACTTCCATTATTTGTATCATTCCAACTTAAACCCATAACTGTATCTGATACTTGTAATATGTTACTTAAATTAGTTCCAGCTGTTATACTTATATTATTAGTTGAATTACCATAACCTAATACTTGTGCTAATGTTAAAGCACTTGGTGGTAAGTTATCTATTTGTTCTTGTAAGTCTACTAATGTATCTTCTATTAATTCAATTGTTGGGCAATTTGGTAGTGTAGCACATGTTAAATATTGTACATTAACAATAGTTCCGGTTGATTCAGGACCTGTTGCACTATAACCAGGTATATCTTGAATAGGCATACCACAGAATTGATTAATATTAATTAATTGAAATGTTAAATTGAATGACCAACCAGCAGTAACATCATCTTGATATTCTTGTAATACTTCATTGAAATCAACATCACCTATTAATTTGATATTTGATCTCATATAAAATGGATGTTGATTGAATTCGTTAACAATATCTTGAGCATATCTTAAAGTGTCAGAATGAACATCTCTTTTATTTTCTTCACCGTTAGTTGTTAAGTCTAACATTTTACAAACGAATCTAATTGTTTGTGTTTTATATTCGTTGAATGAGTTAGCAGTTAATTTACCAAAATCTGGATAGACTTGAAATAAAGGAAATAGAATATCTTCTGAGTTTTCTGTTTCCCAATTACGACCTAAGAAGAAAGTATTAACTTGTTCGTGTCTTTTAGTAATATCTATTAATAAATCTATTACTTGGTTATATGTAATAACTGATGCCATTGTATTTTTATTTTTTTGTTTGGTCTTGTAACCTTTTTATTTCTTGATCTCTTTCTTTCCAATAACTTAATAAGTTTAAACAACCGATATAAGTTTGTTCACCAATTGCATCAAACTTTGTTAAATCACCATTAGATAATTTTTCAAAGACTGCATACCACGACCATCTTCCAAATCCTGTTCTTCTATATTTTTCTTGTTCAGCATTCATTAATTTAATTTCATCGGCAGTCATACCTTGAGTACTTAAATTACCTGAATTGAAAAGGGCTTTGTAGTTTTTGTTGTCAATTTTTTCTCGCCAATCAAAAAAAAAGCAAGCGTTGCATAAATATCCATTAATTTAACGTCATATCTATGTTTAATTACTTCATCAAATACTTCCATATTAAATGGAATTAATTTACCATCTTTAATTGGTCTTAATATTGTTGCAAAAGCGACATCTAATTTATGTAAATCTGAAGTGTCTGCTAATATTGTTTCTAATGTTACTTTTTCATTTAATGTTATTTTATTAAAATTTATAATTACTCCAAATTCTTTATCATTAATCATTACTGATTCTTTAGGTTTTAAGTTCTTATATGAATCTAAAATTGTATTATCAGCAACCCAGTCAAAATATGACGTTAATTCATTAAAATCTTCTTGTGGAATATTCCATAAATAGTCTTTTAATTCTGTTGGGTGATCACTTAATAAGGCTATCATTTCAATATCAGCTGCAATACCATCTAATTTAATTTTAGATTCACTTAATTTAATAATATCAGTGTATTGGCCTAATGATAATTCATCATAGCTATTAACTATTTTAAATTCTTTACCTTCTAATGTTTTTAATGTTATCATAATTTTGTCTTATTTGTAATATATATTCTTTTTATAATATTGTTTTTGGTTAAATACTATTACATAGTAAATCCAATTCTAAATTTATTTTTAACTGCACATTCAAATGCAATTGCAGTAGCCATCACAATATCATCGTGACCGAAACTTGCTGCATATTTAATAGTTCCAGATTTAGTTAATGTTGCAGTAAATGCATTAAATTCTGATTTAATTATATTATCATTTAATAATTTGATTTCATTCTTACCGGCTGCTGCTATTAATTGATTAATAATTAATGGTTTACTTTGTGCTGTTGTATTAAATTCTGTAATATTATGAACTCCTTGGTTTCTAAGTGTTTGTATAACTGGTAGCCCTTGGTTGTTACTTTCAATATTAATCTTCTTAGGTTTCCATTTATTAAAGAATGCTTTTAAGTTTGTTAACATATAAGTAATATCAGTATTATTGAATCTAATATAGTCAACCATTTCCATTTTATTATTAAAACAAACGGCTACAGTATAATCATTTTTAAATGCTATATCTACTCCAACATAATATTGCATTGTTGATAAGTAGTTGGCTTTCAATAATGTAGCAATATCATTAATATTTCTAAAGCATCCTGCAGCATCTATAAATTCGCCTAAGTATTCTTGTTGGAATATTTCATTTGGAAGTGTTAATCGTTGTTCTTCAATGAAAGCTAATTTTGCAAAAGGATTATCCATAAATGTTAATTTAAATGATTTATATCTTAAACCATCTGATAAGCCTTTATTATATAATCTAGCGAAGAAGTTATTACCTCTTGGTGTTGAACTGAATAATGTTTTTTTACCTCTCATTAATAATGTTGGTGCTAAAATAGTATTCCAAGTTTCTTCTTTAATAAATGCACACTCATCTAATATTAAATGTGTATTTGAGTAACCACGTAATGTATCTTCTGCTGCTGCTGATCTGAATAGAATAGCTGAACCATTTTTGAATATGATTTCTATATCGCCTGATGATCCTTTAAAGTTTTTGACAAATGGAAGTAATGGTGTTAGCATAACTATTATTTGTTTATAGATTTTTTTAACTTGTGAGTCTGTAGGTGAGACAATCATAATATGTTGATTAGATGATTCTAAAGCCCATTTTAATGCTACAAGTGTACAGATGAATGTTTTACCTACCTGACGTGAACCGTTTAAGCATATGAATTCTGTAATGTTATCAAAGCAAGGTTTAAGAACATTTAATTGTGCTGGGTAGGGTTTTGGTAAATTGACAGTCATTATTCTTCATCATCTTCATCTTTTTTATCATCGTCTGCTAAACCCGGAATAGTTATATTTATATTACCATTAAAAGTAGCGTCTATAATTGTTGTATAGTGTCCACACATTTTATTAATCATATCTATTGTTTTTAATAATAGTTGATGATCTTGTTGTTGAATTGCAATAAAGTATGTTTCTTTTAATTCCATTAAAAGTTCTTGGTGTCTAACTATATTAACATCTTTAAGTTCATCCCAGCGTTTTTGTATTTCTAATTTTATTTCTGGTTTGGCCATAAGTTTCCAGGCAGAAGATTTAGCAACTTTAGGTGTTAATGGTTTTTGTGTAAATATAGTTGAATAAGCTAATGAACCATTAAAGCCATTAGAAAAGTATTCATCTACAAATAATTGATCTAACTTTGTAAGTCCGTGTTTTGCCATTATTTTTTGTTACGTTTATTTTTTGGTTTTGATTCATTAATTACTTCGGATGCAATAATTGCTACATCAACTGATGAAATAGGTTCTTCAACAGCAAATGGCGAAATGCCTTCACTAATGAATTTGATATTAGTTTCATTATCTAAATAGAATCTAATGAATTTATTTTTAGCTTCATATAAGCCACCAGATGATCCACAGTAAGCACAACTTGCTTGTCTTGGGTCAATGTATGTTTTAATTAATTGAACCATACGGTTTGATTGTACTTCTGTATAACCAACAGTTGGTTCAATTTGTTTTATTTTAATGAAATCTTGTGCATCAATTTGAGGCATTTCTTGTATTGTTTTCATATGTGTTATTTGATTATTTTTATATAATATTGGCATTGTGTTACTTAGATATATATTTTTTAGTATAAATTGTTTTTAAAAGAACAGTTTTAATGAGCTCATTATTCTTGAATATGTATAAGCTAACATGCTAAATAATATTGCTAATAAGAAATTATGAGTTACTATTAAAGTAATCCAGAAAGACATGCATTTAAAGCACATTAAGTACTCTCTGGTGAATTGAAACCAGTCTGGTAATAGTTTATATAGATTATCTAATGTTGTTTGCCACGGTTGGAAATTTGTAATAAACCAAGCAATTAAGATTGGTGCGTAAAATGAAAGTGTTAACATAATATTGGGTCTGTTATTTTTATTTGGTGTTTGTGTTCTATTAATTTATTTTTAATAAGATTGACGTATAAGAATACGGATGTTTTTTTAATATTGATTCTTTTAGTTATTTGACTATATGATAATCCTTCATAAAAGTATAATTTAAATACAGTAATTTCTTTAATAAGTTTTGGATCATTTTTTAATAGTTCTTCTAATTTATCTTCAATGTATTTTAGTTTATCTTCTTGTAATTGTTTAATATCTAATATATCTTGAAACGTATCTTGTTCATCATATTGGTCTGCATCAAAAACTATTTTACTTATATCTGATTGATTATTGATAACACCAATATATGGATTATTAACATTATTTAAATCAGTAGTTGAAAATAGTTTATTGGATCTGAATTTTTTATGCCAAGGACTTGTTTTACTTTTAATTTGATTATTGATAATACCGATATAAACATAAAATAAACATTTAGTATCATAATAGTGAATTAACTTCTCTTCTGGCATTTCTAAAAGTATTAACCATAATTCTTGTCTGAATTCATTTCGTTCTTGTACTGAGCTTAAATACTTTACTAATACATCTTCATAAGATCTTGTATTTAATATGTGTTTAATAACCTCATCTTTAGTTGTCTTAGTCATTAAATAGTGAGTAGTATTTTTTTATAGGGGCTTGTTTTGTTTCTAATGAAACGGTCTTTGTCATATTATAAATTAAATTATAATCTGTTGTTAATGTATATGGATATAATGCTGCTAATGATTTTGGTAAATAATAAATATCTTTATTAACTTTTTTATCATTTAATACATAGGTTGTTCTTACTTGTTTTTCTGTTACTTTATTTGATTTTGTATTTATAAAAGTTGTTACTTTATCTGATAATAAGTTATAAACGTAAGTGCCGGTACTATCAAAATTGATATACAATAATGTTAAATCTTCTTCTTTTGTTTTAAATTTACATGCATCTTTATATTCTTTTAATAAGCCTTTATATTTTGATTTTTCTAACATTAATGTTTCATAAGGTGCATCTCTATATTTAACTTCAATAATAAATTTAAAGATTATATTTAATGTAATTTTATCTTTTAAATAAATAACTGCATCATAAGAAGTAATATTTGTTGTTGATTGTTTAAATGTTGTTGCTAAATGTAATGATGATACATAATCTTTATCAAATTCAGGTTTTAAATAGATTTGATAAAAGTTTGTTAATGCATAACGTTCTCTACTCTCATAAAAATCTCTTGAATTTAAATCATTTTTATTTAATTTTTCTGTAAATAAATCAGTTTTGTTCATAAGTTTCATAATGTTCTTGTTTATTAATATTATATATTAACTTTTATTTTGAAAAAAGTCTGTTTTTATAAAATAATATAAATAAAAAATCCTTATTCGGTTAAGAATAAGGATTCAATAAATTAGGACACATAATACGCCTATGATAATACAATTACATCATTGAATAGTGTAAGTCATATTACCTTGTTTCTTTTGATAAATATAATTACCTGTATGATAAGCATTATTAGTTTGTTTATAATCATACACAACACTTGGTAAACCAAGATGATTTGTACCTCCAACAGTTGATAATGACCAATAAATAGTTATTGTATCACCAACTTTAAATCCTGGAATATAAATAGTTCTAGGATTACATGTACAGTTTAATACAACAGCTGGTGGTTGTATTGATGCTACATAAACACCATTTTTACGAATAGTAAAATTTACTTTATAAGAACCAGTATAAGATGGAACCATTGTACCACCATAATTACCACTTATTGTTTGCATATAAAATTGAATTGAAATAGTATTTACATTTACAGCTACTGTTGGTGTTATAATTGTCGTATTTGTATTAATACTGTTTGTATCTGGAGTTGTAACTTCAATAGACGTTGTTTTTGTCTCATCTGGTGATACATTATGTTTTTTACAGCTAAACACTAAGGTTAATAGTAAAAGTGTTGTTAGAATGAATTTAAATGATTTTTTCATAGATTGTTTGTTTTTAGTTTAAATAGTTTATTAGTTGAATAATTGTTACTACGGATAATATAGTGATACTAATTATAAGTAATATTTTGTATTTTGTTTTCATTTCATAAAAGTTTTATAGTGAGCTTTAAAAATCAAATTTGTTTAAAATTTCATTAGAATAATTATATTGGTGTTTCAATTTATTTTTAATATTATTAATACGTTCATATCTTATATCTAATTCAGTATCTGATATAATCCAATAAATTTCTTCTAAAGATTTTAATTCTTTTTCTAATTGTTTAAATAATGATTTTTCTTCCATAATAGTTTTTTAATTTATTTACAATTATATTAATTTTTATTTATATATAAAAATCTTAACTAAAACTTTTGCCTTTTGAAATATTAACCGTTCCGGTAAGGTTCCTAATAAGTATTCGTTTCAGCTTGTGGGTGTGTCTACGACCCCACAGCCTACACTAAATAATAAATGCCATCATCAATGCTTATAATATTTATATACCTTTTAATAATTATAATATAATATAATAATAAAACAATAACACACACAGAATATATTTGTGTTCACTTTTTCTATAGAACCACTGATACCAAGACTTACAGAAGGTCATTTTTACACAAAAATACACAAAAATACACTAAAGCTTTTCACTTTTTATAGACATTTAATTATAAAATACACTAGAGCTTTTCACTTTTTCTATAGAATCACTGGTACCAAGACTTACAGAAGATAATTATTATTTTATACTAGGCAGGTGCCTTATATTAATTATAAAAATACTATTAATTATTAACTATTTACTTTTATAATTAAATTAAACATTTTACAATTATTTTCATAAAAAGTAAAAAGTGAATAAATTAATTTACTATATAAATAAAAAGAGATACAAATTATGTACACAATTATTCCAATAAACAACGTAGAAAGAATCAATGAATTAGATTTTGATAATACTGATTGTATGATTACAGGATTAAATACAATAGCTAAATTAATAGCTTATGATAACTATCCTATTAAGAATAAAAAAATAGCTATTAATAATATTTTATTATTCTTAAAAACTTTAGATACAATGTTACCTAAAGATGATGATAAACAAATGGTTCAAATTTCAAGTAAAGTATTAATAGACCATTTTACAACTAAACATTATAAAAGATATATGTCAGTTTTAAAAGAATGTAATATCATTAGTGCAGTACCTTATACAAATGGTACATTTTATGAAATTGGTCAACACACAATGCAATACCGTTTATTTAATGAATTTGTACAAGATGAATTAGCATTAGTATTATTAAATATAAATGAATTCACATTTGTTACAGATAAAACTTATAACAAAAAATTTGTTAAGACTATTAAAAATATTGATGTTGATTTTTTAGGTGCTATTACAGCTGAGATTAAAAATCATAAAGATAATAATACAAAAATAAAATCATTACGTGTAAGATTAAATACTTTATTTTCATTAAACAATAGACGTTTTATATTTGAAGGTTTTAAAGTTGATCGTATTTATCACTCATTATCAAATGTATCACGTATATCGCGTAAATTTATTACTGTTAATGGTCAATCATTCAATGATGTTGATGTTAAGAATTGTCAACCTTTATTATTATGCTATTTAATATTATCTAAAGGTTTAGAATTAGATGCTAATTATAAATTTGATTGTGAAACATCAGTGTTATATGAAAACTTTATAACACAAGATAGAAATAGAACAGAAACTAAAGTTGAAATGTATAGAACAATATATTTTGATTTTAAACCTAATTCTGATTTAGCTAAAAAATTTAAAGAATTATATCCATTAACTTATAAGTCATTAGAAATATTAAGTAAAAGTGAACAAGAATTAGCAGGTATGCTTCAAAATATTGAAGCAAGTATTTTTAATAATATAACACCTAAAAAAAGTGAATACTACTATCCATTATTTGACTCTGTATATTTTACTGATATTGAAGATTGCGTAGCTATTATAAAAGAAATAAAAAATAAATTTGAAGAATACAATATTAAACCTATGATGACAATTAATGGAGAAACAGAAAACGATACAAATGATGAAGTAACACATATTGAAGAAACAGTTTATGTAGCTACAAAATCTGATTATAAAGAACATTTACAAACAATCTTACCTTATACTTTATTATCAAGTAGAAGCTATAAGATTAATCAAGAAGTTATTTTAAATGAGTTAGTTAAAGGTCAAATTAAAAAAACATCTGATATAAAATTAATAATAAAAAATATAATCAAATAACTTATGAAAACATTAAAATCTAAAAAAACAGAAACTGGTTATATTATTTTAAATAACCAAAATGAAATACTTTATACATTTGATATGATTGTAAATAATATATGTGATAGTAAAGATGATTATAGCGGTATGAACTGGTATAAAAAAACTATAAGTAAAATTAAAAGAATAAAAAATAGATATGTATTTGATCAATATCAACAAAAATATAATTTTATAATAGTTAAAGAATATAATAATATTATTGAATTTAATTATAATAACAAAACATACTATTATACTGAAGTAAATAATAAAATTAGAGAAAAATCAAGTAAAATAAACTTAACAATACAAAATATAATCAAATAACTTATGAAAGATAAAAGCAAAACAATAGATGGTGTTAATTATTCAACTAAAAAATCAGAATTAATTAAAGAATATAAACACGAAACAGGTACAGAATCAAACTCATACCATAAATTATTATATAAAACAAAAGAAGGTAAATACTTTATTAGATTAATAAATACTTTAGGTGATAAGATTATACCTTATAGAGAAAAAGAAGCATTAAATTTTATTAATAATTTTAATAGTTTATTCTAAAAGCATTAATGGTTTTAGAATTTTAAAAATAAACAATATCAAAAAGATAATAAAGAAAGATTACAAGCATATAGAAAAGCTTATTATAAAAAGAAAAAATTAGAAAAAATTGAGAAAATATAAACACTATATAAAATAAATGAATTATAGAATGGTGTCGGAAGAGAATTCCGAACTAGCAATCTCTAACGTGAATTACGATAAGCTATTTGAAACACTATAAATCATTTTAATATTAGAAAAAAGTTGATAATTTTAATCAATATATAAAAATAAACAATAACAATATTATGATCAAACTTATTTTATTAATCTTATTATGCGACTTAACTGCATTTTTAAAACAAAAATACTACAACTAAACTTATGGAAGAATATAAATACACAATCAAAGATTTAGCAAAAGAACATCCTAAATATACAGAAACTTATATAGGTTCATTAATATCAATATATGTTGATCGCTTTAATCGTAAAAAAATAAAAGGTTTAGGTAAAGCATTTTGTAAAACATATTGGTATACAATTGATGCTTTTGATATATTAAAAGAAATTATTAATACACCAAAAAAATTAGCTAATAAAAATGCAAAATATAAAGCTAAACAAGAAGCTAGAACTATTGTTAAATCAATTACAGACTTATCACATTGCATTAAATTTAATGATGTAGTTAAAGACATACCTCAAATTTTAGAAGTCTCTAGAAGTGGTTTAAATCAATATGTATTCAATTATGTTGAATCATTTAAAGTAGGTACATCTGGATTATATATTGCAAATAAAGATATTGAAAGAGCTCAAAGATTAGCTCAACATTATATTGATGAAAATATTGAATATGTTCCTAATTTATTTTCTGTTTATGAAATCAGAAAAACTAAAGAAGGTAAATTAGTTCTTATTCATAAACCAACACCAGGTTCACAACTTGAACCAATTATTACAAACCCAACACACGAAGAATTAATAAAAACAATGAAAAATTTAAACTAATGAAAAATTTAGCTTTAAAAGAAATGATAAAAAGAATTAAACAAGCATAATATTTTACTATATAATAATAGATTAACATCATCATAAGTGTTAGTTATTGTTTATACGTTCAAACAAAAAGACCAACAATCCTGTTGGTCTTTTTTATTATCTATAGGTTTATACTAAATTATGAATTGGATTCATTAGAATCAGTTTTAGTAACATCTTCATCAGTATAATTTTTAATAAATCCTCTTAATTTAGAATCTAAAATAGATTTAAATAATGTTAATGCTGATTTTCCTGTAGATTTATGTATATTTTCATTAACACTTGTAAATTCAGTCATAGCTAAAAAAGCTAATGATATTTTAACAAATGGTATTTGAGCAAATAAGAATGTTTCACATAAATGTGCAGATATAATCAATAATTGATAAACTATTGATTTAGTAATACAACCACCCATCTTTTTAGATGTAATAGTTTCACCAGTTTTTTTAGCAGCAATAATACCAGTTAATGTATCAATTAATATTAATATACCAACGGCAATCATACTTGGGAAAATTGGTAAAAAGAAAGTTACACAAGCAACAAAAATACTTTTTAATAACATATGCAATTTAAGCATTAATAAATACTTATCCATTAGTATCTATAACCTCTGTTATTTTTATTGTAATATCTTTTAGGTGTATAAATACCATTATTATAATTTTGTTTAGTAGGATTTAAATCACCACAAACATTATATTCAGGATATAATGAAGCACTTTCACATAAATACGTACTCATACGTTGAGCAAAAAATTCAGCCGTTGATAATACATTACTTCTTAAATAATTTAATTCTTCTAAAGATGCTGGTTCACTATTTTCACTTGATTGTTTTGATATACTTTTATTACGCATTTTAAATTGCATATAAGGTATAGACTCCCAGATTGTATATTGTGTCAATACAGGAATTATATAATCATATAATAATGTAGCATAGTCAGTTGGAATAGGTGTGCCAGGAGCGCCATATACAGCCGGTACATAGCCAGGTTGACCAGGTATACCAACTTGAGGTGTAATTAAAGCAGGCACATACGCATTAACTAATGTAATAAGTTTATTATAAAGACTAGTCCCAATAATTTGTTGAATATATTTATATTGTGATTGAATAATGATTGGCATCAATATTTTAGAATCTACGTTATCGTTGATAATTGTATTATCTCTTAAATATTGAGCATCTATAAATGTTGTAGTTGGAGAACCAGCCATAATTATTGAGTTTCAGTTGTTTTTATTTCAGTTGTTGTTTCAGTTACTTTTTCAAAGATAACATATTTTTTTAATTTAATTGTTTCATCTTTACCACTCATCTTTAAAATTTTATTAAATGACTGTTCAATTTCTTTTTGAATAGGATTAATTACAGTTGCTTGTGCAAATTGTAATTGTTCTTCAATTTCAGTTGTAGAACCTAATTTGCCAGAAACTTCTTGACCAATTAAAGCAGAAGTCATTTCGTGTGTTTGTTTAATTGTATTTTCAATTTGAATTCTTAAATCTCTAAAACGTTGATCAGAACTATTTAATTGAACTGGTATTAATTCAGGTGCAGTTGCATCTGATTCTGCATATAACATAATAAATTCACCAGCATTATCAGCACCAGAATATGATTCTTTGATACGTTCATAA
>Ga0116181_1002745_pt1 | contig 14126 bp, 11 predicted proteins | sample AD_UKC075_MetaG_FD_89752 | JGI IMG/M metagenome (GOLD analysis project Ga0116181, IMG submission 89752) | Active sludge microbial communities of municipal wastewater-treating anaerobic digesters from USA - AD_UKC075_MetaG | ecosystem: Engineered > Bioreactor > Anaerobic > Digestate | place: USA...
TTAGAAGATTTAAAGAAAGGTAAACCCTTATCAGGTAAAGATGGTATTCTAACACCACTTGTAAAGAAGCTAACAGAGGCAGCATTGGAAGCAGAGTTGGATTATCATCTGAATAACAATAATGAAGAAAGTAACAGACGTAACGGTAAGAGTAGCAAATTAATGAAATCTACAAGTGGTACATTTGAACTTAATGTGCCCAGAGAGCGAAATGGCACCTTTGAACCTCAGTTTGTAAAAAAATATCAAAACACCTTAAGTGATGAGATTGAATCTAAGATAGTTGCTATGTATGGATTAGGGATGAGCTATACTGACATATCAAAAGAAGTTGAAGATATATATGGTATTTCCATATCAACTGGAGCAATTAGTGCGATAACAGATAAAATTATTGAAGTTGTAAGGGAGTGGCAGAATAGACCATTAGAAACTATTTATCCTTTTATTTGGCTTGATGCGATACACTATAAGATTAAAGAAAATGGCAAATATATACCTAAGGCAGTTTATACCATAATAGGTATAGACTTAGATGGGAAAAAGGATGTCCTGGGCTTATATATATCAGAAACAGAAGGAGCCAATTTCTGGCTCTCAGTATTAACTGATTTACAGAACAGAGGAGTTGAAGATATATTAATATCATCAGTAGATGGATTAAAAGGCTTTCCAGAAGCAATAAATAGTATATTTCCTAAAACAGAAGTACAGCTCTGCATAATACACCAGATAAGAAACAGTTTAAAGTATGTAGCTTCTAAAGATAAAAAGGCCTTTATGAGAGATTTAAAGCTTATATACAGAGCTGCCAATAAAGATATAGCTGGGAGAGCATTAGATGATCTTGAGGATAAATGGGGTAAGAAATATTCCATAGTTACTACTTCCTGGAGGAACAACTGGGACAATCTTACCAATTATTTTAAATACCCATCTGAAATCAGGAAAATTATGTATACTACAAATATCATAGAATCTGTCCATAGACAGTTTAGAAAACTTACCAAAACTAAGGGAGCCTTTCCCAATGAAGACAGCCTTTTAAAACTTCTTTATATGGGAATTCAGAATGCTAAAAGGAAGTGGACACAACCTATACCAAACTGGGGGCTTATTTTATCTCAGCTATCTATATTCTTTGAAGGAAGGCTTGAAAAGGCATTAAAATTATGATAATATTTATCAGTAAATATATCCTGACACAAAACTATGAACACTCCCCCAGAAATTACCAATTTTTCTAAATTTTTCATATCGTTTTTTCACAAGTTCCTCTACTGATATCTTTTCAAGTTCCATTGTAATGTTGACTATTTTATTTTTAATTCTTTTGCACATTTCATGAGGTTCTCTATGCGCTCCACCAAGTGGTTCAGGAATAATATCATCGATAATTTCAAATTTCTTTAAATCCTGAGCTGTAAGCTTTAGTTCTTCAGCTGCTTTCATGTATTCTTCAACTCCCATATCAGAATTCTTTTTCCACAGTATTGCTGCACACCCTTCAGGTGATATTACTGAATAAACTGAGTGTTCAAGCATTAAAATTTTATCACACACACTAAGTGCTAACGCTCCTCCACTTCCACCTTCTCCTATAACAACGCCAATTAATGATGTTTTAAGCAAGGACATTTCCATGAGATTATTTGCTATTGCTTCAGCCTGACCTCTTTCTTCAGCACCTATGCCTGGAAATGCGCCAGGAGTATCAATCATTGTAATAACAGGTATTGAAAATCGTTCAGCAAGCTTCATAATCCTTAAAGCCTTTCTGTATCCTTCTGGATGAGCTTGTCCGAAATTGCGATAAATTCTTTCTTTTATTGTTCTGCCTTTTTGATGTCCTATGACAGCATATGAATTTCCATCAATTTTACCAATTCCAGCAACTACTGCAGGATCATCACCAAAACGACGGTCTCCATGGAGCTCTATAAAATCTTCAAAAATCATTGAAATATAATCAAGTGTGTATGGTCTTTCCGGATGTCTTGCTATCTGGGTTTTTTGCCAAGGAGTAAGATTTGAAAATATCTCAGTTTTCAACTCTTTTAATTTCTTATTGAGTCTTTTAATTTCCTGAGTAAGATCAATGTCACTGCCATCAGAGAGTTTTTTTAACTCTTCAATTTTTACTTCCAGTTCCTGTATTGGTTTTTCAAAATCAAGATAGTATTTCATGCAATTTTTATCTGACAGCCTTTGATTTTTTGTATCTTTGTTTCAAAATCAATGCATGGTTCAAATGGGCTAAGAATTATAACATTATAGTCAGGAAAATTTAAACAGATGTATATGCTTCCTTCTCCATTATGTGTTTCTCCTAGATACTGTCTCACTTCTTTCATAATCATATAAGCTTTATCAGTATCTAAGCAGTCAATATTTATTTCATATTTTATTTTTAAATCTATGTTTTTCAAATCTTCTATCTCTCTTGCAAGAAATTTTGTTGAATCAGAATTTTTAGATATTATTCCTTTAATGATAATCAAATTTTTCTCAGTTAAAATATTGTTATATTTTTTAAAAAGTTCAGGATAAATAACCACCTCAACTCTTCCTGTTTCATCACCTATTGTTAGATATGCAGTTACTCCTTTTTCTTTTGCTTTACTTTTGACTTCCTCCACAATTCCAGCTATTTTTATTTCCTGCGTTTCTTGATTGTCATCATCAAAATTATTATCATCCTCCTCTGTATCAAAAATATCAGCAATTGTAGAAATATTCATTTTATTTAAAATTGCCCTTATAGGTTTCATTGGATGTCCTGTAAGATAAAAACCAAGAGCAGATTTTTCTTCATTTAACAGTGTGTTATTGTCCCATCCATCTACTGTTTCAACAGTAGAAAATAATCCTCCTGATGATCTGGTTCCCTTAAGAGACATAAGTTCCTGCATGGCGATAGCTCTTGCCTGATTAGGAGGATATTGGGAATAAAGAGAATCAAAAGCTCCTGTTTTAATAAGGGATTCCATTACTTTTTTGTTAACTTTTTTTGTATCAACCCTTTTCAAAAAATCTATCATTGATTTAAATTTACCATTTTTTCTCTCATTGACAATACATTGTAGAGCAGAACCTCCAACACCCTTAACAGCTTCAAGTCCGAATCTTATTGAGTTTCCACTGACAGTAAAAGCTCTTTCACTTTCATTTATATCAGGTCCTTTAATTTCTATGTCCCAGGCTTTACATTCATTAATGAATTTCACTAATTTGTTTGTATCTCCCATTTCATTTGAAAGGTTTGCCGCAAAAAACTCCACTGGATAATGAGTCTTTAAATAGGCTGTAACGTATGATAAATAGGCATAAGCAGCTGAGTGAGATTTATTGAAACCATATTCACCGAAAGCTGCCATCAGGTTAAACAGGGATTCTGCTTTCTCAAATGAAACTCCATTTTTTGTAGCACCATGAATAAATTCTTCTTTAAGACTTGCCATAAGCTCCGGAATCTTCTTTCCCATAGCTTTTCTTAAAACATCTGCCTGTCCCATTGTAAAACCTGCTATTTTATTGGCAATCTTCATGACTTGTTCTTGATAAAGAATTACTCCATAGGTTTCATCAAGTATTTCTTTGAGTTCTGGAAGTTCATAATGAACAGGAATTAACCCTTTTTTTCTTTTGATGAAATCATCAACCATTCCACTGCCAAGAGGGCCTGGTCTGTATAGAGCAACTAGAGCAATAAGGTCCTCAAATCGCTGAGGCTCCAGTCTCTTGAGTATTTCTCTCATTCCTCTACTTTCAAGCTGAAATACACCTATTGTATGACCTGAACAAAGAAGACGATATGTTTCTGTATCATCCAGAGGAATATTATCCAGGTCTATCTCTTTACCTTGTGCTTTAACATATTTTACAGTGTCATCTATTACAGTTAGAGTTTTCAGACCAAGAAAATCAAACTTGAGCAAACCAACATCTTCAAGCGCTTTCATATCAAATTGAGTTATAACAGTATCTTCGCCTGCATTTTTATAGAGAGGCATTAAATTTTCAAGAGACTCTGGAGAAATGACAACTCCTGCAGCATGTTGAGAAGCGTGTCTTGAAAGTCCTTCAAGTCTCAACGCTATATCAATCAGTTCCCTAACAGTTTGATTTTTATTGTAAAGCTCTTTCAATCTGGGTTCTACATTTAAAGCCTGTTCAAGAGAAGGGCAGGCAAATGGGATCATTTTAGCAATTTTATCAACTTCAGCATATGGAACATTTAGAGCTCTTCCAACATCCCTTACTACAGCTCTTGCAGCCATTGTTCCAAATGTTATAATGTGAGCAACTCTGTCTTTACCATAATTTTCGGCAACATATTGAATTATCTCTTCTCTTCGATCTTTACAGAAATCAACATCAATATCAGGCATGCTTATTCGTTCAGGATTCAAAAATCTTTCAAAAATAAGTCCGTATTTTATAGGGTCTATGTCTGTAATTTTAAGTGCGTAAGCAACAAGACTTCCTGCTGCTGAACCTCTACCAGGGCCTACAGGAATACTCTTCTGCCTTGCATGATTTATAAAATCCCATACAATAAGAAAATAAGAAGAAAATCCCATCTGTGTTATAACTTTGAGTTCGTTCTCAAGCCGATTCATATAATCATCCGGTGGAATTCCTTTAAACTTTTCATTTAATCCTTTTATAGCAAGCTCTTTCAAATAGTTATCCGGTGTATAACCCTCTGGAACATTATATTGAGGAAGTTTATATTCACCAAGTCTCAAATTAAAACTACACATATCCGCAATTTTAAGCGTATTTGTTAAAGCTTCAGGAATTTCCATAAATGCTGAATACATTTCCTGCGGAGATTTAAAATAAAACTCATCCGTCTGAAACTTGAGCCTCTTTTCATCATTTATTGTCTTGCCTGTCTGAATGCAGAGTAAAATCTCATGTGCTCTTGCATCAGATTTATAGAGATAGTGACAGTCGTTTGTTGCAACAACAGGTATATCGAATTTTCTGGAGATTTCTATCAATCCTCTGTTTGCTACTGCCTGTTCAGGAAGGCTGTTTGGTTGAATTTCCAAAAATAATCTGTTACCGAATATATCTTTAAACTTCTTTGCTGTATCATGAGCACGTTCAACATTTTCATAAACAATATTGAATGGTATTTCTCCCTTTAAACATCCAGACAGAGCTATTAGTCCCTCACTGTATTCAGAGAGAAGTTCAATGTCAATTCTTGGTTTATAATAAAACCCTTCCAGATAAGAACGAGTAACAAGACGAGTGAGATTTTTGTATCCCTCTTCATTTTCTACCAGAAGAGTAAGATGAAAGGACGCTTCTTCCGGCATCCCTGGATCTTTATTTACTTTGCTTTTCTCAAAACGACTCTTGGGAGCAACATAAACTTCGCAACCTATAATTGGTTTAATTTCTGCTTTATTGGCTTTTTTAAAAAACTCTACAACGCCAAACATATTGCCATGATCGGTTATCGCAACAGCAGGCATCTTATAATTTTTAGCCTGTGCAATTAATTCATCAATTTTTATTGCTCCATCAAGGAGACTGTATTCGGTATGTACATGAAGATGGACAAACTCTGACATGCTCATATTATGAATGTTAAAATTTTATTTTAGACTAAGTCAATTTCATAAGTTTCCTCAACACAATCTTATATAAAAAGTAAGCATTATTTAAATCATCTCAAATTTACACAATATATTTTTACACTACCGACAGAGTGATAAATAACATACAGGATAAAATACAAAGCAATTAATAAAAATTTAAGCCCAAATCCAGCGATAAACGCTATAAAAGCAATTATAGCTGATGTAGAGAGTTGTAACGAAGGAAATTTTGTCATGGCAATAGTTGATTTATTGAAAAACTATCATGAGGAAGACGGAATTGGAGTTATGAAACCTTACTTTGTGCCTAAAGACACCGAAAATGGAAGCGCCTATCCCTTATACTGCGTTGATAGTAGTCAGAGATTTTATATTCAGTGAGACTTGTCAAGAGAATTGTGTCTGTCCATAAAATTTTTTCACAAACATCTGTTTCAATTCATACAAAGCAGACTTAACCAGTGGAAGTGGCTCTTTGCATTTATTCTTCTCTATCCTGCTGTTTATATTTTCTACTACATTTGTCGTGTATATATACTTTCTCACTGATTCTGGATATTTTTTATATGATAAATATCTCTCTTTATTGTTTTTAAGTGAAAATTTACACCATTTTGGGAGTGAGGGGTCTGTCAACCAAAATCATATCTCCTGGAAGTGTTCCAGGATCAATCATTGAATCCCCTGTTAGTTTGAGCATGAACGTTGATGTGTGATTCTTTATCAACCATATATCAAGTGATACTGTATCAAGAACTTCCTCTTCTGCAGGAGATGGAAATCATGCTTTTACAACACCGAGGATTTTTACAGGATTTACCATTAAAAGCGGAATTAACCTTCCATTATCGTCTTTGCCAATTATATTTAACTTTATAAGTTTTTTAACAAACTTGAAAGCTGCATTTTTTGACTTCCATCCAAATATCTTAGCTATCTCTGAGTAGCCCGGCATCCTTCTATTTGTATGATAAAACTGTCAACAGCTTCAATTTTTTCATTTAGCTGTTATCCTGTATAATAATAAGATTATGAGTAAACTTTCGTTCACTGTCAAGTGGTTGGAAATTAAATAATTTGAGAGAGCTATCTTTGTGAAGAGACTATTGTAAAAAAATATAATAACGTAATTTTGATAAATTGCTAAAAAAACTTTTCTTGGCTATAATGAAAATATTTCTCAAAAGGAGTTTTTATGCCTTTTGGACAAGGATGTGGTTGTAGAGGTAGATTTAGAGAGTTTGGCTTAAAATGGACTCAGACAAGGCAAGCCATAATTGAAGTTCTATCATCAAAGAATGGGCATTTAAGTGCTGAGGAAATATTTCTTGAAGTAAAAAAGCTCTTACCAGGTATAGGGCTTGCTACAGTTTATAGAACATTAGAACTCCTCACAGAGATAGGAATTATAAGAAAGTATGATTTTAAAGATGGCAGATCTCGTTATGAATTCATTAAGGGAAAAGAAAAAGTAGAACATTATCATCTTATCTGTCGCATTTGTGGAAAAATTATTGATTATGAAATAGACCATGAAAAACAGCAGAATCCTCTTAAAGAGTTGAAAGACATTTTATATGCAAAATGTAAGTTTACCATTGAGCGTTCGGATATACAGTTTTGGGGAATCTGTGATAAATGTAAATCATTAATAGAAAAAAGCTAAATTTTTATAATAAAATGAATTTATAAACTTTATACCTCTGTTGAAAGCTCACCTATATTATTCTATTTGCTATTATAAATATCTGTTCTGCCAGGGAAAAGGCTTTTTAATTTAGGATTGAAAAAATATTTAAAATATGATGGTTTCATAGTGGTAGTTGAATCTTGAAGGGAAAATCCAGAAATAATATTTTAATTGAAAGGTGTAATGATCTATATCAGAGGTTTCTTTGATTGAAAAATTAAAAAATATTAAAACTGTAAAAAATGGGCAGGTCTATTACATAAGCAAAATATATCCATTTGAGTCTGAATTTAATGTTGAAACTTAAAAAAATTGCTGAAAAAATTTAAAACACTCGAAGCGTTTTTTTAAGGATAGCTGAGTTAAAAAATTAATTTTTTAGCACATCTGTAGAGTTGACAAAAAGTTTGTTTTTATGCTTTAATTTCCTAATCCAAGAAGGATTACCTTTAGCTTAGCAGAATAAAGCCTCGTCACTTGTGACGGGGAGAAGTCAGCTTCAAGCCATGAAGGCCGTGGAAGGGAGAGTACTCCCAGCCACGGCTTTTTTTATGAAGTAGACTTATGAAAAGTCTCAGCCTCTCTGAAGAGAGTGGAAGTTAAATAATATCTTTGAGGGGTTGAGATGATTTATCTAATTGTTTTTATTGTAGTTTTTTTGTGTTTTGATCCTGCTCCAGCAGGGCAACAGAATGATACAAAATTACCTGAAGTTGTTGTAACAGGAGAAAAAATTATGACCCCTACAAAACAAACAGGTGAGACAGTTTACACGGGAACAGAACTAACGACAAAAGGGCTGGAACTTTCAGGAGAAAGAGGCAAAACAAACATTTATGAAGCTATCTCCATTCTTCCCGGAGTTGTATTTGAAAGCCCTGATTCAAATAATCTTGCCACAGAACAGACAAATATAAGAGTTAGAGGCATAAGAGGCTATCTTGGGGCTATGACAGTCGAAGGGATTCCCAATTATGGTGGTAATCCAATGGGTCCACGAGCCTATATTTATGATCTTGAAAACTTTGAAAGTATATCACTATACAAAGGTGCTGTTCCTGGAGATCTCGGAGTAGGAGTTGGAAATCGCGGAGGTGCCATTGAGTTGAGACCTCTCTGGGCAGATGAAAAATTCGGCTTAAAACTTTCCCAATCTGTAGGTTCCTTTGAGTATAAGAGAACATTCCTCAGGCTTGATTCAGGCACTATAGGTTCTGTTCAGACAAGACTGTCTCTTTCTTATTCTTTCACAGAACAGGATAAGTGGAAAGGTCCTGGCGACATTGGCCCAAGAAATAACTTTAACTTTACATTTGTTCAGCCAGTTGGGGAAACTATTGAAATTAAACTTTGGGCAAATTTTAACGAAATAAAACACTATAAGTACCGGTCTTTAAGTTATAAGGAGATAAAAGACTTAGATAATTTCTATCGACTGGACTTCAATAAATCATTTACTGGTACGCCTGCGGATGACTATTTTTACTACAAATACAACTGGGAAAGACATAAAAACAGGGATTTCTATGGATTTATAAATGTCAAAGTTAGTGACTCTATCAAGCTCATCTTTAAACCTTACATATCAAAAGAAGACGCTAAAATAAAAGATGGTTTAGAAAGTATTCAAGGAAAGCCCGGAGTGCAGGAAAGAATAAGAGATATAGAAAGAAAGGGGTTAATCTCTGAAATAGCCTTTGAACCTGGTAATATAAAAGCTTCATTAGGCTACCACTACGAATCAGCAGACATGAATATATATACTGAAAACTACTGGATAAATAACGAAGCAAATCTAACCTATCGGGGATATGGAGTTCTCACCACTACAGAAACTAACTATATTAATAGCCCATACTTAAAGATTGCTGGAACCATTGAGAAAATTAACTGGCAGATGGGTATTAAGTATTTTAAGTTTAAAGACTCAGAAAGCAAGGGTTATGTAACTGAGTATCCTGGCGGAATTCCTACTTTAGTAAGGGCACCGGATCTTGATAGAAAAAGCAGAATCTACGATATCTGGCTTCCAACAGCAGGATTATCTTACAGTTTTGATGATAGCGTTGAAGTTTACATAAGTTATGGGAAAAACTTCATAAGACCTTATGCTTATATGCCTCTTTTAAGCCTTTACAATCGTTTAAGACCAAATTTTCAGGCTGCAGGAATAACTCTTAATGATCTATTTGAGGGCTATAACATAGAACGTTCTTATAATGTGGATTTTGGAGTAAGAATTATCAAAGATATTATAGAGATAACTCCCACTTTATTTCTCTCAAAACACAAAAATCTTCTTACCACTGTTTCAGATCCAAGAGTTTTAGATAGCGGAAAATCTGTAAACTATCAGCAGAACCTAGGAAAAGCAAAAGGATATGGTTTGGAGCTTCCTATGAATGTCTTTCTCTCAAATGGGTTAACCTTTTATCTTAATCCCACTTACAATCACTTAACCTATGACGGTGATATTACCTATCAGGGCCAAACCTTTTCAACAGACGGCAAACAGGTAGTGGATGTGCCAAGATGGTCAGCTACATCAGGATTAATAATTAAATACGAAGATTTTGAGATTATTCCTCAACTGAGATATATAGGGAAAAGATACGGAAATGTAGAACATAAAGAAAAAGTAGCCTCTTATCAAGTTTTTGACTTAAAACTTAGCTACATCAAAGAAAAAATAGGGACACTCAAGACATTAAAAGCTTCCATAGAGTTAGATAACATCTTTGACAAAAAGTATGTTTCTGTAATCAATGCAATGGACAATGCTGTATCTGGAACTACCTATTATGTAGGTGCTCCATTTACAGTTAAAGGCTCAATATCTTTTACTTTTTAGGGGGGTAAGAATATGAAGAAAGTTGCTGTAGTAGGTAAAGGTGGTGTCGGTAAGAGTTTTGTAGTGTATGGACTTACAAAAGCTTTGGTAAAAAGAGGTAACAGAGTTCTCGTTATAGATTCAGATGAAAGTAATCAGACACTTTATAAACTCTTTGGTTTTGACAGTCCACCTTCAGCGTTTATGGATTTTTTAGGCGGGAAGAAAACAGTTCAGCAAAGTATTATCAAAAGATTTCAGTCAGGAGAAAAAGAGCTTAAAATGAGTTTAATTGAAAGAAAGATTTTCAGTATTGATGACATTCCGGATGAATTTATCATAAAAGATGACAGAATGTTTCTGGTTAGTATTGGGAAAATCAAGGAACCTATGGAGGGATGTGCATGTCCCATGGGAGTGGTAATCAGAGAGTTTCTTGATAAGATTGAGTTAAAAAACACAGAAATAATTATTGTCGATACAGAAGCAGGAGTTGAACATTTTGGAAGAGGAATTGAAAAAGGAATAGACACGGTTATAGCAGTTGCTGAACCCTATCTTGACTCCATTGAGGTAGCAGAGAAAGCTCTCTTGCTTGCCCAAAAGATGGATAAAAAGGTGTATTTTCTTTTAAATAAAGTGCCATTAGAATTTGAGGATAAACTTAGACAGAATCTTCAGAAAAAGGAAATTCACATTTCAGGGATAATACACTTTTCACCGGAGATTTATAGCTCCTCCATTGAAGGTAAAATACCACAGAAAACATCTATTTTTAATGAAATTGAGGAGGTTTCAGAAAAAATATGGAAGAATACAGATTTAACCCCATAGGATATGTAAAAACAAAGGCAAAGAGTTTACCACGACACTGGACAATTTCAGATATTGAAGGAGAGATTATTATTAATCCTGAGTATAAAGATGGGTTAAAAGATATAAAAAAAGGAGATAAAATTGTTGTTATTTTTTATTTCCATAAATCACCCCCATTTACATATGATAAGCTTAATCAGAAACCAGCTCATATTAATGAACAAAGAGGAGTCTTCAGTATCTGTTCACCGCACAGACCAAATCCAATAGGGCTTTCAGTGCTTGAAGTAGTTGATATTTTCGATAATGTAATCAAAGTACGAAGAATTGATATGTTGGATGGAACTCCTGTGCTCGATATAAAGCCTTACATTGAATATAAGCCCTATGAAAAACAGGCATATAGTCCTTCTGAACGGAGCGAAGAATGACAAGAGAAGGAGGAAGTTGTTAAAAAAGTGATAGTGATAAACTCCATCCAATTTAAGATCATATCCAATTCAGCAAAGAAAATAGATGAACATGATACAGAGATGATCGCAAAATATTTAAGTAAAGAACTAATGTCCACATTTAGAGTTAAGAGTAACAAACAGGCACAATTAACAAGTCTTATAGGGACGAGATCTAAGTTTATAAAACTTAGATCAACATTGAAGAACAAGATACATAATATACTGCATGCGAATGGTATAGTAACTAAGAAAGAATCGTTTTCTTCAGAAAAATCCCTTAATTCAATTCTTACTATTGAAATAGAAGAGATATATAAATTTGAATTAAAGATAATAGGAGGAGGATATAATGAAGAAAGCTCTGCTTTCAATGATTTTTACCTTTTTGCTTCTTTCTTCTGTCTATGCTAAGGAGATAATTACAATTACTGACATGGCTGGAAGGAAAGTTACAATCCCAAAGAAAGTTGAAAAAGTAGTTGCACTCTCAGCATCTCTTAGATACATAGTCTATCTTCAAGCCTTTGACAGAGTAGCAGGCATTGAAGGAGTAGAAAAGCATAGAATAATGAAAGGCAATATAGCAACTGGAAAAGCATACTGGCTTGCTATAAAGGACAGGGTGCATACTATTCCTTCAGTAGGAGAAGGCGGACCGGGAAAGCTTCCTGACTTTGAAAAGCTCATTGCAGTAAATCCTGATCTTGTTATTACTTTTGAGGTTGACAATGCTCAACTAATTCAGAGCAGAACAGGAATACCTGTGGTTGTAATTCAGTATGCAAGAACAGAAGGATTCAGAATAGAGGATATACAAAACACCTTTAATTTTCTTGGTAAAATTCTTCAGAAAGAAAAAAGAGCAGAGGAGTTAAACAGATATATAAATCAATGCATAGCTGAAATTGAAAGGAAAACAAAAAACTCTAACAAGCCTTCAGTCTATATAGGAGCGATAAGCGCAAGAGGTGCACACGGAATTACAAGCTCTGAAGCAGACTATCCACCTCTTCGATGGCTTAACGTGAAAAATGTGGTTGATGATACAAGAAAAAAGGGCCACATTTTTATTGACAGAGAGAAACTTCTTGTATGGAATCCTGACTACATCTTCATTGATACTGGTGGATTCTCTTTGGTAAACGATGATTATTTGAAAAACAAAGAGTTTTATAAAAAACTTAAAGCTCTAAGAGAAGGAAGGGTTTATACTGTTTTTCCTTATAATTTTTATAGGACAAATCTGGAGATTCTAATTGCCAATGCATATTTTATTGGAAAGGTCATATATCCTGAAAGGTTTGGGGATATAAATCCTCAGAAGAAGGCAGAAGAAATCTTCAGAAAATTTCTTGGAATTGATGTCTATGGTGATTTAAAGAGCGTATACAGAGGATATGGAAAGGTTGAATTCAAAGAGTCAGAAATTACAGTTCACTGAAGTTTCAATAAAAGAAAGGTATCTCAAAGCCTTTCATGCCAAACTTATTTTAGCATTTTTCTTGCTGATTTCAGTTGTGGTAGTGGCTCTTATTTCGGTTTCAACTGGTTCAATGAATCTTCCTCTAATCGAAGTTTTTAGGGCTATCTTTAACAACACGGAAAACTCCTATATCATCTGGAACATAAGAATTACAAGAACCTTAGGAGCAATTCTTGCAGGTGCTTCATTAGGAGTTGCAGGTGCTGTGATGCAAAATGTGCTCAAAAACCCACTGGCTTCACCTTTTACTCTGGGAGTATCTCAAGGAGCGGCCTTTGGAGCAGCCTTTGCTATAATTGTTTTTGGTGCAGGACAATCACACTCCTTTGGAACAGAGGCAGTAATAGTTTTTAAAAGTTATCTAGTTGTGGTTTCAGCTTTTATTGGTGCTATCCTGACTGTTGTTCTCATACTTTTTCTCTCTTTTCTGAAAAATATAACTCCCGAAACAATAATTCTTGCAGGAGTGGGACTGAGCAGTCTTTTTAGCTCTGCTACTATGTTTCTACAGTATTTTGCCAATGATTTTCAGGTTGCAGCCACTGTTTTTTGGACATTTGGAGACATGGGAAAGGCTGGATGGATGGAAGTAAGACTGATGTTTCTTGCCTTTATCCCCTGTTTTATTTATTTTTTCCTTCAAAGATGGAACTTTAATGCACTGCTCTGGGGAGATGAAACTGCAAGAAGTCTTGGAGTGAACGTTAAATTTTTAAGGGTTTCAGGCATGTTGCTGAGTGCCTTTATCGTCTCCGTATGCACAGCCTTTCTCGGGATAATTGGTTTTGTGGGATTAGTTTCACCTCATATTGTAAGACTCTTAGCTGGAAATGACCACAGATTTCTCATTCTCTATTCAGCCCTTTTTGGAGCTTTACTGCTTTCCATTTCTGATCTGATCGCAAGGACAGTTATCTCCCCTACTGTTTTGCCTGTTGGCATAATAACCTCCTTTGCAGGCGCACCCATGTTCTTTTATCTACTGATAAGAAGGAGAAGATTTTAGATGCTTAGGATTAAAGAACTCTTTTCAGGATACGGAGATATAGATGTCCTAAAAGGTTTGAATATTGAGTTCACCAAAGGGATTGTCTATGCTGTTTTAGGACCCAATGGCTCAGGAAAATCAACGCTTCTAAAAACAATTGACGGAATTATAAAACCAAAAAAAGGAACAATTTGTATAAATGGTGAATATATAAAAAAACACTCAGCTAAGGAGATTGCAAAAAAA
>Ga0116181_1002751_pt1 | contig 14120 bp, 18 predicted proteins | sample AD_UKC075_MetaG_FD_89752 | JGI IMG/M metagenome (GOLD analysis project Ga0116181, IMG submission 89752) | Active sludge microbial communities of municipal wastewater-treating anaerobic digesters from USA - AD_UKC075_MetaG | ecosystem: Engineered > Bioreactor > Anaerobic > Digestate | place: USA...
TACCCCTTAAATCAATTATTAAACCATTAATGTTATTACTTTCCAAGTTTTCTAATCCCGATTTAAATTGATCATAAGATGTACTACTAAATGAATTCAAATAAATATAACCATATGTAGAATCATTATCACTAAACATCTTTGTACTAACGACAGGTACTGAAACATCCTCAATATTAATATTTAATGTAATTTCATTACCATCTCTTATAACTATAATAGTAACCGTACTATTACCCTGAATAATAGAACTAATATCCTCTGTTTTGGTATCTTCATTAACTTCTAAATCATTAACTTTTTTAATAATATCTCCTTCCTTCATACCAGCATCTAAAGCAGGAGAATTAACAAATACATTTTTTACAACAATTTCATTTTTATCATTTTTAATAATAGTAATTCCAATACCTTTATAAGTACCATCTAATTTATCACTTAAATTTTTTGTACTTGAAGAATCTAAATAAGTAGAGTACTTCTCATCCAAATAATTCATCATACCATCAACTGCAGCATCCGCAAGTTCACTTTGATTAACATCCTGATAATAATCATTAATAATTTTATTATAAGTGGTTTCAACATCACTAAAAGAATTATTACTACTAGCATTCTTTTTATTAATATAAGTAGTTAGTTCTGATGAAAAGAAAGAAAATGATACAACCAAAAGAATCACTTCTAACAAATTAAAAGTAATCTTACCATTATATCTAAATATATTTTTAAATTTTCTCATCATAACCACCCTATAAAAAGTATATCACATGGCCCAAAAAAAAGAAGTAATTTCTTACTTCTATTAGCTTAATAAAGATGTAATCTCTGATTTAACTGTAGTATATCCTTTAACCTTGCTTCCCTTAAATGTAATTAATGTAGTTCCAGTAATTACAACATCACTTGCAGATTTAGGAGATGTATTAGCCGTACCTGATTCATTATAATAATTTTTATTCATTGCATTTGTATAATCTACAGTATACAATTTAATATTACTAGAAGTACTATAACCACTTACTAACTTCTTATAATATGAACCATTTACATCATCATTAGGATTATAAATTAATACATAGTAAGTATCACTTGATACATTAAACATTGTATTAATAGTTAATAAACTAGAATCATATGTTGCTTCAGTAGTAGTTGTCGTAGTTTCACTTTGAAACTCATCTTTAGTAACAAACTTACCATTAACATAATATAAACCATATAAAGCACATGCAATAATGGCAATTAAAACAACAAATATAATTGATGATTTAACATTTTGTTTTTTTTCTTCACTATCAGTTTTTAATTTCTCTGTAACAAACTCTATATCTTTAGGATCAGTTATGACTTTTTTCTCTTTTTTATTTTTCTTATTTAACATTTTCATTATAAAACCACCTTCAACTTACTATCATCAGCTTTAATGCTTAACAAATTATCATCATATTGTAAAAGTTCTTTTTTCATTTCCTTAATAGCATCTTCATTTCTTTCAATCTCTTCATGTAACAATTCATTTCTTGATTCAAACGCCTTAATTAATGAATTTATTTTTTCTACTTTTTCTTTCATAACTAACACCTCTTACAAGTTTTATATTATAAATAAAAAGTATTAATTAATCAATGAAAACCCAACTAATTTAATTCTTTTCTACAACATACATCTTATTATCTTTATTAATAACAATTACTTCACCCTTTGCATCATATCCCAAATCCTTAACATATTTCCATGTTAATTCAAATGTATATGAATCATATGAAGTGTTTTCTGAATTAATCTTATATTTACCCTTAGTAGTCTTATCTATACTAATAGATGAAACCTCAGGTAAAACTTGAGTTCTTGTATTTTTGGAATTATCCTCAACATATTTATAAATAGTATCATCTACATTCAACTTATAATTATCTAATACATCAGGATATACAAATTCTACTCCACCAATATCATATGTATTAATTTTATTATCTATTGTATATAAATCAATAACAAATAATTTTGCAATAGATGCGGCATAATCATCATAATTAATAGAATTACTTTCAAGATTATCTTTTAACTTTAGATATTCACTTTTATATAACTCAGTATCTTTATCAGATAAAGTAATACCATATCCTTCTATTTCATTTAATGTAGAAGCTACATTACTGACTTCTTCCGTTGTCTTATCAGCTTTAATTAATTTATAACAAACAAAACCGATACCAGCTACTACAATAATACATATTATTATAAATACGATAACACCAACATTAATTTTCTTTTTAGTCTTTTCATTCTTCATATTATCACCATAGTAAAATTATAAACCAAATGAACATAAATATAAAGAAGAATATAATTAAAATCACTTATAATATGCTATACTATACGAAAAAAAGGAGATACTATGAATTTTAAAGATATTTATTCCGTGATGAATTATAACCTAGCTAAAAGCGATTGTTGGGAATTATCAACAAGTGAATATGAAAAATTATATGATAAAGAACTTCAAAACTACATCTTAAGTAAACTTAATGAAGAACATATTAATATCCATGGTTCTCTTGATACCTATTCATTATTTAAAATATTATGTGCAACTATCCCTGAAGAAAAAAGATTTGAAGTTTTATCTCCATTTATTCATTTATTATTATTGACATCAGGAAATATCCAAGGATATTCAATTAATTGGTTTATTGATGAAGAAACAGATAAGCCTATTGCTGAATTTGATCAAAATAATAAATGGGATAGTTTAACTACTTCTAGTAAACAGAACATGTCCTATCTATTTAGATTCACCTATGATTTATTTACAAATAATGTCCTACATCATACCGCAAATACTAGGAAGTAATAATAATATTTGCTATAATACAAAAAGGAAGTGTTTAACATGCAATATGTAGAAATTAAAAATGCTAATAGAATTATTGAAAGAAGCGATTATTTAGTAAGTAATCCTACAAATTATAAAAAGAAATGGAACGAAGTATTTGGTAATAATAATCCCATATGTCTTGAATTAGGAACTGGTCGTGGAGACTTTATCATAGGCATGGCTGAAGCTCACCCAAATATTAACTACATTGGTCTTGAAGTAGTTGATTCTCAATTAGTAGCGGCCGTTAGAAAACTTGAAAGTAAACATTTAAACAATTTAAAATTGATAAATGCTGATGCTGCAATCATTGATCAAATATTTGGAAAAGAAATTGATACAATCTATCTAACTTTCTGCGACCCATGGCCTAAAGAAAAAGATAAAAAGAGAAGATTTACTCATGAAATATTCTTAAGACTTTATGATAAGATTTATAAAAAAGATAAACATCTAATACTTAAAACGGATAATAAAGGCTTCTTTGCTTATTCACTAGAAACATTATCTCAATATTGGTATACATTTAATCGTGTAAGTCTTGATTTACATCATGATGAAAAACCAATTCAAAACATAACAACTAATTTTGAAAAGCAATATATTCAAGAAGGAAGACCAATCTACTATGTAGATGCAGAATTCAAAAACTAGGACAAGGAAACCTGTCCTTTTTTATATGATGTGTGATAAAATATAATAAGAATAATATGAGGAGTTTAAATGAAAAAATTTATAGATAACTTAAAACTAACCTGGCCTTATGTAAAGGACTCTAAAAGAGATTTAATAATATATATAATAGCCAATATTATAAATACAATAATATGTATTATTGTACCAGTATTAAGTGCAAATTTAATTATTGACTTAACAAACAACCTATTCTATCAATTGATATCAATAGCCATTATTATATTCTTTGTAGAAATATTAAGAAATTTAGCAATTTTTTTTACAAGACGTCTTAGTTCAAAAATATATCGTGAGTCATTTACAAGAATTCAAACTTCCTTAGGAAAAGAAATATTAAAACTTGATAATAAAACTATAGATGCTAATTCCTCAGGAGTATTCATTCAAAGAATGACTGGTGATACAGACCTTTTAGCAGATGTCTTTACTGTCTTAACTGATAATTTAACAAGTATTATTACCAATGTTGGTATTTATATCGCCGTGTTCCTAATAAATAAAATAATATTCATCTATTTATTATTAGTATTAGTTATTCTATATTTTATAGAAAACAATAGAACTAAATTAAGAAACGAGAAAGATAAATTAGTTAGAAAAGAAAAAGAAAAAGTTTCAGGATTCGTTGGTGAAATAATACGTGGTGTAAGAGATATTAAAATGCTTGATTCAGAATCAACATTTATAAATGCCCTCCATGATAAAGTCGTAAACTTAAATGGAATGCGTTGGCAAATGCAAAATGTTGATACTAAATATCGTTTTCTAAGGGATTCAATGTATGATTTAGGTGATCTATTACTAATATTTACTTTAGTATATTTAATCACTACCGGTGGAATATCCATGGCAAATGCTCTAGTATGTTATAACTACTCAGGGCAAACAAATAATTTGATCTTTTTATTTGGTAACATCATGCAATATGCTAAAGATTTCAATCTATCATGTGAAAGAATATTTGCTATCATGAATGGAAATGGATTTGAAAAAGAAACATTTGGAACTAAACATATAACTAAAGTAAATGGTGATTTTGAATTTAAACACGTATCATTTTCTTATGATAATAAACCCGTCTTAAAAGATATAAACTTTAAAATAAAAGCCAATGAAACAGTTGCCTTTGTTGGAAAATCTGGAGCTGGTAAAACAACAATATTCAACTTACTTTGTAAAATGTATGATGTAACAGGTGGAAATATTACAATTGATGGCATTGATATAAAAGAATTAGATAGAAAATCAATAAGAGGAAACATTACCATCATTAGTCAAAATCCTTATATCTTTAATGTTTCAATTAAAGATAACTTTAGACTAGTTAAAGAAGATGTAACTGATCGAGAAATAGTAAGAGCTTGCAAGCTAGCCTGCTTACATGATTACATAAAGAGCCTTCCTGACCAATATGACACGATTATTGGTGAAGGTGGTGTAAATCTATCAGGTGGAGAAAAACAACGTTTAGCCATTGCTAGAGCACTTGTACAAAAAACAGAAATAATTCTATTCGATGAAGCAACATCAGCTCTAGATAATGAAACACAAGCTAAAATACAAGATGCCATTGATAACATGAAAAATGAATATACAATTCTTATAATAGCTCATAGATTATCAACAATAGTAAATTGTAATCGTATATTATTCTTAAATAAAGGAAAAATAGAAGCAGTTGGAACACATGAAGAATTATTAAAGAACTCACCAAACTATAAACACTTATATGAATCAGAAATAAAACATGCTAAATAATTTATATTTGTGCTAGTATATATTTAATGGAGGAACAAAATGGAAATGGCGATTTATTATCACCTTGGGCTTACTTTGGGTATAATATATTATTTAATATACCTATCGTTGGCTTTATATTATTAATAATATTCTCATTTGATAATTCAAATACCAATAGAAGAAACTATGCTAGATCTTTCTTTTGTATCTATGGCTTAGTAATAATTATCATTATTATATTACTAATATGTGGAATATCATTTGATACAATATCTAATACAATAAGTCAAAATATGTAAGGAAATAAAAATGAATAATTTAAAACTAGAAAAAATATTTAGAGCACTAACCTATTTATCATTTGCAACAATTTTTATAACAGGAACAATCTGCTATATTCAAGAATCAAATTACTCTGGTAATTATAATAACCAAATATTAATAACTATTGTTATCATAGGTCTTATTAGCCTTACTGTATTTGGCTTACTATGGGATTTATTCTTCTTAATTAATAAAAGTCATAGTATTTATGAAGAAAAGAAAGTTGAAATAGAACAATCAACTCAATTAATGAATTACATAGCAAAAAATGATGCCCTAAACATTAAGAATAAAAATATCCCCGTAAAGAAAAAATTATTATCTCTATTATTTATTATTTGGTTCATAGCTTCATTATTACTAATGATGAAATACAAAAATAATATTAAAATAGAATTAATGATACTAAGTCAATATGCAATAATATTTATAATAATTATAATTTTAGGAAATAAAAGGAAATAACAAATATTTCCTTTTTATTTTTCATTTTTTCTTACCCTATTTTTACTAAGTAATCTTTTTAACTCGTTAAAGCACTCCGAGTTTCTCTCTAAAATAATACCCAAATTATTAGGCATATCTTCCTTTAATAATTCGGATGTATCATCGCTCATAGCAAACATATATAAAACATCTTTAGCACTATAAACCTCTCCCATATTATCATGAGAAATATTAGCCAAATTAATGCCTAATTCACCAGCATTATTTAACAAATATAATGCTCCAATATACTTATGCATTTCCATAGCAACAGCCAAAGGACTACCAGTATTACCACTAGGAAGAGGTAAATCAGTATTAGAATAAATCATGGCATTAGTCATTAATTTAAATTCACTATCTTCAGTTTGTACATATTGATACTTATCTAAAGAATCATACAAGTAAGTAAATCCTGCAAGAGCCCTTATATTATATAAAATTGTTATCTTATCATTAATCATGTTGTCCACCTTAGTTCTTAACAATTATAACATTATTTAAACCATAAGCAACATTCATTTTATAAAATAAATCAAAAAAGATAATTAAAATTATCTTTTCTTTTGGCTAAAATTCTTTAAAGTCCTTGTAAGTTTTACCTGTCCTATTTTCTTCTCTAATTCAATATCTTCTACTTTCATATCGAATTCATTTTCACTCATTTTATTTGAAAAACTCTTATCAAAAATTGAAAATAATAAAGCCCTAACATCATAATAGGCACTGCTGTCAACTACGCATTTCTTAATTGCTTCAATACTAAACGGATATTTTTCAGGATCATCATAATATTCAACTTTTCTTACATTATAAACTAATTTCAAAAAATTATCTGGCGTAATAAAATCACAATTAATTAATCTATTATACTTTTCTAATCTATTTAATACATCGTTTTGATCATAAACTCCAGTTAAACCAACAGGTGCATAAGGTATACGTCTATAACTTAAAAAAGCATTAATAAGATCTTTCCCATCAATAAATTTCGCTACCAAATTATAAGGCTTAAGTATTCTCTCAGTTATATGTATTAAATCATCATGCTTTATCTTATCTTCCAATAATTTTTTATTATCATCACATATACCTTTCCATGTTTCATCATTATATTTATCATCACTTAAACTATCAATAGATTCCTTTGGTTGACAAAAATAATCATATGAATTTAAGAAATTATTATCATCTTTATTCTCTTTACAATTCCAAGTAGGATCAAAAAAATAAATACCTTCAACTCCATATTTAGGATCATTAATATAAACTACATCCCTTTGATGACCAATATCAGAATTGTCCTTACGAACAATACGAAAAGTTTGTGAATTAATTCCTAAATTTCTCAAAACCTTATCAAATATTTCCGAAAAGCCAACACATACAATTTTATCTCCAAATAATACAGAAGATAAATCTCTAGAAACTGCCATATCTTCATTATCTTCTTCAGAAACATATACACGATCTCTAACTAAATCAAAAGCATACATGACTTTTTCTAACTCACTTAAATTATATTTATTTATCTTATTAACAATTGAATCAATAGCATCTACAGTTTTCTTATATTCTAATAAAGGAATATAAGAACTATTACCATCTACTAAAACATAAATATTAAAATCTTTATACCTACTAAATAATTCATTTAAATTATTATGAGTAGCATCAGCTTCACATGTTAATAATATCTCTCTTTTTTCCAATTTATTAAACTTAATAAACTCAGGTAAAAGATCATCATCAGTTGAAGTAATTTCAATAATATTATTATAGACGTCTAAGTTTTTCCCCAATAAAGATTCTAACTCTTCTATTTCTTTTTTGGAAAAATCGTTATTATGAATCATCATATTTATATTATCTTTAATAGCAATTTCAAAATTATTATCCAAAAAATCTTTTAAAGGAACAACAGAAGAAACCATAAAATTAAGATCATAAGTATCTGGTTCTTCATCAATATCAATTTCAAGACAATTATCATCATGAGACCCCATAAAAATCAAACCTAACTTAAACTTAACCATATATACCCCACAAAATTAAACATACAATACTACAAACCATCATTAAATGCAAATCAAGTACACTAAATAAATTTAATTGTTATTTAAATATAAAACGTTAGAAATATTATCTAACGCTATTTTTTTAATCTAATATCTACCATTATATCTTTATTAACATATTTCTTAAATTTATCAGCATCATCATATGAACCAACAATTGAACCATAATGAATAGGAATAGCAACATTTGGTTTAATAATATTTATAAGTCTTGCAGCTTCCATATAATCCATAGTATATGTTCCACCTATTGGTACAAAAGCAACATCACACTTAACACTAATGGCCTCCTTTGTACAATCAGTATCACCAGCAAAATAATAAGTAGTATTGTTAATTTCCACAATATATCCTAACCAGCCATATTCCCTTTTATGATAAGGCTTATCAATATTATAAGCAGGAATAGTCTTTATTTTAATATATTCATCATCATATTCTTCACCAGGAAGAAGAATTATATAATTATCTAATTTGCCATCCAAATCTTTAGGAATAATAAATTTAGTACTACCCTTCCTTACTTTAGCAATATCTTTAAGACTAAAATGGTCATAATGGCTATGAGTAATAAGTACAAAATCCGCATCATTATAATCATTATCAATACCATATGGATCAACATAAATAACCAAATCATTATTTGTAATTCTAATACTACTTTGTGTAAATACTTTTATATCATCATTCATAATACCCATCCAATCATCTATAGTATAACACAATAAAAAAAATACAAATGACTTTATAATTAATAACTAGTTTGTATAATATACCTTCACTTTTATATTAATAATACCTATCAAATATATTTGTTAATAGAAATAATATAAAGTATAATAAGATAAAGAAAGAAGATAATTATGAAAGCAAATTTACACGTTCATTCAAATTATTCCGATGGAACCAAAACAATAACCGAAATAAATGAAATAGCAATGAAAGAACACTTTGACTATGTAGCTATAACAGACCATGACACAGTTAATAGTATAGAAGAAACAACAAAGATAAAAACAAATGTTAAATATATTACAGGAGTAGAAATGTCTGTAAAATATGAAAATGAAATAATTCACATTTTAGGTTACTTTAGTGAAAATATAAATAATGAAGTAAAAGTTTTTTTCGACAATGAAGCCTTAAAACTAGAAAAAAGAATTAAACAAATAATATCTAATCTAAAAGAATATTATAACTTAGAAATAACTTATGAAGATGTCAAAAAAAGAGCCGATGGAATAATAAATTCAGCTCATGTTGCATCAGCACTTGTTGATAAATATGGCTTCGATTTTCAAGAAGTTTATGATAAGTTTCTAGGGCATGATAAAAAAGGATATGTATCAAACGATTGTATATCACTAGAAGATGGAATTAAATTTTTACATAAAAACAAAGCAGTTGTAGTTCTTGCTCACCCTATCTTAATTCATAAATTTGATTACCATGATATCTTAGATATGGGATTTGACGGAATAGAAGTTTTCCATCCAAACCAAGATGAAAACTATAGACAAAACTTAATTAAAGAAGCTAATGAACACAACCTATTAATTACAGGTGGATCAGACTATCATGGAGATCTATTGGATTTTAAATTTGATGAAGCTTATCTAGATAACGATACATATATAAATAACTTTATAAATGAATTAAACAAAAAGTCAGGAAATTAAATTATCCTGGCTTCTTTTAATATGTTTTCAAATTCATTAACGTTATGTGCTACTTTAAAATAATTATAAATAGATGAGTTATTAAAACTACGACTTATTAAATCATCAATTAAAGATAATGTAGAATCAAAGTGATGATTCTCATCATAAATTACTAATAATTTATTAGCATCATTACTTCTTATTTCCTCTAAATGAGCAAAGAATTCAGAAACAGTACCTGTACCACCTGCTAAACAAATTATAACATCAGCATCATATAAAATGTTTTTCTTTAAATCATAAGTAGTATCAAACACTTTATGATCAGCACCAGGTAAATTAGCAATATCATCAGCATACTTTTTAGTAGTATAACCATGTATAGGTTTATTAGCTTTCATAAATGCATCATAGCATAAACCCATAATTGATATAGAACATGAGCCCCAATTTAACTCAGCCTTATCTAAAGTAACTAAATAATCTAATAAATGTTGAGCACTCTCTTTATATTTATTATCGATTGAATCATTTGAAGATGAACTTATTGTAAATTTCATAATATACTCCTTAATAACTTAATTATACAACAATATTTTCTATTTAATAAATCTATTCAGCATATTTAAATTCATCAATTGCAATAGTTAAAATTATGCTATAATTTGAATAGGATGTGTAATATGATTGATAGTATAAATAAATTATTAAGAAACAATCAAGTAACTTTTGATATGTATAATAATTCAAATAGTGATGTCTGCAAATCAAAGTATAATAGCCTAATATATTTTCTAGCAGTATTTATTACCGGATTAAAACAAAATTATTATTCAAAAAAAGAAAAAAATATTATATAGACACGTTAAAATATAACAAAGAAACTATATTAATGTTTTTAAATCTTGAAAGCGATATATTAAGTAATCAGGTTATTGATGAAAATATTATACTTAATGAAAATATGGATTATATTAAAATTCTAAAGGGAAATTTAGATTTAAAAACATTGGATGGAAAAAAATTATTGTTAAATCAAATTAGAAATGCATTCGCACACAAAAGTGGTCAAATTAATTTTTATGCTGAAGAAAATACAAAAAAAGTAAGAATAGATAATAAAAGTTGGTTCAGTATTGAAGCAAATTTAACAAATTTAAATAGTTTATTAAATAAAATTATTGTTAAAGACTCAAAAAATAATGTTCAAAAAATGATGATAGATACTATTAGTAACATCCAAAATAACAATTTCCAAAACATTTCAGATAATGCTGTAATAGTTATGTTGCTAAATTTGCTAATGTGTTATAACAAAGAAAGTCTTTTTGACAAATTTATGTTAACACAATCATCATTTATAGATGCATCAAACTTTAAAATTAATTCAACGGAAAATTGGAAATTTACAGAAAGTAAACTAAGATAAAGTTTTTTTGATAAATTCAATATATTATTCAATTCAAATGATGACAAAAATTCTTATGATAATGAGTGGAAAAGTATAGTTAATATTTATGATTCTACCAATGCAGCAAATTATTTCTATATTTATGATGAAAAGAAAATGCCATTTGACGCCTTTACTAAAAAGCATATTCCTATACCTATTTTTATGAATTTTCTAAGAAATGCCAATTCACATGGTCGAATAAAAATTGAGGATGATAACTTTGTATTTTATGATCAAGAAAATTCCGATTCTGCACTACCATATATCTATATGAAAATCAATAAAAATGAATTATTAGAATTTATATTTAGTGATTACTTTGTCGAAAGTATAACAACAACTATTCACGATCATCAAAACAAATATTCTTCTAATCTATATCTTTTAGAGCAAGCCCAATCAGTAAATAATTTTTCAAATTATATAAACATTTATAAAAATAGAATGCCACATTTGTCTGAAACCGAAATAATAAAATATATGTATAAAAATAACAAGTTTTCTTCTTATTTAACTGAGTATCCAGAGCAAATCGATTCGTTTTTAGAATATAAATTAAATGATGGATCAAAATTAACATCAAAATTATGTCAGTTTAATGATATGCCAAGTGATTCATTTAATAATATTAAAGTAAATGGCAAAAAAAAATAACAAGTTAAAATTATTATTTTACTTGTCTGGCTTTGAATTATACTCTATAATATTGAGTGATTATAAAACGCAGATAACAGATTCGGATAGAAATATCATGAAAAATAAAACTTACAAATTTTTTGAATTATATTATTTATTTATTAGAAATTTAAAAACAATTAATCCAAATATAAATTATAATAACATTGATGAAAACACAAAGAAAAAAATAGAATCTGGGATTAAAGAATTACAATATGAATTTATTGATAATGATGTCTTTTTAGAAAATTCAGAAACTAGTAAACAAATATTAACTGAAATTGGAATGCAAAAGAGCAATTTTAGTGAAATTGATAAACTAATGGTAGCAATTACTTTGGGAAAAGAAAATGCAACAAGAAAAGACAAGGAAAAGCAAGAAAATAGATACACAATAAAAGACATAGAGAAACACAGCTCTCTAGCTCATATTTATGAAGAATCTGCATCAAACAATTATAAATTAGCCACGGAAGATAAAAAAAATTTAGCTAAAGTTTTAGTTTTAAATTTAGGCATAAAAATTATTAATGATGGCATTATAATGTGGAGTAACAGAAAAGGAATTACACCAATGACAGCTGAAATTGAATTATTAACTTATCCAACAAGTGTATTTATTTGTAACTTAGCAATTTACAAAACATTGTTTAATTTAAATAATAAATTAAGAAAAAGATTTAATTACAAAATAAGATCCGAAAAGTATTCAGATAATTATAATAGGAGCGATGAAAATGAAAATAGAATTGATGGATCACATAGCATTAGAAAATAATAAAAATTATATCGTTTGCAACATCACTAAATTTAATAACATAGAATATTATTTATTGCAAAATATAGATGATGATTCAGATATTATGATAGCCTACTTAGATAATTATGATTTAGTTTCTATTGAAAATGCAGAAAAATATATTAATATATTAAAACAATTTGATACTGAAAAGATATTAAAAAAATTTAGTGTTGAAGAAATAATAAATTTAAAATTAAACTATGATGAAGACAATGAATAGCTACCATTGTTTTTTGCCTAATAACATTAGCTATATAATTTTCCAAGAATAACTTTTATACAATGAAAACTAATTCATTCCTAAATTAAATCATATCAAATTTAAGGAAAACGATTATAATTTTTTCTTGGTCCAATCGTGTTGCTTTGGACAAAATAATTATTAAGAAAATATAGCTTATAAACCAAATCATAAATGATAAATAATCATATGATATAATGTACGTATTCAGCAAGTATTAATTTGAAAGTTAAATGAATATATATGAGGAAATATAAAATGGCAGATTTAATAATAAATACTAATGATACTTTTAAATGTAATAATATTAATCCAGTTATTAATAATATGTTCGAAATAGTATCAAATAATATGTCAAAGATATTAAACACTAAAATAAATACTAGTGATTACAATATTTGGAAGAAGAATATACTAAACAATAAAAATATTAAAACAATAATAAGGAATACAGATAGACTAAACGGTTATTTACAATACATTGAAGATACTAACGAAGCATTTATTTGTGAAATACAAATTGCAGAAAACAATCAACATGATCATAGGACATTAAATAAATTATTATTGGAATTTTTAAATCAAATAAATATTCAAGACAATGATAATATTTATAGTAATATAAATATTAAAAATGAACATTCAATTAATGTTTTTACACATATTGGTTTTGTCAAAATAAATAATAAATATCAAATAAGTAAAAAAGATTTAAGTAACTATATTCTAAAAAATAAAAGATAAATTAAGAAATATATTGAATCTCTTTATTTTATATTAATAAACAAATTAAAAAATGCCTTGAAGGGCATTTATTTTTTTAATGGAGCAATTGTGTATCTCGTTTGAGAAACATTTTACTACAAATGTAATAAGAGATAAATCTTAATTACATATTCATTATAACATAGTTTTTTAATATTGAATCACTAAATTTTGTTTAAAAAACAATTTAATGATTTTTTTGTAATTTTAGCTATCTCAATCATAAATAATGTTGGTATAGCAGTTTTACCAGATTCATAAGCACTAATAACAGAATGAGTAGTATTTAATTTACTAGCTAACTTGTCTTGAGTA
>Ga0116181_1002767_pt1 | contig 14063 bp, 11 predicted proteins | sample AD_UKC075_MetaG_FD_89752 | JGI IMG/M metagenome (GOLD analysis project Ga0116181, IMG submission 89752) | Active sludge microbial communities of municipal wastewater-treating anaerobic digesters from USA - AD_UKC075_MetaG | ecosystem: Engineered > Bioreactor > Anaerobic > Digestate | place: USA...
GTCGGCCTGGTCCTTGAGGTAGGTGGTCAGCGCCTCCATCTTCATGGAGGTGTCCGCGTCCAGGCGGAAGTGCCAGTAGCTGCACTTGCTGTTGGTCAGGTCCGGGTCCACCGCGGCGTAGTTCATGAACAGCAGCTCTTTGCCGGGGTTGCGGGCGTTGTGTTTCTCCAGCGCGTCGATGATGGCCAGGGCCGGGCCGGAGCCGTTGCCCTGGGTGACGTAGCGCGCGCCCTGGTCCATGGCCGAGCGCAGCGCGCTGGTGGTTTCCTGGGGGCTGAGCTTGTTGTCGATGCCGATGATCTCGAACTTCACGCCGGAGGCGTTCTTCTTGTTGAAGTCCTCGGCGATCAGCTGGTAGGTCTTGAGCTGGTTGGTGCCCACGGCGGCCATCAGGCCGGAGAGCGGGTCCAGCCAGGCGATCTTGACGGTCTCGCCCTTTTGGGCAGATGCGGCTCCAGCGCAGAGCAATGCTGCGGATGTTGCTATCAATCTCAAAGCAGGCTTCATGGTTTGTCTCTGTGTGTTGCTGACGCAGGCCAGCGTACAAGCGATGCGCCGCCACACGCTCAGGGATTGCCCTATCCGCTATCGCGCAGGTGACCGAACGGTCGCTGCGCGCCATCCGCCCGGCGGCTGGCGCGCCCCCTCGCGCAGCAGAGGGGGCGCAGCAAAACCACTCGGGGGGGCTTACCGCACGCCTGGCAGCACGTAGTCCTTGAGCTGCTCGCGCAGCCGGGTCTTGAGCATCTTGCCGGTGGCGCCCATCGGGATGGCCTCGACAAAAACCACGTCGTCCGGGATCTGCCATTTGGCGATCTTGCCTTCGTAGAAATGCAGCAGTTCCTCGGCCGTGACCTCCGTGCCAGGGCGCTTGACCACTGCCACGATGGGGCGCTCGTCCCACTTCGGGTGGCGCATGCCGATGCAGGCGGCCATGGCGATCGCCGGGTGCCCCATGGCGATGTTCTCGATGTCGATCGAGCTGATCCACTCACCGCCCGACTTGATCACATCCTTGCTGCGGTCGGTGATCTGCATGTAGCCATCGGCGTCGATGGTGGCAACGTCCCCGGTGGGAAACCATTCCTTGCCGGCAGCGTCCTTGACCAGCGGATTGCCGCCTTCACCCTTGAAGTAACTCGCCACCACCCAGGGCCCACGCACCAGCAGGTCGCCGTAGGCCTTGCCGTCCCAGGGCTGGTCGTTGCCCTCACCATCGACGATCTTCATATCCACCCCATAGATCGCCCTGCCCTGCTTCTGCAGCAGCAGCATCTGCTGGTCGGCCGGCAGCGCCAGGTGCTTGTTCTTCAGGCTGGTCAGCGTGCCCAGCGGACTCATCTCGGTCATGCCCCAGGCGTGCAGCACCCGCACGCCGTAGTCATCCTGGAAGGACTTGATCATGGCCGGCGGGCAGGCTGAGCCACCGATCACCGTACGGTTCAGCGTGCTGAAACGCAGGCCGGCCGGCTTCATGTGGCTCAGCAGCATCTGCCAGACAGTGGGCACGCCGGCCGCGAAAGTCACCTTCTCGGCCTCGATCAGTTCGTAGATGGACTTGCCGTCCATCGCCCCACCCGGGAACACCAGTTTGCAGCCAGTCAGCGCTGCGGCATAGGGCAAACCCCAGGCATTCACATGGAACATGGGCACCACCGGCAGCACCGCGTCGCGGGCCGACAGGCACATCACATCAGGCAACGAAGCCGCATAGGCATGCAGCACGCTGGAGCGGTGGCTGTACAGCGCCGCCTTGGGGTTGCCCGTGGTGCCGCTGGTGTAGCACATGCTGGACGCGGTGTTCTCGTCGAACGTGGGCCAGATGTAGTCGCTGGGCTGCTGCACCAGCAGTGCCTCGTAGCTCTGCAACCCGGGGATGCCGGTATCGGCCGGCAGCTTGTCGGCGTCGCACAGGGCCACCCAGTGGCGCACGGTGGGGCAGCGCGCATGCACCGCCTGGATGAGGGGCAGGAAACTCATGTCGAAGAACATGACCTGGTCTTCGGCGTGGTTGATGATCCACACCACCTGGTCGGGGTGCAGGCGCGGGTTCAGCGTGTGCAGCACCCGCTCCGAGCCGCTCACACCGTAGTACAGCTCCAGATGGCGGTAGCCATTCCAGGCCAGTGTGGCCGCCCGGTCGCCCGCCTGCAGCCGCATGCCGTCCAGCACCCGCGCCACCTGGCGGGCGCGGGCGGCCATGTCCTTGTAGGTGTAGCGGTGGATGTCACCTTCCACACGGCGGGAGACGATTTCGCCATCCGCATGGTGCCGCTCAGCAAACTCCAGCAACGACGAGATCAGCAAGGGTTGGTTCTGCATCAATCCCAGCATGGTCAGGCTCCCTTCTGCAGGGTGGCGCAACGGGTTTGGGCGCGCTGCAAGAAAGTAGGACCGAATTGGACACAGCGGTACATGGAGTCTCCTGAAAGCATGGGTTGGCAAAACCCTGATCGTAGTGGCTGTGGTGCACCGCAGGAAGGCCACGTTTTCACCCAGGAGACAGTTGGAGCGCCGCACCCTCGCCTCGCAGCTGCGGGACAATCCCGCCATGCTGCCACCCCCTACTGCCGAGCCCGTGGACATCGGGCTGCCCTGGTCCAACCGCTTCGCCGCGCTGGGCCCGGATTTCTCCACCGCCCTGCAACCCACACCCCTGCCCGCCCCCTACTGGGTGGGCACCAGCCCGGCCAGTGCCCGCCTGCTAGGCCTGGGTGCCGAGTGGCTCACCAGCCCCGAAGGCGCCGCCCTCTTCACCGGCAACACGCCCATCCAGGGTAGCCAGCCGCTGGCCAGTGTGTACAGCGGCCACCAGTTCGGTGTGTGGGCCGGCCAGCTGGGTGATGGCCGCGCCATCCTGCTGGGAGAAACCACGACGGGCCTGGAAGTGCAGCTCAAGGGCGCCGGGCGCACGCCCTACTCCCGCATGGGCGACGGCCGGGCGGTGCTGCGCTCCAGCATCCGTGAATTCCTGTGCAGCGAAGCCATGGCCGCGTTGGGCATTCCCACCACCCGGGCGCTGTGTGTCACCGGCTCGGACGCGCCCGTGCGGCGTGAAACGATCGAAACCGCTGCCGTGGTGACCCGCCTCGCACCCAGCTTCATCCGCTTCGGGCATTTCGAGCATTTCAGCGCCCGCGGCCAGCACGGCCCGCTGCGCCAGCTGGCCGACCATGTGATCGACCACTATTACCCGGACTGCCGGCTGGCCGACAAACCCGCCAGCCACAGCTATGCCGCGCTGCTGCAGCAGGTGAGCCAACGCACCGCCGAACTGCTGGCCCGCTGGCAGGCCGTGGGCTTTTGCCACGGGGTGATGAACACCGACAACATGAGCATCCTGGGCCTGACCATCGACTACGGCCCCTTCCAGTTCCTGGACGGCTTTGACCCCGGCCACATCTGCAACCACAGCGACGAACAAGGCCGCTACGCCTTCAACCGCCAGCCCCAGGTGGCCTACTGGAACCTGTTCTGCCTCGGTCAGGCGCTGATGCCGCTGATTGAAGACGAAGACCTGGCCCTGGCCGCGCTGGAAACTTATAAAACGACCTTCCCCGCCGCCTTCGACGCCCGCATGCGCGACAAGCTGGGCCTGCTGCAGCCGGGGGAGGACGACCGCACGCTGATTGAGGCCACGCTGAAGCTGCTGGCCAACGAACGCACCGACTACACCATCTTCTGGCGCCGCCTGAGCCACTACCGGGCCGGTGGCTCGATGGATCAGATACGCGACCTGTTTGTTGACCGGCGGGCTTTTGACGACTGGATGCTCTTATTTTCAGAGCGACATACGGAGGAAAATCCAGCGCATTCAGCTGATTTGATGCTCAACACCAACCCCAAGTACGTGCTGCGCAACCACCTCGGTGAAACGGCCATCGCGCAGGCGCAGCAGAAGGATTTCTCGGGCGTGCAGACCTTGCAGCGCCTGCTGGAATCCCCATATGCCGAGCACCCCGGTTTTGATGATTTCGCCGGTTTTCCGCCCGACTGGGCTGCCCACATTGCCATCAGTTGCTCATCCTGAAGGAGCCAGACATGACCCAGATCACCAGAACCGACGCCGAATGGAAAGCACTGCTGGCCGAGAAAGGTGCCGAACGCGGCGCCTTCGAGATCACCCGCCACGCAGCCACTGAACGCCCCTTCACCGGCAAATACGAGGCCCACTGGGCCGATGGCAGCTACCACTGCATCTGCTGCGGTGCCAAGCTGTTCGACTCGCACACCAAGTTCGACGCCGGCTGCGGCTGGCCCAGCTTCGACCAGGCCCTACCCGGCGCCATCCGCGAAATCCGCGACACCAGCCACGGCATGGTCCGCGTCGAGACGGTATGTGCACAATGCGGGGCGCACCTGGGCCATGTGTTCCCCGATGGTCCCACCGAGACAGGTTTGCGTTACTGCATGAACTCTGCATCGCTTGAATTCAAGTGACACCCCATACGACATGAAACTGCTGATCGACTTTTTCCCCATCATCCTGTTCTTCGCGGCCTTCAAGTTCGCGGGCATCTATGTCGCCACCGGCGTGGCGATCGCCGCCACCGTGGCGCAGATCGCCTACCTGCGGCTGCGCCACGGCAAGGTCGAGCCCATGCAATGGGTCAGCCTGGCGGTCATCGTGCTGTTCGGGGGGGCCACCCTCATCGCCCATAACGAAGAATTCATCAAGTGGAAGCCCTCGGTGCTGTACTGGCTGATGGGCGCCATCCTGGCCGGCGGGTTGCTGTTCTTCCGCAAAAACTTCATCAAGACGCTGATGGGCTCGCAGATGGAACTGCCCGACCCCGTCTGGCGCACCCTGTGCTGGGCCTGGTCGCTGTTCTTCGCGGGTATGGGGGTGCTCAACCTGTGGGTGGCATTCAACTTCGACACCGACACCTGGGTCAACTTCAAGCTGTTCGGCGGCATGGGCCTGATGCTGGTGTTCGTGGTGGGCCAGGCGCTGTACCTCAGCCGCCACATCCAGCCCGAGGACAAACCATGACCTCCCAGCCTGCGTACCCCGTTGCTGCTGCCATGCAACAGAAGTTGCAGGATGTACTGGCGCCTACCCTGCTGGAGGTCATCGACGAAAGTGCTGCCCACGCCGGGCACGCGGGCTCCAACGGCAGCACCCAGGGCAGCCATTTCCGGGTGCGGATTCGCTCACATCTGTTCACCGACAAGCCCCGCGTGGCGCGGCATCGCCTTGTGTATGATGCGCTGCAAGAATTTATTGACCAGGGCGTCCACGCCATCGCCATCGAGGTGGTCTGAAGCCGCCAGCCCAAGGCATCCACCGAGAACTTTTCGCCTCTTCGCGGCTCTACCGTCGCGGCACCCTCCCCCTACATCGATTCTCTTCCAAGGAAAAACCGTGAACAAAAAAATCCTGTCCAGCCTTGCCGCCGCCACCGTGCTGGCCCTGGCCGCCCCCGCCATGGCACAGAACCTGGCCATCGTGAACGGCAAGGCCGTGCCCAAGGCCCGCGCCGACGCGCTGGTCCAGCAACTGGAAAAGTCCGGCCGGGCCGTGACGCCTGAAATGCAGGGCCAGATCAAGGAAGAGATCATTGCGCGCGAAATCTTCGTGCAGGAAGCCCAGAAACAAGGCCTGGAAGCCTCGCCCGACTTCAAGGTCCAGATGGACATGGCCCGCGAAGCCATCCTGATCCGCGACCTGTTCACCACCTGGCAAGCCAAGAACACCCCCACCGACGCCGAACTCAAGGCCGAATACGACAAGTTCGTGGCAGCCAACAGCGGCAAGGAATTCAAGGCCCGCCACATCCTGGTGGAAAAGGAATCCGACGCCAAGGACATCATCGCCCGCCTGAAGAAGGGTGCCAAATTCGACGATATCGCCAAGAAGCAGTCGAAAGACCCAGGCTCTGCCGCCAACGGTGGTGATCTCGACTGGGCCAACCCGCGCAGCTATGTGCCTGAATTCACCGAAGCCCTGCTCAAGCTGAACAAGGGTCAGCTGACCGACGCACCGGTGAAGAGCCAGTTCGGTTACCACGTCATCCGCCTGGACGACGTGCGTGAAGCCGAACTGCCCAAGTTCGACGACATCAAGCCCCAGATCGCCCAGCAACTGCAGCAGCACCGCCTGCAGCAGTACCAGGAACAGCTGCGCACCAAGGCCAAGGTCGAATAAGCCTCTGCTTCAAAACGTGTAACCACAACAACGCGGCCTCCGGGCCGCGTTGTTGTTTCTGGCATTCAGCGCACCATCCAGGCCCAGAGCATCAGCAGCCCCATCAACACCGGCTGGTGCAGCATGTACCACGACAGGCTCCAGCGACCCAGCCAGGCCAGTGCGGAGCTACCCGAAGGTATCGGCCCAGTCATCCATCCCGGCCGCTGGCGCAGCAACCACTGGCCGCAGGCCATACCCCACCAAAGCACCCCCAACCAGGGCAGCAATGGCACATAGTCCTCGGTGATGGGTTTGCGGGTGATCCAGCCCAGCACGTTCAGCGGCGGTGTGTTGAACCAGGGCTCAGCCGCACTCCCCGCCAGCAACAGGGCGGCCAGCCAGGTCGAGCCGATGGCCACAGCGCCCGCCGGCCACAGCCAGCGGCCCCAGCCCGCCGTGAGGCGCCCGATAAGCAGCATCACGGCCAGCCCATGCAGCACCCCGAAATAGATGAAACTCCTGGGAAACATCGCATATGACGCAGCGGTCACCAGCAGCGCACAGCCCGCCACCTGCGCCCAGCGCCGCCAGAGGCGCGGCCAGCCCTGGCCCTGATGCACCGCGATGGCCTGCCCCAGACCCGCGCAAAAGAGGAACAGGCTGACGATGGCGGTGCGCTGCCAGGTCCACACCGGGTCATGGTAGAAGTCCTGCCGCCAGAAGCCGAAATGGTTCAGGTCAAAGGCGAAGTGGTACAGCGTCATCCACAACACAGCCACGCCGCGCAGGGCGTCCACACGGTCAAAGCGTGGCAGGCGTAGCGATGTGGATACGGATACGGGGGGTACGGTAGAAGGGGAAAGTCGGGAGCGTTTCACCCCGCAACGATAACCCACCACGGTGTAGCTGCATGGGGTGACAGCGCTGCAGAATCGGTCCACACTGAGAGCCTCTCTTTTCCCTGCCAAGGAGGCCCCATGCGAATCCTGCTGCCCATCGACGGATCGGAACTGGCCCTGCACGCGGTGCGGTTTGCCATACGGCTGGTGCAGGACGGCCTGCGCGCCGACGTCCTGCTGACCAATGTGCAGGAGCCCGCCAGCCTGTACGAAATGGTGGTGGTACCCGACCCGCAGGCCCTGGACTCTATCAGCCACGATGCCGGCGAGCACATGCTGCAGCAGGCCTGCCGCCTGCTGGACGCCCACAGCCTGGCCTACGAGACAGAAATCGTCACCGGCGACCCGGTGCAGGCACTGGTGGAACTGATCGAGCGCCAGCAATGTGAACTGGTGGTCATGGGTGACCACAACCCCAGCCCCCTGCTGGGTGCGCTGCAGGGTTCAATCGCCCACTCGCTGGCCCATGCGGCGCCGGTGCCGGTGCTGCTGGTCAAGGCGCCAGTGGACGACAGCGCCGATGCACAAGCCGATACGCTGGATGCCGAAGAGGAAGGCTGAAAAAGTGTGGCTCAGCCCGCCTTGCGCACACCCTTCCAGACCTTCTGCACCAGGGTGACCACCAGCAGCACCACAAAACCGGTCACTACCCCCACCACCGCATCCCCCAGCAGCGATATGGCCCAAGCGAAACCACCCGAACGCTGGGCCAGCCCGTCGATGCCGTGGTGGATGGCCGCCACGCCATGGCCGATGATGCTGCCGCCCACCAGGAACATGGCGGCGGTGCCCACCACCGACAGCGTCTTCATCAGGTAAGGCGCTAGCCGCAGGATGCCGTTGCCGCAGGCCTGCGCGAAGCTGCTGGCTTTGCGGCTCAGGTACAGGCCGAGGTCGTCCAGCTTGACGATGCCGCCGACCAGCCCGTACACACCCACCGTCATGACAACGGCGATGGTGCACAGCACCACCACCTGGCGGCTGAAATCCGCCGTGGCCACCGCGCCCAAGGTGATGGCAATGATTTCAGCGGACAGGATGAAGTCGGTGCGCACCGCGCCCTTGATCTTGTCGCGCTCGAAGCTGACCATGTCGGTGGCCGGGTTGGACAAGGCCCGCACCTGCTCTTCATGGTGCGCCTCGTCCTCGTGGGCGGCGTGCAGAAAGCGGTGGGCCAGTTTCTCGGCCCCTTCAAAGCACAGGAAAGCCCCGCCCACCATCAACAGCGGGGTAATGGCCCAGGGCGCCACCGCACTGATGAGCAGCGCGGCAGGCACCAGGATGGCCTTGTTCACGAGCGAGCCCTTGGCGACCGCCCACACCACCGGGAGCTCACGCTCTGCCCGCACCCCGGTCACCTGCTGCGCGTTCAGCGCGAGGTCATCGCCCAGCACCCCCGCTGTCTTCTTGGCGGCGACCTTGGTCATCACCGCCACGTCGTCCAGGATGGTGGCGATGTCGTCAATCAGGGTCAGCAGACTGGCTCCGGCCATGGGGATTCCTTGGGGGTTTCAGGGATTGGGAGGGTACGAGGATACATGCTCCCCAAGTCAGGCGCGCTCGCCAACCAGAGATGCGTCCGAACAATGGGCTCTGTTTGCCTGCGAGGCACGTTGCAGGCCTGCGGGCTCCTGCTTGCACCCACGCGCAGTCAAGACCCCTATAGCGCGGCATACCACCCGCATCGTTCAACAGGCAAAGCCGTCAAACAAGGAAATTACCTGATTTCAGGGATAGCAAGATGTAACGAGCACTGCAAGAATTGAATAGCTTGTCTCACAGCATGTGGGATCAGTCAAAAAAACTTGCATGACGGATGCAAGCTCAGTCATCGAATCAATCAAGGTAAACACCATGGAACGCAGGAAATTTCTTAACTTTGGTGCGGGCTCAGCGCTGACCGTACTGCTATCCGCGTGCGGGGGCGGCAACGGAAGCAGCAGCGATGCGGATGCACCGACTGACCTTGATGAGACTGATACATCCGAGGTAGTGGAGCCGGCGCTCGACCCCACAACCCTTTCCAGTGTGCCGGCACCTATCAACATTGACCTGGCAGCTTTGCTGGAAGTGGTGGATGCGCCACTCCGTGCATCGGTCGTGCTGGGAGAAGCTGCCCAAGTGGGCGTATCTGTCTCGTTTTATGACGCTGCGAAGAATTTGCTGGGTTCCGCGGTGACGGATGCAGATGGCATTGCAGAAATTCAGCAGAGTGCACGGCGCGCAGTTTTTGCCGAGGCGCAAACGGCAGCCGGAAAAATATACGGCCTTCATTACTACAACGGCCTTGAATCAGACCCTGAAATTTCCATTGACATATTGCAAACCATCATTGCAAATGTCATTTTGGAAATAGCAGGAAAGCCCAACAGCTACAACATTGGTTCTTACGTATTACAAGATTACTTCAGAGTTCCAAACGATGTCAATTTATTGAATATTGGACACAGCTACGAATTACTCGATCAACGCCTGATGGAAGTGGACAGAAAAAAATCAGGGCTGAGCATTGAAAAATATTCAGAAAAAATCACAAATAACATCATCAAAAATATAAATGATGATAGTCATTACAACATAAGCTTCAATCAAAAATACGACTCAAGCTCTCAAACCACACAATCCATTTCACTTCAAAGAAATGAGATTGCCAATGAAATTGTAAAATCAGCAAAAACTCTTATTACAAAATCAATACCAATACCTTTCGTCTCTGACTTGGCAGGTTATGCATTTGGCAAGTTTGTTGACTGGATTGACCCAAACCCAGGAGCAGCAAATCCTTTCGATACAATTTATGCAAGTCTTGCAGCCATTGAAAACAAAATAAACTCCCTTACAAACAGGGCAGAAGAAATCGCACTGACCCAAGCCATCAACAGCATGATGATGAATTTCAGTGAATTTTCAAATTTAACGACAGACTTGGATAGATTAAATGAAAAAAACAATGCCGACCGACTGAATTTATATAAAAAAGCACTAATTGATTTGGGCAGCGATATAACTGGTGGCCCAAGAGACAAAACACTCATCGCACATCGCATGTTTGTTGGATGTATAGAATTTGAGCGGTCCGCAGTCATCGACCAACTAACTGAGGTCATAAAGAAGAAGAAATTCTACTCTCGCACATCCGAAAACAAGTACAAAAGCCACCTTGAGTTCTATTTGGCCAAGCAAGCGATGGCGCACATATTCCTTGGCGCAAGCTATATTATAAGAGCCAAAGAATACGGCGAAACAACAAACTCTGTTCAAGCAAAACTCGAGAGACTATCAGATGATTTTGAAAAAATAATCTTGAGCATCGAGGAGCTTGCCGTACCCACTCTTCCTGAACGCATCAATATAGATCACGAAAACAAATTGGCATGGGTTGGCATATGCCAATTCCTTTATGAACTAAAAGATTTATGGCCTTCAGATAGCGAAGTGACCTACAAAAAACCGTCAGGCCGTATTAATTGCGCTGGCGGATCTTGCCGCGTTGAAGAATTTACCTACTCAAAGGTACAAGGGGCAGGCATGAATGATTGGTCAGGCATCAACGTGCAATCAAACATGCAAGGCACCAGAAATTACTCCCACACCATCAATCAAGAAACCCTTAATTTTGGTAAATGGCGGACCCCCACACTCAGCGAAGTTAGGAAATCTTTTTATGATGAATCTTCGAGATTGAAATTGAAAGTGGATGTCTTTGCAGCGCTCAATGGCTTCTCCTCTTTCACAAACAATAGCTATTACGAACTAAAAGCCTTCAACAATCCAGCCACTGGCGGACTTGCTTGCATACCCGTTGACTTCCGACAAGCCGGAGGAACATTCTTTGTACGAGAAAAATACCTTGATCTTTCCAGCGTCAATTTTGAAAACATGGAGATCATAAAATCCGTCAAAGCAACCACTGCATATGACTGGGGACAAAAAAGAAATGTTTATGCATTCCTTCCAACCATGACTACAGATTCTTATATTTTGGAAAAATATCTTCCTTGGCTACATGTGGCTGCAGTTCGCAATAAAAATAAGAGCTTGATTTGCAAATAGCCTTAAATTTTATTCTTCACAACCCGGGCGGTCACAGCATCGCCTACAAAAAACCATCGCCTCTCATTTTCGCCAATATTTCAGAAAATAAATCTAGCGACAGCATCTAGCATCATTTCTTGCATAGATAAACCAATAAAAACGGCTGTTGTGAAATCAACAGCCGTTTTTGTTTTATGGGGTAGGTGGGCTACCCCTGTCGTCAGCGTCGCAGGCTGGGAGGCGGGATCCCACGCTTGAACTCTTCAATCAGCTCACGTGCCTTCTGTGGGTCTTTATAAACCTGCGAGGCACTGCTTGCGGGTTCTGGTGCGCTGGCGGTAGCCTGCGGCAAACCTTGTTGCACAACGCTGGACTTGGCTGCATCTTGCGTAAATGGATGCCCTTCGCAAACAGCCTCACGCTGTGTGAATGACTCACCCAGAAGATAGCTTGTCACCCGTGGGTCAACGCAGGAATCGGAATACGGGTAGAGGCCATGCTGAAAATCGCCAGACACATACACACGACGCGCCGCGGGCAACTGGGCAAAGAAATTATTAGCCCCTTCCGTATAAGTTGCCGAATCGTATTGCGACTGCACAAACAGGAGGTCTAGCGGTTTCAAGGCCGCCACCTCTGGTTTGCTGACACGCGGACCACCCCAAAATGCACAGCTGTGCATGTTCAGTAAACCCGAAAAAAACATAGGGGCTTTGGGAGCCAGGTTCCTCACAATCGATGCCCAGGTCGTGAGGTCCGTGGTGGCTGCGGTATCGTTGCAATGGACTGCAGTGAGCACAGCCTCTGATGCACCCAGAATGATGCTCGTTGAGGTGGGGTTTAGTCTGGCCAAGTAGATTAGGGCCAATTCCTCCGCAATGTCCCGGATGATAGCATTTCGGCTACGACTGGAAGCATCAAATACATGCTCACCAATGGCTTCTTCGAGTGCATCTTCGTCGGAGGGATCTGGCAGGGACTTGAGCACGGTGTCAAGACCTTGTGCGGCCGAGACAGCAAACAGATACTGGTCTGCGTCTTTACGCTGATAACCAAGCCCGCTCAACTTCATCCCCAACACATTTTGAACCTGTGGACTCAACCCAGGCGTGATGGCACGAACGAGCGCCTCACTGGCACCAAGCTGAAAGTAGTCAGGGTGGCGTGCTGCGTAGGGCGCCATCACATCATTCAGCAAGCGCTGACGTGCCGGCCCTTGGCTGGTCAAAATATTCTCCATCGAACTGCTGAAATCTGTCGAGCTGTCGAGCACCATCCGGCCTACCTTTTCAGGAAACAGCGCCGCGTACCATGCACCGAGCCATGTGCCATAGGAATAGCCCACGTAGTTCAGCTTTTGATCACCCAGCAAGCCACGCAACAGATCCATGTCGCGTGCTGTCGCCTCGGAGTTGATAAAGGGCGTGATGGGGTTCTTCAGGCAGGCTTCGGCTGTTTTGCTGCCGTTGTAATGGGTGTTGGCAATATTTGCAGGCGTATCCCAGCCTGACGCACTGACCTCCACAAAACGCGCATGTTCATTGGTTGCGCAATGCAGTTGCGTGCTGGCACCGGTACCGCGCGGCGAAAAGCCCACCATGTCGTATTCGTCAAGTAGGCGGAGTTGTTGGGCGCCCTGTGGGTTGTCTGGGTTGCTGCCTGCGAAAGCAATGAACAGGCTGAGGTTCGTAGCCAAGCCATCCTCACCCGGGCCACCAGGGTTAAAGAACATCGCGCCACGTCGTTTGTCGGGCTTTCCCGCAGCCATACGCAAAGCACTGACAACAATCTCCCCCCGCTCAGGATATGACCAATCCAGCGGAGCACGAACAGAGGCACAGCGCAGGCGGTCGCCCGCCTCTGCCCATAAACTATCGATTTTGGGGCTCGTACGGCCCAAAATGGTCGCATCACAGGCGGTCCATTGCACAGTTTGCTCACGGTATTTTTGCAAGGGGTCAGGATCCCCCGAGCCACCGCAGGCAACCAACCCGGCAGAAACGGCTGCGCACGAAAACCATGCGCCCGTTCGGAGAAATTTGTCAATCGATACCACTCTAGATCCTTAAGAAAAATGAAATGCGCATGTGGCCGTCTGTTTTTTATGGCGACTTATGGGCCTGCGCAAACACTGATCGCCTGTGTTAAATGCTATGAATTTCTGCAGACGCTGCCTATCACTGCAATCAGGTATTTTTCAAGGTGGGCTGTAAATTTCAGCCTTGTTGGCAGTGCGTTCGCTCAGACCACATTGACAAAAGCGAAAAGACTTTTGTGCACATACAACGATAGCTTTTTACTATCATCAGGTGAAAAATACACCCTTCAGACACCGCGATGTGCTGTGTGTACCGCTCCTGGGACGTATCCCCACGCTAAAGGAGGCCAGCCTGTACCCAGCAGGCCGGAGTCTCGCTCAAACTGGGGAGCGAATGCGGGTCTGCTGGCTACAGCTTGAATGCCAGGTAGTGGTAGATGCGCTGCCGCAGAGGCTCGCCCTCGCAGCTATCAATAGGTGAGCAAATCGGCTAACCTCAACCCACCCACTTGCGCGCATTGCGCCAGAGGTGCATCCAGGGGCTGAACTGGCTCTTGTCACCGCTGGTCCAGCTCATTTGGATATTGCGGAACACCCGCTCGGGGTGCGGCATCATGGCGGTGAAACGGCCATCCGCCGTGGTCACCGCAGTCAGCCCCCCCGGGCTGCCATTCGGGTTGAACGGATACTGCTCGGTGGCGGCCCCCTCATGGTCCACAAAACGCATGGCGGCAATCGCCTGTGCGGGGTTACCGCGGTACTTGAAGTTGGCATAACCCTCGCCGTGCGCCACGGCGATGGGCAGGCGGCTGCCAGCCATGCCCTGCAGGAACAGGCTGGGTGACTCCAGCACCTCCACCAGCGACAGGCGGGCCTCGAAGCGCTCGCTCTGGTTGGTGGTGAAGCGCGGCCAGTCTTGTGCGCCGGGGATGATGTCAGCCAGCTCGGCAAACATCTGGCA